>ENA-OVGC01001190-OVGC01001190.1-human-gut-metagenome-genome-assembly--contig:-NODE-1190-length-21087-cov-12.308530_pt1 | contig 21087 bp, 24 predicted proteins | sample MGYA00237768_ERZ505415 | MGnify/ENA primary metagenome ERZ505415 (study PRJEB26158, sample SAMN06016382) | human gut metagenome | biome: human gut; feature: ankylosing spondylitis patient; material...
TTCATAAATAAAATTATTATAATCATATGCAATATTATAAATATTTTTTAAAGTATCTGTCATAACATTCATCTTTTCAGCAGAATTTCTAGCTTGTGAATATGCACTTTCTGCTTTAGCTAAATTTTCCTCTGATTTAGATGCAGCGAATAATCCAGCCACTGCTAACACAGGTCCTGCAACAATTCCACCAAGTACAGCGGTACCACCTGCAATACCTAATCCACCAGCTGCCAAACTACCTCCTCCTAGCCATGCTAAAGTTGCATTTGTTGCAGCTGCTCCCGATAAAGCAGAAATAGCTGTTCCTGTAGAAGCTGCAGCTAATGCACCAACTCCACCATATGCAGCAACACCAGCTAATGTTCCCGCTGCAAGAGACCCAAAGCCAGCTTTCACCATCTCGCCAGCTTTAATAGAAGTCTTTTGAATTTCATTTAATTTCTCTTCACTTACTTTTAAATTACTATCATTAGCAACCTGCCCTTGCCACTCAATATCTTTGAATTTTTTAAAGGTATTAACAAAAGCCCCCATATCCTCTGACCATACAGTTATTCTTGTTTTACCTAAACTTTCCAGCATTTCATTAGTTACATCTTTTTGCTGGTCCAATCTATTCTTAGCTCTGTAAAAAATATCTTCTGCTTCCTCGTATAACGCCCTTGCTCTATTATTGTTATCTGAAGAATCTACCATTTTTTTTACTCCATATAATCCCGCTGCAACAGCTAATCCACCTAAAATAAATGGTAATGGCATAATTATCTCTCCTTTAATAATTTACAAATTTTATAATTATATTTATAAAATTCTTTTTTAGTCATTACTTTTTTAAAATATTTTTCATACATTAAATCCACATTACATTTTATTGGTCTACGAAAATAAATACTACACAGGTTATTCTTTTTATCAAAATATTTACATACACCACTTCCATCATGTAAGTCATCATAATACTTTGACATATTTAAATTTTGACAACATAAACCACATTTTGTACATTTAAACATAAAATTCACTCCAACTTACTAAAATTATACCACCTTTCATAAAAACTATTTTGTTAAATCATACTATTTACAAATTACTTAAATCATAATAGAAAGGTCTATTTATCTATAAACTTTTTATAATTTTACTCTCCTAATTATACTACTAAATTCTTGCAATATGAAAACACACTTTAATATTACATTATATAATGCAAGAAAATCATCATATATAAATACATCTAATTTTTCAACCATACCAGATATATAATAAAAAAGAGTGTGTTTAGCTCAAATTAAGAAGCTTACACACACTTTTTTATTGAATATACTTTTTATTTATAATCCCAAATAATCACATAAAACTAAGCCAGCATTATAATCAGCTAATGAAACAGTTGTCTGATCAAGCATTTTCCATTGATTATCCGGTGTCTTTCCATAAACTGCTACACCTTTTCCCGTTCTGACCATCAACTCATGTTTTTCTCTTTTAACTCCACTATCGCTAGTAACAATCATATCAAAGCTGATTATATGGTCGTTTCCATAGCCTCCTACTATATTGGCTGATCTGCAATCCACATATCTGCTGACCCCTTGACGAGTCATTACCATAGGAAGCTCAATATCATTATTCAAATAATTACCAGGATTAAATAATCTATATGTTACATTGGGATTTTTAGGTTTGCTATTACTGGTTATCGCATTTGAAATATTATCATTCTGTTTTTCTTCTTTTTTACTATTTTTATTAGCTAAATCCAGTATTTCTTTATGCATATTTTCAAACTCTTTTTGCTTTCCCATTCCTTCTGTAAAAAAGCTTGCTTCTACATTTAAAACATCAATATCATCATTATTGACCTTTTCTGCTCCATTGTTTATATAAAGATAAATTTTATCCAGCTCATTATTTTTTTCTCTTAAATCATAAGCTACCATCATCGAGAACATGTTTAAATAAGTTTTCATATCTTCGTCTTTAACATTTTTTATTTCTAATTTATCTGTATCCAGTTTATCTATATTTTTTTGGTTTTCCTGCATTATTTTTTTCACTGCTTCGGCAAGTTTACTTTTATCATCCCCAGATTTAACTTTTGATACTAGGTTTGGAAATTCTGTATTACTATAAATATACATATCATAAATTTCATCAGCGATTGATGTAGTTTTATTACCACTACATCCAATAATTATACTCGTCAAAATTACGATACAAAAAATCAATAACTTTCTCATTATCATAACACCTCTCTTAAATGTTTAGAATTTTAATCTTTCACCAGATCTTCACCATATTTATTAGGACCAATAGTGCCTCTCATAAAAAGTAAATACAAACTAAAAATAAAATTTATTATTGGTACAAAACACAAAAGTACCCATATACCACTTTTATCCAAATCATGACAACGACGTACTGATAAGGAAATTCCTGAAACTACAACCAATATCAGAACAATAAACCCTATTAAACATAAAACATAATCAATGGCACCCATATAATATTCATTAACATACATTTCTAAAATTGCACCCATTATAAACATTATAGCTGATATAAAGATACCTTTTAAAATATAATCTTCTCTATTAAGTCTTCCATTAAAATTCAAGAATTGCTTTCTCCAAACTTCAATTCCATTTATTTTATTTTTTGAATTAGGATTAAACGTGTAATTTAGTAACTCTTTTAAATTCTTAGGAACGCCGTTATTTTCATAGTTGATATTGCGTGTACCACATGAGGAACAGAACTCATCAGTTTTATTGATACTACTACCGCACTGGCTGCATTTCAATTCTACAGAATCATTTACAGTTTGACTTTTACCACATTTAGAACAAAAAATTGCTTCCTCATTTAACTCACTACCACAATAAATGCATTTTTTAGACATTATGAATTCCCCTTTCTACATGTATCATCTCTTGTTAATAATTCTTGACATTCTACATCCAAAGCCTGTGCAATCAGTAAAATCGACTCAATATTGTATGGCCCCTTTCCACATTCAATATCAGATATTCGTGAGCGAGATACTCCAGATGCTTCCGAAAGGTCTTTTTGAGTCCATCCTTTCAGTCTACGGTAATATAAAACCTTAGCTCCTATCGTTCTATATTCTAATGCAAACATCTTTTTCACCCTTTACCTCAGTATATAAATATTATGCAACACAATCAGTGCTTGTGCCGTTCTACATATTGTATATATGTACTTCTTATTTGACATTCTATGTATTATTAAGTTAAAACGTAGTTGTTTATAAACATTTAATGCCAGCGAATTACTCGCTGGCATTTCTTAGTTCCAATACTCTCTGATTATTTCTACAAGCTTATGCTTCTGCGGTGCACGCATTTTCTTCAGCGACTGCATTCCTTTCAGCATGACATAGATTTCATCATCAGTCATGACCTTCAGGAACTTTCTTAGCCGGATGATAAGTATATTAGCAATACGTTCAATGGTTACGATACTTTTAAAATCATCTTCATCCCGTACCAGCTCCGTTATCAGCTGTTCTGACTTCCGTAACATATCCTTGAAGATATAATTCTCTGACCCGCTCCAGTTCTTCATGCTTTCACCTTCTTTATGCTGCTCTGTTGGCTTTCTTCTGGCAGTCCATGCAAAGCGGCTGTCCAAACCTGTTTACGGAGAACTGTACAACTTTCTCACTGGTTATCTCTTCTCCACAGCCTGCGCAGATGGCCACTCCTTCACCGGCTGTTTTCTTAGGCGCTGCTTTCGGTTTACTGCTGGCAGCCGGTTTTATATTCTGTTGACTGTCGGTACAGGTTGCTTCGTCAGTCTTACCGTCTGCTTCCGGATCATCACCGGTAGCTATGCAAAGACTGAGCATAAACGCATATTTAATGGCAGCCGTCTGAGCTTTCATAACAGCTTTATCTCCGGCATCCTGTCCGGAGCCTATGCCGAATAAATCCACACTTTCGCCGCTGTCACTGTCGATTATATGCACTTGGACAGACACAGTGGCAAGATGTTCTGTATTGCCTTTGAGGTTGGTTACGTCAACCATACTTTCTAATGTCGGACAAACAATGCTGGCCAGCTTATTTTTGGTAAGTGATTCATTGACTTTCTGCAGCACATCTTCGGCAGTAGCATATTTGTAGTTATGAAAGCTGTTGATACCGTTCTTGGCTACATGGCTGCATTCATTCATAACAGCGACAAGTTTTTTAGCAATCTTTGCGTTTTCCATATCTAATAACACTCCTTTGTTTAATAATCAGCCGGAAAGAGTACGGTAATAATGTCATATTCTGTCTTATCCGTACTCTCGGCAGTAATCCATAGCCTGCCTTTACAGGTAGGATAGGCAGCAAGGATAAAATCCTTATACTTCAAGGCATCTTCATTAACAACTTTATCTTCCGCTGATGTATCTCCCCAGTCCTGGCAGTAAAATCTGCGGATAGCAAAAAGAACATGGGTACAAAAAGCTTTATTCCGCTTGATTTCTTCTGCTACGGCTCTGGTGTAGTAGATGGTGGCCTTAGTAAAAATATTCATATCATGCTCCTTAAATGACAAAAGCCAGACAGCTTAATGCCTGTCCAGCCTAATTTTTATTGATAAAGAAAAAGAAAATACACCGGATTTTTCATCCGGTGTATTTTACTCTTATAATAAATATTTTTTTAAATCTTCAAAAACGTACTCTTTTACCTCATCAGCAATATCTTTTGCTTTATTAGAACTTAAACCTACCATTGCGGCAACTTCTAAAATTTCTTTCATCCCTGGATTCTTACCGTTACCATGCACAGTAGTAGCATGCTCTCCACCAATCGAATTGCTATATGTCAAATCATAAGCTGGTGACAACTGCCAATTTTTTTGTTCTTCATCATAAAGGAAACTAAAGTTTTTCGAATGATCGTCCCTGTTATGCGCAAAAACATTGAAGCACATCAATCTATATAATTTTTCAACTTGAGAAAAATCTTTGCTTAGATTAAGTGTTAATCTCATCAGTATGTCATAATCAAGATTCGGTATCCGATGAGATGTTTCCAAAATCCCTGCTGCCGATATCATATGTATACGCTGAACACAGCCTTGCATATCCTTTTTACGGTCAAATCTTTTTACTCCAAAATATCCGCCGCAGGTTTTAGAAGCAAACAATTTAGTTTCCGGCATTTCAATACCACATCGTCTGGCACAAAGAGAATATTCGTACTCTTGCACACCTATGTCGGTACTATCTTCTCTTGCAGGGAATTTTATAATCCAATCCTCACCGTCAATCTCAGTTAAAATCTTCGGTCTGGCACCACCGGAAGAACCGCCTAATCTGAAAAGCTCATCAAGATTCTCTGAATAGCCACTGGCTAAAATAGCTGCACACTCATTGGAAAGTTTATCTAAGTCGAGCTTGCTTGCCGGTGTTTCAAAATGATAATCCGGTTCATAAGTCAAAGCCCCCATACCGGATGCACCAACAATAGTCAGTCTGTCTATTGCTGATAATGTTGCTGGATTAATCTTGTTTTTAAGTAAGATTCTATCTACAAGCAACCTACCCCAACCATCGGGCAAGCTATCAGCAAACACTCCATATAGTCCATCGAATGGATCAATTTTAGGGATAAAAACCTTTTTTTGCAATGGCAATGAATATGGACTAATGCTAAAACCTTCAGCTAACCATTCAGTTGTATATTCAAAAGCAGCAAGATAATTTTTATATGCCGCCATAGTCCCTACCTGCCTGCTTTTATAAAAGACTTTTAATTCATTAATCTTTTGCATTTTTTATCTCCTCAATAGACTGAAACGGCACATCAGTAAAAAGATTTTTCATTTCATCGTCTATCTCCAAAGCAATGGCAATCTTGGTCAAAGAAAACAGTGATATTTCTCCGCTTTGCTCAAAACGCTTCACAGACCCAAGGCTTACTCCTGACTTCTCGCCTAATTCTTTCTGTGAAATCTTGCGTCTTTTGCGAATAGCACGGATACGCTCAGCTATTTTTTTATTAATATCTCCCGGTGTTGTTTCATTAAACAAAAAATCCAAGTTATTCATAGCTATTATTTTAGCTTAATTACACTATTTTTGCAAACAACAGCTAATATATTAGTCATTTTTTAATAGAGCTTGCTGGTAAATATTGACCAATCCATAATAATTCATCACTTTAGGAAATTGATTTCCTGGATGCCAATAATCTAATATTAGTACATCGTGATCATTAAGAGTAATATGATAAGACAAATTATCATTATGTACGGTTTTGATATTTTTTCCCAAAATTTCAATTAATGGATCTATTGTATAACCACAAACTATTATAGTCGGATCACATATTTCTAACTGTTGAAGCAAAAATTTTTTATCTGATTTTGCATAGTTTAAGATATCTTCATAATCAGAAGATTTTTCACCTTTACTTTTTTTCACATTAACAACAGCTATGGACTTAATATATTCATTATTAAATTTATTGAACTCAGCATCATTAGGATTATAGGCCTCCAAATGCTCTGCATTTGTATTCAATAAACCTTTTGTCCATAATGAAACGTTTCGCCATATACCTTCAATAGAATCATCCTTAATCAGATAGTCATTAATTAAGCTCCATCCGTTATTACCACCATAAGCTTCTTTCAGTAGAAATAAAGGTCTGACTTCTCGCGCAAACCATTTTTCAGGACATACAACACCGTCTTCCACAAAAATTTCATTTGTATGGTGTTCCGTATTTTTCCATTCAGCAAATAACTCTTCTATTCTTTGCTGATATTCTCTTACTTTACTTTCAACAGTTGTCATAACAACAAGCCTCCACTACGCTTTATATGACTCCATTATAATATATTTTGATAATTCGACAAAATGAATTTATAAAACTGATATGCCATTTTCTTATGCTGCAATCTGAATATCTTTACTGTGCTTAATCATCCTGCCATAGGGGCAGTTCTCAGCAACGGCACAGTAATCTCGGCAGTTAGTAATCTTTTTGGAAACTTCTTTATTATAGCCGTATTCGAGTATCAGTTGATAAACACTAAGGATATTAGTGTTATTCTAAGACGTCGTTAAATTTGATGAATAAGTCTGCTCTATCCTTACTGCAAAAATAGTATTATTACTGCAATAATTGGCTATCGTATTCTCTCTTTTCAAGGCAAAAATAATAAAAATGCGTCAGGTTTATCTGACGCATTTTTATTAATACTTACTATTATTTTCTTTTTTTCTGCGCGATCCCAGTTCAGCCAGCAATTCGGAAGGTGAAATATTATGATATGCCAACAATACAAGGCAGTGATACCATAAATCAGACATTTCATATACAACTTCACCATTATTATTATTTTTAGAGGCAATTATTGTCTCTGCTGCTTCTTCGCCAACTTTTTTAAGTATCTTATCCTGCCCGGAAGTAAATAAATATTTTGTATAGGATTTTTCTCCGCCATGAATACGCTTCTGCTGAATAACATCATACAGTTCGTTTAAAATAGCAGATGTTATCTGCCCATTAACTGCAGGCAGGTTATTTTCTCTCCATAAAATATTATGGAAGCAGCTATATTCACCTGTGTGGCAGGCAGAGCCAGTTTGCTTTACTTGTAAAAGCAAGCTGTCACCATCACAATCATATTTTATGTCTACTACCTTCTGTACGTTGCCACTGGTAGCTCCTTTATTCCACAGTTCCTGACGACTGCGACTCCAAAACCAAGTATATCCGGTTTCTACTGTACGCTGCAGTGACACGGCATTCATATAAGCTAACATCAATACCTTACCTGTAGTAGCATCCTGTATTACTGCGGGCACCAGACCTTTTTCATCAAATTTAATCTTCGTAAAATCTACCTGCATTATAATCTCACCTCTACACCATGCTTATGCAAATATTCTTTTACCTGTCTGACAGTAAATTTTCTGTAATGAAACACAGAGGCTGCCAGTACTGCATCAGCAATACCATTCTGCAGTACGTCATAAAAATCCTGCAGCCTACCAGCACCACCAGAAGCAATCACAGGTACATTTACTGCCTTACTGATTGCTGCTGTCAGCTCTATATCATAACCATTTTTTGTACCGTCAGCATCCATACTGGTCAGTAAAATTTCCCCTGCTCCTAATTCTACCCCTCTTTTAGCCCATTCTACTGCATCGAATCCTGTAGGCACCCGACCGCCGCTAACATAAACTTCCCATTTTTGCGGTCCAGTCTTTTTAGCATCTATTGCCAAAACAATACATTGATTGCCAAATCGTCTCGCTCCCTCAGCTATCAACTGAGGATTTTTTACAGCAGCTGAGTTAACTGAAATCTTATCTGCACCTACTCGCAATGTTTCTTTAATATCATCAACACTTCTGATACCGCCGCCGACAGTAAGCGGAATAAAAACTTTGCCCGCAACCTTTCTGATAACTTCAAGTAATGCTTTTCGCTTTTCTACCGAAGCACCAATATCCAGAAAAACCAGTTCATCAGCACCGGCATTATCATAAAACTCAGCTAATTCTACAGGATCTCCGGCATCGCGCAGTTCAATAAAATTTGTTCCTTTTACAACTCTGTTTCCTGCCACATCAAGGCAGGGAATTATTCTCTTTGTCAGCATCTTTTTTCACCTGCCAGCTTTATCGCTTCTTCAAGTTTTACTGCTCCTGTATAAATAGCTTTGCCTATGATGCAACCGCTGATACCTTGCCTTTCATACGGCAGCAGACGTCTAATATCTTCCAGCGAAGCTACACCACCCGAAGCAACAACAGGAATACCGGAACATACAGCTATTTCTGCTGTTGCTTCTGCATTAACGCCGCTCAAGGTTCCATCCCTGCTGATATCTGTAAAAATAATAGCAGCAACGCCATAGTCAGCTAAAGAACAGGCCAGATCTGTTGCCTTCACCTGGCTGTTTTTTCCCCAACCGTCGACAGCAACATAACCATCTCTGGCATCAATGCCTACCACTATTCTCTCTGGAAACTTTTTACAAGCCTCGGCAACCAACTGTGGATTGCGTACTGCTGCACTGCCAAGTATAACCCTGTTTACTCCTAAATTAAGCCAGTTTTCTATATTTTCCATACTGCGAATACCGCCGCCTAGCTGTACAGGAATATTCACTACCTCAATAATACTTTTAATAGCTGCCATGTTCTGGCTCACACCGGCAACAGCTCCATCAAGGTCTACTACATGCAAAAACTCTGCTCCCTCATTTTTCCATCTTACTGCCATTGCTGCCGGGCTGTCAGAAAATATCGTTTCTTTAGCAAAATCGCCTTCCGTCAAGCGTACACATCTGCCACCTCTAAGATCAATTGCCGGATAAACCCTCATAATTTCCACTCCTTAAATGCCAGCAGCATTTTTAGTCCTACTTCGCCTGATTTTTCCGGATGAAACTGCACTGCCTGAATATTATCACGACCTACAGCCGCTGTTATTTCAGTACCATAATCGCATACGGCTGTAATAATATTACTGTCTTCCGGTACAGCATGAAAGCTGTGCACAAAATAAACATAACTTCCATCCGCTGCAGCAGTCAAAGGTGAGGCTACTTTCAGTTTCAGTCTGTTCCAGCCCATGTGCGGTACCTTATACTCAGTAGTTAATCTTTTTACTGCACCTTTAAAAATCCCTAGTCCAGCTACTCCAGGACTTTCCTCGCTGCTTTCAAAAAGCAGCTGCATACCCAGACAAATACCTAAAAATCCCTTACCGCTTTTTATGTGCTTAATCAGTTCAGGCACTAAACCAGTCGCCTGCAAGTTCTTCATACAGTCGCCAAACGCACCTACTCCGGGCAGGATAATTTTTTCAGCAGCAGTTATAATTTTTTTATCTGCTGTCACTATTGGCACTGCTTCTACAGCTTCTACCGCTTTGCTGACGCTGTGCAGGTTGCCCATTCCATAATCAATTATCACAATTTCATTTTTCATAATACACCTTTGCTGCTCATCACACCTTTAACTCTGCTGTCTAAAGCTGCCGCCTGTGCTACAGCACGTGCAAAAGCCTTAAAAACAGCTTCAATAATATGATGAGTATTTTTTCCGTATAAAATCCTTATATGCAGCGTCATTTTTGCTTCATTAGCAACAGCTCTGAAAAACTCTTCAGTCATTTCTGTATCATAGTTTCCCAGTTTACCTGATGGTATTTCTCCCTGCAGCACAAGATAAGGTCTGCCGGAAAAGTCCAATACAACCTGTGCTAAAGCTTCATCCATGGGTATAAAGCACTCGCCATAACGATGCATGCCAACCTTGTCACCGATAGCCTCATTAAGCAGTCGTCCTAAAACAATACCACAATCTTCAACAGTATGATGACAATCTACCTCAAGATCACCTTTAGCCTGCATATTAAGGTTGCAAAAACTATGCTTAGCAAAAAGTGTCAGCATATGATTCAGAAAGCCAACACCGGTATCAATCCTGCTTTCTCCCTCGCCATCTAATACCAGCTCTGCTGTTATCTGTGTTTCTGCTGTTTCTCTCACAATCTTGCTGCTGCGCATATTCACACATCCTCGCATAATTTTCTCATTACATCCATAATCCGTTGATTTTCCTGCGGCAAGCCTATACTGATGCGTAAGCAGCCGCATAAATTCTTATTAGTACTATAATCACGCACCAGAATACCAGCTTCTTTCAATTTTTCAAAAATAAACTTCCCGCTGTTCATCCTGTCATCCTGTAAATCTTTACCGTATATTTTCTTATATTTTTCAGACATTTTCGCTGCCTTGCTTCCATACGCATAAAAGGTCACAAAATTAGTTGCAGACGGATATACATTAAATCCTAACTGACGCAGACATTCAGCCAGTTCCTCTCTCATTGTTACAGTTTCGCTGATTCTTGCTACATAAAGCTCTCTGTAAAAATATACTGCACCTGCTGTCATCAGTGTATAAGCATTGACTCCATACGGCAACATAGCTTTCTTCAGCACCTTAATCAGCTCTTCTGCCCCTAAACCATATCCACAACGCATACCTGCCAATCCATAAGCTTTGGAAAAAGTCCGCAAACAAATAATATTATCATATTCTTGTAAAAGACTTACTGCAGAATTCTTTCCTGCAAATTCAATATAGGCTTCATCAATAACTACCGGACAATCTACTGCTGCAACAATAGCGGCAATATCCGCTAAATCATTGTAGTTACCAGTGGGATTATTGGGATTACATAAAATAAGCAAATCAGGTTTAACTTCAGCTGCTGTTTTTAACAAGGCGTCCTTATAAATATATCCCCTGTCATCAAGATAGTATGGATATACTTCACTTTCCGACAACTGTACATATACTACGTACATAGAAAAGGATGGCACAGGCACCATAATTTTTCTGCCACTACCGCCAAAAATCTGGCAAACTATTCGCAAAAGTTCACTGGAGCCGTTGCCAACAATTACATTTTCTGCCTGCAGATTAAAACTCGTTGCCAGCTGCGCGCATAAATTCTCTGCCTGAATCTGAGGGTATCTGTTAAATGCAAAAGTCTGCATTTGTTTTTCCAATTTCTGCAAAACCTGCTGCGGCAAAGGCAAATTACTTTCATTAGCATTAACTACTATTTCAGCATCCGTATTTTCAACATGATATGTTTCCAGTTTAGCAATACTTTCTCTAACTCTGATATTCTTCATCATTTATTCTTTCTCCACACGTTTACGAATAGCATTTGCATGTGCCTGCAGCCCTTCTGCCTCCGCCATAACAATAATATCATCTGCCACAGCATTAAGAGCTTTATCAGTATATGCTATAATGCTCGTTTTTTTCATAAAGGTTTCAACATTTAGTACAGAATAAAACTTAGCTGTACCACCTGTAGGTAAAATATGATTAGGTCCTGCGTAATAGTCTCCCAAAGGTTCCGGCGAATATGCACCTAAAAAGATAGCACCAGCATTGCGGATAAAAGGCAGTAATTCAAAGGGAGCTTTAGTCATAATTTCCAAATGCTCCGGTGCTGACATATTAGCCATAGCAACAACCGTTTCCATACTATCAGCCAAAATTACTTTTCCCTGCCCTTCAAGAGAAATAGCAGCTATCCCCTTACGGGGTAAAGCTTCCAATTGTAACTCCAGTTCCCGCATAGTATCACGCGCGACCTGCTCGCTGTCCGTAACTAGGATAGCATTTGCCAGCGGATCATGCTCTGCCTGACTTAAAAGATCAGCTGCAAGATAACGCGGGCTAGAGCTCTCATCCGCAACTATCAAAATTTCGCTCGGACCTGCCAGCATATCTATATCACAATGACCATATACTGCTTTTTTGGCTAAGGTAACAAATATATTTCCAGGCCCGGTAATTTTTTCTACCTTGGGTACTGTTTCTGTACCAAAAGCCATAGCAGCAACTGCCTGTGCACCACCCATCTTGTAAATATCTGTAATTCCTATTTCCTTAGCTGTTACCAGCACATAAGGATTTACTTTACCATCTTTTCCCGGCGGTACAGCCATTACAATCTTAGGTACACCGGCAACTTTAGCAGGACAGGCATTCATAATGACCGATGAAGGATAAGCAGCTGTACCGCCAGGTACATAGATGCCTACCGAATCAAGAGGCGTTACTTTCTGCCCCAGCATTGAACCATATTCTCTGTTAGTCAGCCATGTTTTTGGTACCTGCTCTTCATGAAAACGTGTAACATTAGCAATAGCCTTTTTGATAGCTGCAATTACTTCCGGCTTTACCACTGCTTCCGCTTCTCTAAACTCCTCTTCTGAAACCCTGATGTTATCTGCATTAAGTTCTGCTTTATCAATAAGTTTGGTGTAGTAGAACAGTTTGTCATCTCCACCGATTCTTACATCATTTACGATACGTTCTACAACCTGAGCTGCCGTCAATGGCTCGCCAAACATTTCCGTGACTCCAGCTTGTACACCTGGAGAAAGAGTACACTCATCAAAAGCCTTCTTCTTCATCAATGCAGCAATTTCAGCTGCAGTCATTTTTCTCGCATCTATAAAATTCATCTGCTTAACCTTCTTTCAAAACTTCCCTTAAATCTTCTGTTAACCGTGATATCCTGTCAAACTTTAATCGGAAACTTGCTTTATTGGCAATCAATCTTGATGTTGCTGTAAAAATGGAAGCAACCTCTGTAAGATTATTTTCCCGCAAAGTAGTACCTGTTTCTACAATATCAACTATAAGCTCACTCAATCCTACAATCGGCCCCAATTCGATAGAGCCGTTCAGCTTGATAATTTCAGTCTGAATACCCAGCTCATCAAAATATCGTTTAGCACAATTAGGATATTTGGTAGCCACTCTTAAATGCGCATAATCCTCCAGCTTCGTCAATCGTTTTGCTTCTGGTACTGCCAGCATTAGTCTACATTTACCAAACTTAAGGTCTAATAATTCCACTATATCCTTATTTTCTTCCGCCAAAACATCTTTACCTATAATTCCCAGATCAGCAGCACCATATTCTACATAAGTCGGTACATCTACGGTCTTGGCAATAATGAATTTTACCTTAGCTTTTTCATTAACAATAACCAGTTTACGGGAATCCTCCGAAAGATTATCTGCACTATAGCCAACCTTTGCCAAGAGCTTAACTGCTTTATCAAACAGCTTGCCTTTCGGCAAGGCAATAGTAATATATTCGTCCATAAACTCTCCCCCTCAAACATAGACCAAACTGCAGCAGCAATTACTGCTTACCTGTTCCGCAGCCTGCTGTAACGTCATTGGCTCTACAGCCAGTTTTACACTGCGTCCTTCTTTTCGCAGGGCATCAGCTTTTACTATAGCCTGTACAATATTTCCTTCTCCCCACGCCACAAAAACATCCCAACGTCTGCTGTAATCAAGTGCACCCTGCCTTTCCAAAGCAAGAATGATGCGCTCAATTCCCAAAGCAAAACCAGTAGCATGGCAATCCATACCAAATTTATCCATCATTCGGTCATAACGACCGCCACCAGCTACTGAAAATCCTAATTCCGGCAAATAAATCTCAAACAGCATTCCCGTATAATAATCAAGAGATCTGTTCAATCCCAAGTCAAAGCTTACATAATCACCATAACCATATGCTTTTACTAAATTATATATCTGCCTCAAGTCGTCCAAAGCTTTGCTTACCTTTTTCCCTTGCAGTGCAGTAGCCAGCTCATCTAAAAGTTCCTGCTTTCCTTGCAGAAAAAGTAATCTGCTGAATATATTTTGCAGCTGACTGCCTGCTTCAGTTAACGAAGCAGCTATTTCTTCCATAGCAACAGCATCATGTCTGCGAAGATTTTCCTTTACACTCCTTATCTGCTCTGGGTCGAGTCCTGCATCACGACACAATCCATCAATAAAGCCAATATGTCCCAAACTGATAGTAAAATTTTTAATTCCGGCTGCTTGCAGACTTTCAGCAGCCAATACAATTACCTCTGCATCAGCAGCGGCTCCGCTTGCACCAAAAAGCTCTACACCAGCCTGTTCAAACTCACATTGTTTGCCAGCCTGGATATTTTCATATCTGTACAAGCTTGCCAGATAACATAATCGTTTGATTTTATTCTCATCCTGCAGCCTGTTAGCAGCCACTCTGGCAATCGGCGCAGTCATATCATTTCTTAATGCAAGCAAATTATTATTACGGTCAAAAAAACGAAAATCACTTTCCTTATCAGTAATCTTAAAAATGTCTGCATATTCAAAGCTGGGAGTTTTAACCTCATCGTAACCCCATTTGCAGAAAACATTGATAATCTTATTTTCTATAGCCCGTCTTATTTTCATCTCTCCAGGCAAAATATCTTTAGTTCCATAAGGTATTTCGTATATTTTCCTCTCCACCATAATCCCCCCAATAGTACTTTAATTGTTTAGTACTTTATCACTTTATTTATTTAAAGTAAAGGAATCTGTAAATAAATTTTTTCAATGCAAAAATTATTCTTTTTTCTGTAATTTATTTTACAGATTATTAAATTTGTCGAAATATTTTTATCATTTCAGTATAAGTAATCATTGTTACATTATCATACTCCTTTACTTTTTCTATCTATTTTTATTAAAGCCGATTAAAAAACATATAAATATGAAATGTAAAATTTCCAAGTAAGTACTGTACTTATTTCCTTTGTATAACTATAAGTATTTTTTACCTATGCTTATATTCTGCAAACAAAAAAGCAGTCAGCAATTAACTGACTGCTTTTTTACATAATATAGATAATATTTTATAAAACAAATTTCATTTCTATGTTTTCGGGTTCTGCTGGCAAAAGAGTTCTTTCTTGATCTGATTCATCGAATTCTATAGGTATAAATAAGATAACAAGTTTTCTCTAAAAAAAGAGTATCTTTCTTTTCAGAAAGATACTCTTTTTTCTTATTTATTTTTCACTTAATACACCTTATATTATTTCACAAAATGGCAAGCTACATAATGGCCCTCATCTATTTTTCTAAGTTGGGGCTTTTCACTACGACATATATCTGAGCACTTTTCACAGCGGCTCTGAAAAGGACACCCACTCGGCAAATCTAAAGGACTGGGAACTTCACCTTCCAAAGTCTGTATTTTTTCTCCAGGTTTAAAATCTACTTTAAATACAGCCTTTAAAAGCGCCTGTGAATAAGGATGTACAGTATGGCCCTCAATTTTACCTTTTTCAATAATTTCTACTACATTTCCTAAATACATGACAGCCACCTGATGACACATTAAGTCAACCAGTCCTATATCATGACATATAAATATAAAAGTTATTCCCTGCTCTTTCTGGAGCTTTACAAGCAGTTCACATACTTTTCTCTGTACGGAAACATCAAGAGCACTGGTAGCCTCATCACAGATAATAATTTCAGGATTCAAAGATATAGCTCTCGCAATGCCTATACGCTGTCGTTGACCGCCACTCATACTGTGCGGATAACGATCTTTAAAATCTGTCGGCAGTTCTACCAATCGAAGTAATTCTTCTGCCTTGGCATCAACCTCGCTATCCTTAATCATTCCAAAATTTTTCAGCGGTTCACACAGAATATCCTTTACCTTCATTTTCGGATTAAATGCTGCTGTAGGATCTTGGAAAACCATCTGTATTTTTCGCCTGTTCTGACGGGCTTGTTCCCCTTTCGCCTGCAATAAATCCTGTCCGTAAAATAATACTTGTCCTCCATCAGCAGGATGAATCTGCATAATTGTACGTACCAGTGTGCTCTTTCCGCAGCCGCTTTCACCGATAATGCCAAGTGTCTGCCCTTTATATACGCGCAGACTGACATTATTGCAGGCAGTTAAAGTTTTTCCACCCTCAACTGCAAATTTTTTGGTAAGATTTTTAACCTCCAAAATCACCTTCGGTTCAGTATAAGCAGTATGTTTCTCATTCATAATACTTTTTACCTCCCATTACAGGTACCGAAGCAAGCAGCTCCTTGGTATATTCATGCTGCGGATTACTAATAATATCCTCACGAAGGCCGCTTTCAACAATATGTCCGTCTTTCATAACGATTATTTTATTAGACATATAGGACGCTACACCAAGATTATGCGTAACAATAATAACTGCCGCATTGAACTCGTTACGTACATCCACAATCTGACGAATAATCTGTGCCTGCGTAGTTACATCAAGTGCGCTCGTAGGCTCATCAGCCAGCAGAATTTTAGGCTGAAAAACCATAGCTATTGCTATGCCTACACGCTGCCGCATACCACCAGATAACTCAAACGGATAACTGTTCATAATATTATCAGGATTTGGAAGCCGCACATCATCCAGCATGGCAACAGCCATTTTATAGGCATCTGATTTAGAAATATTCGGCTTATGAGCAATAATGTAATCTATAAACTGCTTGCCGATTTTTCGGATAGGATTAATCATATTCCCACTATCCTGAAAAATCATGGACATCTCTTCGCCGCACATTTTACGCCAGTCGTCCGCAGTATTACCTAACACACTACGACCTTCAAACAGAATGTCTCCGCCACTTACATGCCCATTTCCCGGCAAACATCCCATCAGAGCACGAATTACAGTAGTTTTGCCGCTGCCGCTCTCACCTACAATAGAAAGTATTTCTCCCTTTTCAAGGGAAAAGCTGGCTTTATCTACTGTTATTTTATTTCCGTAGCTTATCTGTAAATCTTTTACTTCCAAAAGCATTAATTAACAACACCTTCTTTATTATTGTGCAGGTTTGATATCCTTGGTCAGCCAGTAATAGTCAGCCGGTTTAATATCGGCATCCTGCACAGAAGCTTTACTTACCATATTAGTTTTAGGATAGCCAAAGAACAGAGCCACACCATCATTCAGCAGTATCTGCTGCATCTTAATCATTAAATCACGACGCTTTGCCGGATCAAACTCTACTGCCAGCTGATCGCTCAAAGCATCAAATTCAGGATTGCTGTAGCCAGTAGAATTCTGGGGCTGACTGCCATTAACATTGGTTTTCCAGTACCAATTGAGATAAACCTCAGGATCGCCGCTGTTAGCAGTAAGGATATTAGAAATAATCAAATCAAACTCACCATTTCTGCGCATCGGATCAAGTACGTTATAATCTACATTTTTCATGTTTACTTTAATGCCGATTTTTTTTGCATCTGCCTGAGTAGCTTCAGCATATAACGGAAGTTCAGCGCGTCCACTGTAGTAAACAAAATCAAGTTCCATATTTTTACCGTTTTTATCTACATAACCATCACCGTTAGTATCTTTCCATCCTGCTTCAGCCAACAGTTTTTTCGCACGTTCTACATTATAGCTATTGGGATCATTCAACTGGTCAAAACCATAGTCCAAAGAAGGCGGTACAGGAGCCTTGCCGGGAATAAAGGTATCTTTTAACAGCACTTTATTATAAGTTTCACGATCCAAGCAGCTAATAAGAGCCGCACGTACCTTCGGATCAGCCAAAGGCTTGCCTTCATTCAGATTCATCTGAGCAAGTACTGTACGCAGAGAAGCAATCTCAGAAATTTTATAATTATCATTTTTAAACAGGTCTAAATCACCTGCAGCAATATTTATCGCAAAGTCTATTTCTCCGGACTGTAAAGCCATGGCACGGGTATTAGGATCATCAATAGTAGGAATATCTACTGCCTTAAACGGTACTTTGCCATCCCAGTAATTAGGATTTGCAACCATTTCAGCTTTAGATTTGCTGTAGGATTTCACCATATACGGACCGGTACAAATCGGTCCTTCTTTAGCATAATCACGATCTGTAACCTTTGTATCAATAATGATGAAAAGAGGATCAGCAAGCATTCCCGGCAATGTGGGAACAGGCTTATCTGTTCTGATTATAAGGTTCTGCCCATCAGCTTTGATTTCCGCATAGGTAAAGAAAGACTGTGCACGTGCATTATTTTTAAATGCGCGTTCAATCGATTCCTTAGCAATTTCAGCTGTTAATTTATCGCCATTGGAAAATACTACCTTATCATTAATCTTAAATGTCCATGTCAATTTATCATCGCTAATCTGCCAGCTCTCTGCCAGCCAAGGTACGACATTCATTTTATCATCAAATTTAGACAGACATTCACCAAGACCATAACGCATAACTACCCAACCGAAGAAGTTATCAGTCGGTTCAAGGCTGTCTGCAAAATTAGTTACACCAAATTTAAGTTTTTCACTGGAAACCGGTGCAGCTTTATCATCACCGCAGCCAGCTACAGCCAAAGTCAATAATCCCATCATTGTCGCTACAGCAGCACTTTTGTAAAATTTTTTCATTTGATTACACCCCTTTTATCAATTTAAGTTTATCATTCATTATCTTCCTGCCTTGGATCAAGTACATCTCGCAGTGCATCTCCCCAAAGATTAAAGACAACAACAGTCAAAAAAATTGCTAACCCCGGAAATACCATTAACCATGGTGCTGTTTGCAGCTGCTGGCGACCTTCATTGAGCATTAATCCCCACTCTGGGGCAGGCGGCTGACTGCCAAAGCCTAAGAAAGACAAACCCGCAAGTTCCATCATCATAGCGCCTATATCTGCAGCTGCTGTAATAACCATTAGCGGCAAAATATTAGGCAATATATGCTGCCAGAGAATATGCATCGGTTTACCGCCGTTGACTATAGCTGCTGTAACAAAATCACGTTTTTTAACTTTCAGGACCATACTTCGTGCTAATCTTGCGTATTTAGTCCATGTTACAATTATCAGCGCTATCATAGCGTTAATAAGGCTGCCACCCAAAATACCTGCAATAGCGATAGCCAGAATCATTCCCGGAAAAGAAATCATCATATCAGCTATACGCATGATAACAATATCGGTTTTCCCACCAAAATAGCCAGCGATAACACCTAAAGAGGTTCCCACAATAAAAATCAACACTACCAAGAGAAGCACACTGCTCAAAGAGTAAGCCGCACCAAAAAGCACGCGGCTGAAATTATCTCTGCCAAGTTTATCAGTACCAAATAAATGTTCTGATGACGGCGGCAAATAAGCATTAGCCATAATTGCTTCATATGGATCATAAGGCGCAATCAACGGAGCTGCTGCTGCTATTAAAATCAACAATGCCACAAAAAAGCTTGCTATCGCAAAAGAACGATTATTTTTTAAGCCATAAAGTATTTTATCCATATTACCTGCCTGCCTTTCTAAGTCTCGGGTCAAGGCGAGTATAGGAAAAATCTACTACCAGATTGATTACCATATACATTAAAGCTATCCATAGCACAATGCCCTGCACCAGCTGAAAATCACGGTAGATAATAGATTGTACAGCAAGATAACCCAGACCAGGCCAAGAAAAAACTATTTCAACAACAGCCGCGCCACCAAGCAGATTACCAAAAGATAAACCTAATAATGTAATAAGCGGCAACATGGCATTTGGTAAAACTTCTTTCCACAGGATATGACTTTCACTCATCCCGCGTGCTCTTGCACCTGCCACATAATCCTGATTCAGCTCTTCCAGTACTGCAGTACGAACCTGCCGTGTATATTTAGCTGCCATGACAATTCCCAATGTCAATGTCGGTAAAATCAAATTCTCCAATGATACCCTGCCACCAACAATGGGCAATAAGCGCAGTTTCAGGCCAAAAATCCACAACAACATCAAACCCATCCAAAAGTTAGGTATTGATACACCAACAAAGGTAAGTCCTCTTACAAAATAATCAAGAAAACTATTGCGTTTCACAGCAGAATAAATTCCTAAAGGAACAGAAACCACAAGCATAAATGCGGCAGAAGCACCAGCCAGTAGTATTGTTGCCGGTAAAGAATGCATGAGTTCATCCACAACAGGTTTCTTTACCATATAAGAAAATCCCAGATTACCCTGCAATGCCCGTCCTAACCAGTCTAAATACTGGAAGAAAAAAGGTTTATCAAGACCAAGCTCATGTCGTAAAGCCTCAATTTCTACCTGACTTACCATAATATCCTCGTTACCGGCAATCATCTGCCGCACTGGATCGCCAGGAGCAAGCATGACCAGACAGAAAGTAATAAAGCTGATGCCTAAAAGTACCAGTAAAATTTCTCCTATACGGTACGCAAGCTGTTTATTACTCAAAAGCACCATCTCCTCAATAAAAAAATCTCTTTCTGCGAAATACAGAAAGAGATTTGAATACTTCTTCACATATACTGCCATAATGCTACTTTACAGAACTATTCATACGCTTTCTGTCCCTTGCAGAAAATACATATATTCTGAGGCTGCGATCTGACTTTGCCCAAAGGCTTCACAGTGGCGTGACCGTTGCGGATTTACACCGCATTCCCTAATTTACCTCTTCTAAGAGAGCACCTCAGATGATATTTTTGTCAAAATATCCCATTAAGTATTTTAGCACATATTACTATTAACGGTCAAGAATTATAAGTATAACAATACTGTTATTTTATTTACTAAATAATAAAAATTGCCACCAGATTGTTCTACAACAACCAACAATCCGGTGGCTTTTCTATATTCATACAGCACGGTACATCAGTAAAAAGATTTTTCATTTCATCGTCTATCTCCAAAGCAATGGCAATCT
>ENA-OVGC01001192-OVGC01001192.1-human-gut-metagenome-genome-assembly--contig:-NODE-1192-length-21023-cov-5.445345_pt1 | contig 21023 bp, 18 predicted proteins | sample MGYA00237768_ERZ505415 | MGnify/ENA primary metagenome ERZ505415 (study PRJEB26158, sample SAMN06016382) | human gut metagenome | biome: human gut; feature: ankylosing spondylitis patient; material...
ATTCAAGTGTGACTGGAGTTCAGACGTGTGCTCTTCCGATCTCTTCCGCCTCAGCAAGGCTGACGCCGTCGCCGCCCTCAAAAAGCATTACCAGAAAAAGCCCCTTCTGCCCAAGGCCTTTTCCGCGCAGAACCATATCGAGCAGATCCAGGGCGTCTACGTCCCGTTCTGGCTCTTCAGCGGCAGCGCCGAGGGCGACGTCACCTACAAATGCACCCGGTCGATGACCCGCCGCGAGGGCGATTACGACGTGACCGACACGCAGCACTACCTTGTCCGCCGCGCGGGCTCCGTCACGTTCGAAAAGATCCCCGTCGACGCCTCGAGCAAAATGCCGGACGAAAATATGGACTCCATCGAGCCGTTCGACTATCAGGCCCTCAAGCCCTTCTCCAACGCGTATCTGCCGGGCTTCCTGGCCGATCAATACGACGTGAGTGTCGAACAGAGCGCTTCCCGCGCCGATACCCGCTGCAAAGCCAGCTGCGAAAGCGCCCTGCGCAGCACCGTCACCGGCTATACCACCTGCACCCCGGAGACGCAGACCGTCCGCATCCGCCGCGGCCAGGTGCAGTACGCGCTGTTGCCGGTCTGGATGCTGCACACGAAGTGGAAGGGCAAGGACTACCTGTTCTCCATGAACGGGCAGACCGGCAAGCTGACGGGAGACCTGCCCGTCTCGTGGGGCCGGTTCTGGGCGTACTTCGCCGGGATCGCGGGCGGCCTCGCCGCTGTACTGGCCGTGCTGCTGTTCGCGCTGTAAGGAGGGAACCGGGATGAAAAAACGCATCATTTGCCTGCTTGCCGCCCTGCTGCTCCTGCTCGGGCTGAGCGTCTCAGCCTCCGCGGCCGTCTATGCCAACGTGATCGACACGGCAGAATTGTTGAGCGAGAGCGAAGCGGAAGCCCTTGACGCGCGCTGCAGCGAGCTCGAGCAGACCTACGGCTGCGGCGTCTACCTCGTGACGGTGGACGACTATACGGCCTACTACTCTGCCGATTCCATCGAATCGTTCGCCGAGTCCATCTTCCTGGACCTCGGCCTTGGCGCAGGGGAGGAGCAGGACGGCGTCCTGCTCGTGCTCAGCATGGCCGAGCGGGATTACGATATCTGCGCCCACGGCACGATCGGCAACCGCACCTTCACAGACTACGGCAAGGGCGTGCTCGCCGAGCGCTGGTTCCTCGAGCCCTTCAGCCGGGACGACTGGTCCGGCGGCTTTGCCGCCTTCCTCGACGGCTGCGAAGAATACCTGCGCATGGACGCCGAGGGCGCGCCCTTCGACCAGGGCACCGACCCGGAGCGGCTGGAGGATCTGGCCGTGGTCAAGTGGCTGGTCGTGATCCTCGTGCCGCTGCTGACGGCGCTCGTCGTCTGCCTCGTCATGAAGGGGAAGATGAAGTCCGCCCGCCTGCAGACCCAGGCCGACGCCTATATCACCCAGGACAGCCTGCGCCTGACCCGTCAGGACGACCGCTACATCACCACCACCCAGACCCGCGTCAAGATCGAGACCGCCAAGTCCGGTGGCACCTCCGTCAACTCCGGCGGCTTCTCCCACAGCAGCGGAAAGTTCTGAAAAGCAAAAAAGAGCCTGTTTCCATCCGGAAACAGGCTCTTTTCATATTTATTTCTGCGCGGCCTTCTTTTTTGCCGCCTCGTTGGTGTCCATGCTGCCGCGGAAGACGACGAAGGTGTCGAACAGATATTCCGTGACGAAATTGAGCAGCATGTTCATGACCGTGACCAGATATTCGTTCCACCCGCAGCTCTCCACCAGCCAGTTGCCGAGGATCGTCGACAGCGGCGTGAACACGGCGTAGTAGCCCAGCACCATCGCCATGGCCTTCGGCACGTTGTTGGCGCTCTGGAAGGTGAATTTCCGGTTCAGCGTGAAATTCCACACGACCGACGCCACCAGCGCGATCAGATAGCACGGCCAGTAGCTCCACCGGCAAAGCTCGTTGAGCGCCGTAAACAGCCCAATCTGGATCACCCCAGCCGAAGCCGAAAACAACACAAACTTCACCACCCGCCAGAACTCTGTTCTCTTATCCTTCCTCATGGTGTTGTCCTTTCTGAATTTCAGATATCTTCCCGCCGCATGGGAAAGCTTTGGCTGTCCTGCGGATATACGTGATTTTATTGTATGGTTTTTCCCGCGTTCCCGCAAGTGTCAATTTTGGACGAAAGGACCGGGCAAAATCTGTTCAGGTTTCCAACTGGCGAAATCCGGATGGTATGTTACAATAATATTGTTGTTATGGAAACCAATGATGGATGGGGAGAAATGGAATATGGAGCACACAAGGTGGTTTAAGGACAAGGTATTTTATCAGATCTGGCCGAGGAGCTTCCGCGACGGCAACGGCGACGGGATCGGCGATCTGTGGGGCGTATTGGAGAAGCTGGATTATCTGCAGGAGCTGGGCATCGACGGCGTGTGGTTCTCGCCGCTGTATCCCTCGCCCGGAGCGGACTGCGGGTACGATATCTCCGACTACATGGACATCGCGCCGGAATACGGCGGCATGGAGGCCTTCCGGGCCGTGCTGGACGGGCTGCACCAGCGCGGGATGAAGCTGATCATGGATCTGGTCGTGAATCATACGAGCGACGAGCACGAATGGTTCCAGAAATCCCGACGGCGCATCGAGCCGTACACCGACTATTATATCTGGCGGCCCGCGAAAAAGAACGGAAAGCTGCCCAACAACTGGGACAGCCATTTTGAGGGCAAAGCCTGGCAGTGGGACGATCTGCGGCAGGAGTATTATCTGCACCTGTTCGCCGTCAAGCAGCCGGATCTCAACATGGACAACCCGCTCGTGCGGACCGAGGTCAAGAAGATCCTGAAATTCTGGCTCGACCTGGGCGTCGACGGCTTCCGGGAGGACGTCATCACGTTCATCTCCAAAAAAGAAGGACTGCCGGACGATCATCTGTTCCCGGTATTCAAGGGCATCCGGTTTTACAACCACGGCCCGCATATCCACGAGTATCTGCAGGAGTTCCGCCGCGACGTGCTGGCCAATTACGACTGCATGACCATCGCCGAGGCCCCGCTCGTCACGCCGCAGCGCGCGCTCGACTATATCGCGGAGTCCGACACGAACGAGATCGACATGATGATCCAGTTCCAGTGCATGTGCGCCGACTGCTTCTTTACGGACTACATGCCCCGCAAATTCTCGCTGAACCGGCTGCGCCGGGCCTTCTCGAGCTGGCAGACGGAGCTCGACGGGCGCGGGTGGAACGCGCTGTATCTGGAAAACCACGACCATCCGCGCGTCATCTCGCGCTACGGCAGCGAACAGTACCGCGTGGAGAGCGGCAAGATGCTGGCGGTCAGCTATCTGTTTTTAAAGGGCACGCCGTTCGTCTATCAGGGGCAGGAGATCGGCATGACGAACTGGTATCCGGACAAAACGAGCCTCTATGAGGACGTGCAGACCCGCAACCAGCACCCGGACTGGCCGGAGAAAAAGCGGCTGGCGCTCTATCACCGCGCCTCGCGCGACTCGGCCCGCACGCCGGTGCAGTGGACCGGCGGGGAAAACGCCGGGTTCACGACGGGGACCCCGTGGTTCTATGTCAATGAGAACTATCCGGAGATCAACGTCGAGCAGGCGCTGGCCGACCCGGATTCGATCCTGAACTTCTACAAAAAGGCCATCGCCCTGCGCAAGCGGCTGCCCGTCGTGCGCGACGGCAGCTATCAGGTCTACGAGCGGAATTCGGACGCGCTCTATGTCTACGCGCGGGAGACAAAGGAGCAGAAGCTGCTGGTCGTCTGCTCGTTTACGGACCGGCCGGTGCGCTTCTGCCCGCCCTACCCGTTCTCGCTGGACGATATGAAGCTGCTGCTGTGCAACTATCCGGACGCCGGGAGCGGCGCGAGCTTCGTCACGCGGCCGTATGAGGCGCGGGTCTATCTCTACGAGTAAGGCGGGACAGCGATCCGATAAAAGCTGGCAGATTGAATAAAAACGCGTGAAAATTTCATTCAACATCTACAATTTGTTCTTGCATTTGGTCTAAGTTTGCGTATAATGAGGTGTGCAAAATCATGTAGAAGAAATGAAGGAGCATTTTATGCGTACGTTGTTATCCCTGTCTGTCGCCATTCTCGCGGGTCTGCTGATGACCCGTGTTGCAAAGCCCCTGAAGCTGCCGTCGGTGACGGCGTATCTGGTCGCGGGCGTGCTCATCGGCCCGTACTGCCTGGGTCTTCTCGGCATCGAGGGGCTCGGCTTTCCGACGCAGGAGGCTGTGGACAGCCTGTCTCTGATCTCTGAGGTCGCGCTGGGCTTCATCGCGTTCTCCATCGGCAGCGAGTTCCGCGTGTCGGAGCTCAAGCATACCGGCAAGCAGGCGTTCGTCATCGGCGTTTTGCAGGCGCTGGCCGCAACGTTCGTGGTCGATATCGCGCTCGTCGCCATCTCGCTCGCGACGGGCGGCAAGCTCTCCATCGCGCAGGCCATCACCCTCGGCGCCATCGCCACAGCGACGGCCCCGGCCGCCACGCTGATGGTCGTCCGGCAGTATAAGGCCAAGGGCCCGCTGGTCGACCTGCTGCTGCCGATCGTCGCGCTGGACGACGCGGTCGGTCTGGTGGTGTTCGCGGTGTCGTTCGGCATTGCGAAGGCGCTCAATACCGGCTCGTTCGACGTGATCTCCATTGTCGTCGATCCGCTCATCGAGATCGTCTGCTCGCTGGCGCTCGGCGCGCTCGGCGGCTGGGTGCTGACGCAGCTGGAAAAGCTGTTCAACTCCAACACGAACCGTCTGAACATGACCATCGCCTTCGTCTTCCTGACCTCGGCGCTGGCCATGGCGGAATTCAAGATCGGCCCGGTCACGATCGGCTTCTCGTCGCTTCTGACGTGCATGATGCTCGGCACGCTGTTCTGCAACCTCTGCCCGCTGTCGGGTGAGATCATGGAAAAGGCCGACCGGTGGACGAGTCCGCTGTTCGCGGCGTTCTTCGTCATCTCCGGCGCAGGGCTGGATCTGGGCGTGTTCAAAGACGGTGTGATCGTTCTCATCGGCGTTGTGTATATTTTGACGCGCTCGCTTGGCAAGTATCTCGGCGCGCACTACTCCGCAAAGCTCATGAAATGTGAGCCGCAGATCTGCAAATACCTCGGCATCACGCTGCTGCCGCAGGCCGGCGTGGCGCTCGGCATGTGCGTGACGGCGCGCCAGCTCGGCGCGGAGGGCGACCTCATCCGCAACATCACGCTGTTCGCCATCCTCATCTACGAGCTGGTCGGTCCGCTGCTGACCAAAATGGCCCTGCAGGCCGCCGGCGAGATCCACCCGATGGAAGACGCCGTCAAGAACCGCCGCCAGATCAATCTGGAAAAGGCAAACGCAGGGAAGAAATAAGGCAGAGCAGCAGCCAATCTCCTGCGCCGGTGCGAGTCCTGCACACGGGAGAGGCAGCAACAAAAAGTACAGAAAAATCCGGAAGAACCCTTTATAGACTGGGTTCTTCCGGATTTTCTGCTGGTTTCACCACGATTGTCAGAGTTTATGAAAAAACCTGGTGTCCGACTGATTGGAAAAATAGCCAGATTCCATCTTGTCAAAATATTATTCGTATGGTATCCTGATAATGAATAGTACAAAGTCTTGATATTGCAATGTACAAAAATGCAAGTTGGAAGGCGAGGTGTATGCGCGGTAAAACGGCTCCCCGGGCAGCTGGAGCCATCCAGCACAGGCAACCGCGGCAGATGGACGACAAAGCCTCTGCGCGCAAGACACAGAGAAAACGACGCGATTGACAGGGAGGTACGAAGATGAAGAAACGATTGATAGCACTGCTGCTTGCGTTTGTGATGGTGCTTGGCCTGACGGCAACGGTGCTTGCCGAGGGCGGCATCAGCATAGCGAGCATCCAGCCGGAAGCAAATACCCACACCTACATTTTCCAGGCGGGGGGGGGTAGAAATTGGAAGGCAAATCATCAAGCATAGCGAATCGCTGAAGGATCCGGGCGTACCGTCTGCCCCGGCGGGAAAGCGGTTTGTCCGCTGGGATCCGGCGGTCTCCTTCGGTATGCCGGTCTCCGTGACACAGACCCAAACGATCACGGTACAGGCGATCTTTGAAACAGTCTATACCGTCTATTTCAAGCACGACGGCAGGACAGTCGCGACAAAGGAGCTGACGGATACCCAGTCGTCCGTATCGACGGGCGATGTGCTCGTACCGGTCGGAGCGGATGAGAAGCTGACCGGCTGGTATATCGACAAAACACGGTATGAAATCGTTTCAACGGCGGATTTTCCGGCTGGCAGCGATACGCTGACCCTGACCGCCAGAGTGGAAAAGGGGCACTGGATCCATTTTAACTCGGACGGCGGCAGCTACGTTGCACCGCAGTTTGTGACCGGCAATACGATCCAGCCTGCCGACCCGACCAGACCCGGTTTCTCGTTTGAAGGCTGGTACGAGGAAAGTGGAAATCGGTTCACATTTGGAAGCCCGCTGACGAGCAATATCACGCTGACTGCCCACTGGAAGAGCAATACTTCCACAAAGTACACCGTCATCCACTGGCAGGAGAATGCTGACAACAACGAATACGCCCTCTGGGAAAGCGAGGAGAAATCCGGCGAGACCGGAGCACCCACCAGTGCTGCCGCAAAGAGCTACGAGGGCTTCACCGCGCAGACCATCACCCAGCAGACCATCAACGGCGACGGCTCAACCATCGTCAATGTCTATTATAAGCGGAATGTGTATGATGTGAAGTTCTTCACGATTAAGTATGAAGGAGGGTGGTTTTCCGGAAAGTATGTCAAGGACAAGGAGATCTATTGCATTACCGCCAAGTACGGCGCAAACATCAGTGAAAAGTGGCCGGGAGGAATCTGGACCACCTCGCCGGGCGGCACGACATTCCAGGCAAGTATTGGCACTATGCCGCTGGGGGGCGATGAGTTCTTCAAAACCGATCAAGGAAACGCGGAAGCGTACTACTACCTGGAGAGTCTTGCAGGTAACTATGTGCTGGACCATACGGACACCGGCGGAAGTAGCGGGTCAAAGGTAACGAATGAAGATCGCTATTCGATCACCGGCTTTACCTGCAATACGGCAATGAGCGCCAAAAATGGAGACAGCTACAACGGTGCAAAATTCTATTATGACCGCGACAGCTACCGGATCGTCTTCATGAATCGCGGCAGCAAGGAGAGAGAACTGGTCAGAAAATATGAGCAGCCTATTGCCGATGCCGGTTATACGCCGACCGCTCCGGCCAATATGCAGGACTATACATTTGGCGGCTGGTTTGACAACGAAAAATGCGAGGGCAGCGCCTATGTCTTCACCGGTAAGAAGATGCCTGCCCACCATCTCACGCTCTACGCCAAATGGGTCCCAAAGACCTATACGGTGACGGTGTATAACGTTGATCAGACAACGGTCATCCAGACGTTTACAGACGTTCCGATGGGCGGGACCATCCTGGAAAATCAGATGCCGGAAGACAAGGTCACGCTTGGTACAGGTGACACATTCCTCGGCTGGATGGACATGCAGGACCATATGCCGTTCCACTTCGATACGAGGATCCATCGGGACTATAAGCTCTATGCCAAAACAGGCAATGCAGAGCAATTTATGGTAACATATGTCCTTGGCGGCGGTTCTGGCAAGGCACCTGTCGATTCCAACAAGTATGCAAGAGGCGCACAGGCTGTTGTTCTGCCAGCGACAGGCGTAACACCGCCGACGGGCAAGGTCTTCCTGTACTGGAGTGCAGCGGGAGACAGCACGCGCTGCTATCCCGGCGGAAAACTGACCGTGACCGGCGATATGGCGCTGACGGCGGTCTATGGGCAGACGACGGAGGCTGTCACGGTAACCTACCACAGCAATTTTGCGCCGGACGAGACTTACACGACAGCAGACATGCCGAATAACAGCACGATCAAGCTGCCGGGATATACTGGCCTTGGCCTTCCGGAAAATCCGGGATATACCTTCGCCGAATGGAACACGCAGGCCGATGGATCGGGTACGACTTTCAAGTCCGGCAGCAAGGTGCTTGTGGACACAATGGATCCCGGCAACCACCTCTATGCGATATGGGCGAAGGGCACCGGCACGCCGTATGAGGTCCATCATTATCTCGAACGTCTGGAAGGCGCGTATCTTGCTGTGCCAGATGAAAAGGATAACCTGCGGGGCGAGACTGGTGCGTGGACAGCAGCTGCGGCAAAGAGCTACGATGGCTTTACGCCGATGGGATTTGCGCAGGAAATGATCAAGGCCGACGGTTCGACGGTCGTAAAGATCTTTTATACCCGCAACAGCTATCTCCTTACGTATAAAGACAGTCTCAGCGCAGGAGTCTATGCATCGCAGACCTACAAATACGGCGCGGCAGTAACCGCCATCGCGGCTCCGACAAAGACAGGCTACACCTTTACCGGCTGGAGTCCCGCGGTTCCCGACACAATGCCGGCCGGGGCGCTGACCGTCTATGCCCAGTGGAGAAAGACCATGCCGGATACGGTCGTCTTTGACCCGAACAACATTAACGGAAAAACGCTGGCCGCAAAGTCGCTGACGGTCTACTCCGGCTCCGCGCCGTGGGAGACCTTCGAGGTCGTCGTCAAAGAGCCTGCCGGGACACAACGTTCTTCCGGTACAGTCAGACTGTCCGGCGGCAGCCAGTCCGCCAGCTTTACCGGCTTTGACCTCATCACGTTCCCAGCGGCAGGGACCTATACCTTTACCGTCGGCGAGGTCGACCGGAACACCCGGTATATGAGCTATGACCGGAATCTGTACACGCTGACGGTCAAGGTTGAGGAAAAAGGCGGGATGCTTGTGATCAGCGATGTGTATTACACGAATGCCGCAGGCCGCTCCTACTGGGATTTCCCAATCGTCTTCTCCAACACATACGGCAGCTATACGCCATATGTCCCCGTTGTCCCGCCCAAAACGCCGGACAAGCTGAACGCGGATGATCACTTTGCCTATGTGATCGGCTACCCGGACGGCGGTGTACATCCGCATGCCACGATCACCCGCGCGGAGACGGCTACCATCTTTTTCCGCCTCCTGACGGAAAAGACGCGGAAGGACAATCTCACGAAATACCATTCGTTCCGCGACGTTCCGCAGGGTGCGTGGTACAATGCAGCGGTCGCCACCATGGCAAAGCTCAAGATCATCACCGGCTATCCGGATGGCACGTTCCAGCCTGACGCACCGGTCACCAGAGCGGAGTTTGCCGCGATTGCTGCCCGCTTCGATGAGAAGTCGGCCAGAACGACGGCCTCCTTCCGGGATATCTACGGGCATTGGGCGGAACGGTATATTTCCCGCTCGGCGGAGCTGGGCTGGATCCGGGGTTATACGGATAATACGTTCCGCCCGGATCAGAGCATCACCCGCGCCGAGGCGATGGCGCTCATCAACCGTGTGCTGAACCGCAATCCGGAAAGCAAGGACGATCTGCTTCGCAGCATGAACATCTTCAACGACAATCTGGACACTGCCAAATGGTACTACCTGGATGTGCAGGAGGCAGCAAACAGTCACGATTTTATCCGTAAGGCCAACGGGTATGAGATGTGGAAGAAGCTGCGTGCAGATCCGGACTGGAAAGCGCTGGAGCGGTAAAAGAAAGAGCAGGAGAGTACACCCCATGGGGATGCCGCGCCTGCGGCATCCCCGACCATAAACGAGGAAGGAAAGAAGACGTATGAAAGCAACCGGGATCGTCAGAAGAATCGATGAGCTTGGCAGGATCGTCCTGCCGATTGAGCTGCGGCGGACGATGGATATTGAGGATCGGGACAGGGTCGAGATCTATCTGGAGGAAGATCTGATTATTGTCCGTAAGTTTGAGCAGACCTGTCTGTTCTGCGGCACAGCGCGGAATCTGATTGCTTTTAAGGAGAAAAGCGTATGCAGGGACTGCGTCCGCGCACTCAACAAAAAAGCCGACGATTAAAAGAAGAACCCCATATGCACAGACAGCGGAAGCACCGAACATACGGTGTTTCCGCTGTTTGCCAAAAATCAGCAGGAATAGAAAAGCATACAGGCTCCGATTCTGCGCGCTCCATCCGGATACCGAACGTGGAAGAAGCAGCGCTGACGGAGCGATCAGGAGAGACAGAGCCGGGACAGTCTGCCTTATCCTTTCACCGCACCGGCGGTGAAACCCTGGATGAAGCACCGCTGCAAAAACACGAAGATCACCGTGACCGGGATGGCCGCGACGATGGAGGCCGCCATCATGTAACCCCAGTTCGTCGACGCCTCGCCGAGGAACGTCATCACAAGAACGGAGGCCAGCGTCATCAAATAGAGCAGGTCGTTCCAGAACCGTACCGGCACTGTGTGCGGAAACATGGAAAATCTCTGTGCGGGGAAGCCTGAAATGCTGGAGTGAGATTCAGTTTGACAAAAAGAAAAGACTATACCAGGCCGCTAGACCTGTCATGGTTGAACTGGCAGGTCTGAAGGCATTTTATGGGCGGTTTCTTGACAAGAACGGCGTTTGCTGGTAAATTGGAAATATAAATAAGACAAAGACCTAATTATAAATTTGGGAAGAGGAGGATGCAGACGATGAAGAAGAGAATCATTCGCGGATGTTTGCGGATCGCAATTCTGGCGGTCGCGGGCGGTGTGCTTGGATGGCTGAGCAGCATCCTGTTCGGTGAGCGTGCGCTCATTACAGAGCTCCCCGTTGTGGTGACCCTGGGCGCGAGCATTGGCATTTTGTCCGGTGTTGTGTTGTTCCCGGAGAAAGCGTAGCTGCAGGCTGCAGAGCCCCAGGGAGCAGAAGATAGGAAGCAGACAGAAGAGCTGGCGCGAAACGCCGGGAAAGGAGCGGGATATGGCAATCAAGGCAATTACAACAGACAGTTTCCGGGATGATGTGTTGAAAACGAGAAAGCCGGTTCTGGTGAAGTTCTGGGCACCGTGGTGTGGGTATTGCCGCGCACTCGCACCGGCGCTGGAGTCAATTGAAAAGCAGTATGAGAATCTGCTTTCCGTTGGGCGTATCAATTTTGATACGGAAACAGCTGTGGCGCGCAGATATAACATTCATAAGCTGCCGACTCTGCTGCTGTTTATCAACGGAGCCGTGGCTGGATTCCTGATCGATCCTTCTTCTGAGAAGGAGATCGACGCATTTTTAAAGAAAATGCTCGGACTGAATGTAGGAGGTCTGTATGGCAAACATGTATGATATTGTGATCATCGGCGGCGGCCCCGGCGGGTATTCGGCTGCATTATATGCCGCGAGAGCAGGGTTGCATGTGGCTGTGATCGAGAAGCGGGCCATTGGCGGGCAGGCAATCCGAAGTGAAAATATTGAGAACTATCCGGGCTTTGATGCCGGGATCAACGGGCTGAGCCTGAGCGAAAAAATGCAGCGCGGCGCGGAGCGGTTCGGTGCGGAAATGGTGACGGACGAGGTGCGCCGCGTACATCTGATGCAGCCAGTCAAGGTGATTGAAGCGGCGAAGCAGACCTATCATGCGCCCACCGTCGTTCTGGCGACCGGTGCGCCGCCCAGAAAGCTCGGTGTGGAAGGCGAGGAGGAGATGCTGGGGCGCGGTGTTCACTATTATGCCGCTTGCCGCTCTATGATGTACAGGCGAAAAACAGTTGCGGTGATCGGAGATGGGGAGCAGGCTGCCGAGGCGGCGATGCTCCTTTCCCGTATCGCCAAGCGAGTCTGTCTGGTACATGGAGGCGACCACATGGAGATCAGTCCGGCCTATGCAGGCAAGCTGAAAATGATGCGAAACATTGAACGCTATGCAGGAAGCGAGGTTCGGGCATTTTTACATGCAAACTGGGTCACCTGTATCCGTATTCGGGAACAGCGGAGCAGTGAACTCTGGAATCTGCCATGCGACGGTGCCTTTATCTGTCTTGGCGGCGTACCGGAAACAAACCTGCTTCATGGACAGATCGCGCTGGATAAACAGGGTTACATTCTCGCCAATGAAACGACCATAACCAATCTTCCGGGTGTTTTCGCGGCTGGTGACGTTCGGACGAAGCTGCTCCGGGGCATTCTGACTGCCGCAGCAGATGGCGCGGCGGCTGCACAGCAGGCGGAGCGGTATATTGTAGAAAACATCTGATCTGAAAAGCAGGGAAGGGGCGTATCCATGAAACTTACGTTCATTGGCGCAGCGCATGAGGTGACAGGAAGCTGCACGCTTCTGGATTGCTGTGGGAGAAACTTCCTGATCGACTATGGTATGGAGCAGGGAGTCAACGTTTTTGAAAACGCGCCGCTCCCGGTATTGCCCGGACAGATCGACGCGGTATTTCTGACGCACGCGCATATTGATCATTCCGGTATGCTGCCAAAGCTGTACAAGGATGGGTTCCGGGGAAAAGTCTACGCAACACGGGCAACGGAGAATCTCTGCCGGATCATGCTGATGGACTCGGCTGCTATTCAGATGTCCGATGCGGAGTGGCTGAACAGAAAGGCGGTGCGCGCCGGCCGCGCGACGGTAGACCCGGTCTATACGACTGAGGACGCGGCAGGTGTGCTGCGGCTGCTTCGTCCATGCAGGTATGGAGAACGTATCAAAGCAGCGGAAGGCGTAGAGGTTCGGTTTACCGATGTTGGTCACCTGCTTGGTGCCGCCTGTGTGGAGCTGTGGTTGACGGAAGGCGGAGAGACAAGGAAGCTTGTCTTCAGCGGCGATGTCGGCAATACAGGCCTGCCGCTGATCGGTGCGCCTCTGACGGTGGATGAGGCGGATTATCTGGTGATCGAGGCTACCTACGGAAACCGGCTGCATGAGAAGCCCGGAGATACCATAGCAGAGCTTGCTGCTGTTTTGAAGAGGGCCTTTGACCGGGGTGGAAGCGTGATCATTCCGGCGTTTGCAGTCGGCAGAACACAGGAGCTTTTATACGCAGTCCGGGAAATCAAGCAGAATCGGCTGGTGCAGGGGCATGACGGCTGGCCGGTCTATCTGGATAGCCCGCTTGCTGAGGCCGCAACAGCTGTTTTCATGCAATGCGAGCCGGAATATCTCAATGCAGAAACGCGGAATCTGCTGCGGCAGGGGATCAATCCGCTCTGGTCCGCCAATCTGTATCTGACGGAAAGTGTGGAGGAATCCAAGAAGATCAACGACGATCCGAGACCGAAGGTGATCCTTTCTGCAAGCGGCATGTGTGACGCGGGACGTATCCGGCACCACCTCAAGCACAATCTCTGGAAATGGGAGAATATCATCCTGTTTGCCGGATATCAGGCGGAGGGAACGCTGGGACGCAGTCTGCTGAACGGTGCAAAAACAGTCCGCTTATTTGGTGAGGAGATCTCGGTCAGCGCCGAGATTTGTGCCCTGCACGGGACCAGTGGACACGCGGACAGAGACGGGCTTCTCAAATGGGTACAGGCGATCAAGCGCAAACCGCGCGTTGTGTTTGTCAATCATGGGGACGAAGAAAACTGTGAAGCCTTCCGCAATCGGCTGGTCTCGGAAGGCTACAGCGCGGTTGCTCCGTTCAGTGGAACAGAATTTGATCTGCTGCAGGGGCTGTTCCTGATGGTCACAGAGGGGCAGCGCATTGAGAAAAAGGGACATGCGCGAAAGAAGGAAGTCTTTGCGCAGCTTGTAGAGGCGGCACAGCGGCTTGTTGCAGTCGCAATGGCCTGCAGGGAGCAGTCCAATCAGCGGCTGCGGCGGTTCACGTCAGAGATCGAGCTTCTGATCGATACCTGGAAGGACTGAGAAAGACCGGCAGCCGCAAAACCATGCAGCTGCCGGCCTCTCTGAAAGAAGCAAACTTTACTTTTTGACGGCGTCTCCATTCGCTTCCGCGTCCGCGATGCGGCGGTACATATCCTGCATCTGCCGGTCAATTTCGGCGATCTTTTCCGCACAGGCAAGCATCTCTTCATCGATGCCCGCCGGGAGCTTTGCCCGGTCCGCCTTGTAGTGGATGTCATGCTCCAGACTGGCCCAGAAATCCATTGCGATCGTGCGGATCTGGATCTCGGCGACGACGTGCTCCGTCCGGTCAGAAAGATACACGGGAACACGGACATCCAGATGCAGCGAACGGTAGCCGTTATAGTTCGGCGTTTTGATATAATCCTGCCGCTTGACGATCTCCAGATCCTCCTGCCGCTCCAGCATCCCAGCGACTCGGTAGACATCATCGATGTAATTGCAGACGACGCGGACGCCTGCAATGTCGTTGATATCCCGCGCCGCAGCTTCAAGCGTAACCGGAGATCCCTTTCTCTGGAGCTTGGCGGCGATGCTTTCCGAGGATTTGACCCGGCTTTCAATATGATGGATGGGGTTTCGTGCATACAGCGTATTGAATTCACTGTTCAAAATCTCAAGCTTCAGCACAAGCTGTTTTACAGCGGACTCGTACAGATTCCGCATGACAAAGTAGCGGTGCGGGCTTTCATGAAACGGGAGAGACGAAGAGGCTGTCATATCGGCGTAACCATCCTTTGTGTCAGAATCAGCTTCCCGGCAAAATGAAACTGCAATCCGGTAAGCTCACTGCCATTTTAACACAAAAAGAAACATGTGACGTAAAAACTTTGTGTTGAGAATGACAGCCGGGGCAGAGCCGTCCGTGTTGCCAAAAAGTCAAAAGGGGGCCGCCCCTGTACGGGCACAGGGGCGGCGGAGGAAGGAGCACAGCAGGCATAGGGGAACCTGCCATAGGACAGGGATGACATACAGCAGATACTGACAGGGTAGTATCCGCCCGCAGCCAGTATCTTGTGCATTGGGAAAACCAGAAGATCAAAGCCATGAGATCGGAGGAGAAGGGATGTTCCCGCTGTCTCCAAGGGTGTTGCATTCGTGGTTCCCCTGTATCTATATTATATAGGAGAAAGAAGGCTTTGGCAAGACTTATTTAATATAAAGTCTTAATATTATTTCTGGCGGAGACAAAAAAGCGGCAACACAGGGGAAGAGGTTCTTATGTAAACAACAAGACTGGAGGCAGCTTATGAAAAGACGAATCATTACAACCGTAGCCGTTTGCGTATTTCTGGCGCTTGTGCTGGCGGTGCGGCTCTCCGACAGAGAAAAAATCGACAACAGTATTCCATCCAAAGAAACCGTGGCCGCGTATATTCTGGAAAAGGGTGAGCAATATGCGGCAGAGCAGCTGCGAGGACAGGACAGGAACAGTGTCCGCCGTAGCTGGGGAGACCCGGATGCCATGCCGTCCGGGATCTGGGCAGATGTGTGGGACCTTGATGCGGACACAACGATTCTTGTATTCTATGATGCAGAAAATGATGACAAGGTAGAGCGTGTTGTGATCGGGCAAAAGGGAGGATAGTAAATAAGCGGGTTCATTTTTGTAGAAAACCGCGTAAATTGATAATGATTTATTATGGTAAACATAAACGAGGAGGACGAACAATGACAAAACGAATGCTCTCCATCTGTCTTGCGTTTGTGCTGCTGCTCGGCACACTTGTCGGGTGCAGCAAAAACGAAACAAAGACAGACGATTCAGGCCAGAATACACAGCAGGAGACGATACCGGAGCTAGCGTCTCAATACGCCTATCAACCGCAGTATTTTGATCTGCCGGAACCGATCCAGTGGATCAGCCGGAGCTGCGTTTCGGGCAGTACACTTTATTTTACTGCCAGTATTCTCAGCGGACAGGATACCTACATTGACAAAGACGGCAATGAGGTTTATCATGACACCTATTCCGAGGGCCTTTTCCGGTTTGACCCTGACAGCGGAGAATGCGTACAGATCGTCAACTACGTTGACAAGCCTGATGTGGAAGATCTGGACGACGGTACACAGATTTTCCGCAGCAGCAACAGCAGCACCGAGATCCATGCCCTCGCGGCCGGCACAGACGGCACGCTCTGGATCTACCGCCGGACAGACCTTTACACGGATGACGGCGAGATGGGGCCCTCCCTTTCGGAGCTCATCCAGCTGGATGCGCATGGCACGCTGCTTCGCACCATCATCCCCGCAAACGAGGAAGATCCGAACAGCACAGGAGACTGGGGCTATTCGTACCTTGACACCCTGCTCTCCGATGATAAGGGCTATGTCTATACTTACGATTATCAGACAGTCAATGTTTACGGGCCGGATGGCAGCTTCGTTTTCAGCAAATCTGCTGACGAGCTTTCCGGCCAGCTCTGCCAGCTCTCTGCCGGTGAAGTCGGCGCACTGACTACTTACAATGACGGGAAGATGGCCTTCAAACAGCTTGACCCTGAAACGAAGAACTGGGGAAAGGAAACACCGGTCTCTTCCCGCGCATGGAGCCTGCAGCCGGGCAATGATGTCTACCGGTATTTCTTTATAGACGGCGGTAATATCTTCGGCGAACGCAAGGACACCGGCGAGGTGGAAAAGGTCGTCGACTGGCTGGCATGTGATGTGGACAGCAATACCATCCGTTACAATCGCCTCGACTTCCTGGCTGACGGTCGCATTGCCACTGTGACCCTTGGGCACAGCTATGACGGAACGCGGGAGCGGCAGCGGATCCTGGTGCTGAACCGCATGGATGCTGCCGATGTGCAGCAGAAAACAGAGCTGACGCTGGCCTGCTTCAGCCTTGATCATAACCTCCGCAGCCAGATCGTCAAGTTCAACCAGACCAGCACCGACTGCCGCATCGTGGTCAGGGATTATGCGGAGTATGCAGACGGCGAGGATTACTATGCCGGTCTTACCGTGTTCAACACCGAAGTTCTCGCCGGCAAGATACCGGATCTGATCGTTGGCAATATGATGCTGCCGATCCGGCAGTATGCCGCCAGGGGAATGTTGGAGAACCTCTGGCCGTATCTTGACGCCGACCCCGGCTATTCGCGCGACAAACTCATGACCCGCCCGGTCGAGGCCGCGCAGGTGGATGGAAAGCTCTATCAGCTGCCCATCAATTTTGGCATCACCACGGCAGTCGGCCTCGGCAGGATCGTCGGCGATTACACGACATGGACGCTGGCTGACGTCAAGAACGCGCTCAGCAAGCTGCCCGAAGGCGCGATGGTATTCAACCAGTATTACACCCAGTCGGAGATGCTCATGTATTGCGTCGCCATGAACGCAAAGGGCTTCATGGACTGGCAGAATGGCACCTGCAATTTCGATTCTGACGAGTTCCGCGCCCTTCTGGAGTTCGTCAAGCCGCTCCCGGCAGAGTTCAGCTGGCAGAGCGACGAAGAATATGAAAGCGACTTTACGCGCATGAAAAGCGGCAAACAGCTGCTGTATCCTATGAACCTCAACGACTTTGACAACATCTACTATACCTTTGCCGCGCTCGATCACGATATCCGGTTTGTCGGTTTCCCGCGGGAAGATGGCTCCAGCGGCAGCGCCTTTACTGCCAGCGTAACGCTCTGCATCACCACGGCCTGCAAGGATAAAGCAGGCGCCTGGGCGTTTATCCGTTCGACGCTCTCTGAGGAATACCAGAAAAACCTCTGGAATTTCCCGATCCTGAGGTCTGCCTTTGACGCCATGGCCGGGAAAGCCATGACGCAGGAATATCAGACCAACGCCGACGGCAGCCAGGTGCTTGACGAGAACGGTGATCCGATCCCCATTTCCTCCGGCGGCATGAGCTATGGCGACGAGCCAATGATCGAGCTCTATGCTGTCACGCAGGAGCAGTACGACACCGTCATGGAGCTGATCGAGTCTACGACCAACTTTTTAGACTACGACCAGAGCGTCCTGAGCATCATTACCGAGGAAGCCGCAGGCTATCTTGCCGGTGACAGAAGCGTCGAGGAAACCAGCCGTCTCATCCAGAGCCGCGTAAGCCTCTATATTCAGGAGCAGAAGTGATGACCTGATAAAATTTCCCGCGCAGGCCGGTGTAGCCTGCGCGGGAGTTTGAACCGCAGAAAAGAACAGAAAGATGCCATGGCGGCGATCACTCATAAGCTGCGTTTGGTTCCGGCAGAGACGCCCACGCAGAAGTTCCTTTTACCAGCCCCAGCAGGGCTTCCACCGTCTTCATAAAGCAGGCAGCGTCCGCATCTGTCTGTGTATAAGCTGCCGCAGTCATATCGCCGCAGATCAGGTACTGCTCTGCATTCTTTGTGACACGGATCTCATACCAGCAATTTGGCATCACCGCGACCAACGTATCATCTGTTGTCAGCTCCTGCGAGATCATTGGCCGCCGAATATCCAGGAATCCATCCTCGCAAACAAGCGCATACAGCTCCTGCAAAAACGCTGTATCCGGTCGAAACTCCACAGAGGCGGTCCCCTCGGTGACAAGATCTCTTTGCAGCAGACCCTCCTGCGTGTCCATGATATTCTTTCGGTCGGTATCATACCACCATGTGAACCGGACTGCAAAATCCTCCGGCATGCTTTCCTGTACGACAGTCAACGGCGCATCCCTGCCGGAGTCCTCCGGCGTTTTCTGCATGGCTGCCGATGTGCAGCCGCTCAGCAGGGCCAAAAGCAGCAGCCCTGATACGATCCTCTTCATAACCAGACCCTCCTTTCTTGTTATCTATCAATATAGACGATAAAAAAGAAGAGCGGTTGCACTGTGCCGGGAAATAGAGCTGCTCCGGCAAGCTTTTGTATAGAGACATGGAAAGAAAAGAACCTATGTTGGCACCAAGGTTAGGCGCCAACATAGGCTCTTCGTTTGCAGGGGATTGGAATCAGGAAAGAAGACGAAAACCATCCCGGTATTTTATAGAATGCTTTAGATCCCGCCCATACAGGCAGTGCATCGGAGGTTCGCACACAATTTATTGCACCGGCAGATCCACCGCGATGGTGGTGCCCTTCTCCGAGCTTTTCTCCACCCAAATATAGCCGCCATGGAGATTGGCGATCTCCCACGCCAAAGAAAGCCCCAAACCAGCGCCGCCGTACTCCCGGCTGCGGGACTTGTCCACGCGGAAGAATGGCTGGAAGATGCTCTGCTGATACTTCTCCGGGATGCCGCAGCCGGTGTCGGAGACACGGATCCGGAGCTTTTCCGGCTCCTGTGTGACGCAGACCCGCACCGAGCCGCCTGGGCGATTGTATTTGACGGCGTTTTCCGTCAGGTTGAAGAGCAGCCGGTAGATCAGCGCGTCGCTGCCGGTCATGACGCCGTCGCCATCTGCCGTCAGCGTGATGCCGCGCTTATCTGTCAGCGGCGCGAGGTCTGTGAAGATCTCCTCGACCATGGGCGCAAGCTGAATCCGTTCGTTCCGCGCCACCTGCTGCAGGCTGCTCAGTTCCAGCAGTGTTTTTGTCATCTGGGTCAGCCGCTCCGTCTGCTCCCGCAGCAAAGAAAGAAATGCTGCTGTTTCCGGCAGTACGTCGGGGTGCTCTGCGGAGAACAGCTCCAGCTGCGCCTGCATCAGCGCAAGCGGCGTGCGCAGCTCGTGGGCGGCGTTGCCAGTGAACTGCCGCTGGGCGGCAAAGGCGTTGTTCAGCCGTTCAAGCATTTGATTGAAGGAATGGCTGAACTGGCGGAACTCCGGCAATACGTCCTCGTTGATCTTCATGTCTGCCAGGTTGCTCATCTGCACCTGCTCGACCTGCGAGGCAAAGCTGCGCAGAGGCTTGAGGGCGCGTCCGCTGACAAAATAGGCGAGGATGCCGCTGAGCAGCGTTACCGCCGCCGTGATGTACCAGTTGGTGGTGCGGAAGCGCCCTTGCGCCCCATCGACAATGATTGTCAAATCCTCGTCAGGTGCTACGAGTTGCGGGTCAAAGCTCACTTCGCCTTCAACATCGATAAGAACAGTGCCACCCTGAATAGTGTTCGCAATCGTGTCCATATAGTACATGCCGGAGGAACAGAGCAGCAGATTCATGGAAATACAGGTAACTCCGATGAGCAGGACGCTCATCAGCGTGATGCGCCACTGCAAAGAAAGGCGCTTCATGCTTCCTCGCCTCCCATCAGATAGCCTTCGCCGATGCGGTTGCGGATGGGGTCATAGCCCAGTGCGGCACGCAGTTTTTTGCGCAGAGCGGAGATATGTACCCGGATGGAGTTGCTGAAGCTGTCCACGCTGTTGTCCCAGACATGATCCATCAGCTCCTCCTGACTCACCGGTCGCCCCTGATGTAACATTAAATATTCCAATATCCCCGTTTCCTTGCGGGTCAGCGTCAGGGCCTGAGCATTGACGGAAGCGGTGCGGGAGCGCGTGTCGAAGGCTAAATCCCCGCAGGTCAGCAGCACGTCCTGCTGCGTGAACTGCCGCAGGGTCAGGCTGCGGATACGGGCCTCCAGCTCAGCCAGATGAAAGGGCTTTGCAAGATAGTCGTTGGCGCCTGCGTCCAGTCCCTCCACCTTGTCCTCTACCTCGCTGCGGGCGGAGAGAATCAGGACTCTCGTCTCCCGGTCTGTCTGCCGCAGGGTGCGCAGCACCGTCATGCCGTCCTTGCCCGGCAGGTTCAGATCCAGAAGCACCAGATCGTAGCGCTCCACGCCAAGAAGCTCCAGCGCCTTCTCCCCGTCGTAGCAGCAGTCTACACTGTATGCCAAACGCCGCAGGCTGCGGACGATGGTCTCGCACAGAGCGCGTTCGTCTTCAATAACCAAAAAATGCATGAAAGCCCTCCTTTATAAGCTTCATTCATTCGATTGTCTTCAGTATAGCAGAAACAAATAAAGTTTGTGTTAAGTTTCTGTTCTTAACAGGGACTTTAACTCTCCCGTGCTATGATGAAAGCACAAAACGGAAAGGGTGATGAAACTTGAGTCACGGAAAGAAGACGGCGGCGCAGATCACGCTTCTGCTCGCCGGAGCCGCCATGCTGTGCTTTGGCGTATGGCGGGGCGAGGCGGCGACGGTGCTGAGCAAAGCAATCAAATTATGTCTGGAGTGTGTGGGCATTGGGTAAAAAGTTTTCAGGCGTTTCACAGACCATGTCCCGCTTCCGGGGCTGGATTCAGGCGGGGGCGACGCTGCTGACCAACCTGCATCTGCCGAACTTTCTCAAGGGCGGACTGTATCAGGGGGCGGGGAAGACCGTCTGCG
>ENA-OVGC01001195-OVGC01001195.1-human-gut-metagenome-genome-assembly--contig:-NODE-1195-length-21009-cov-12.874010_pt1 | contig 21009 bp, 15 predicted proteins | sample MGYA00237768_ERZ505415 | MGnify/ENA primary metagenome ERZ505415 (study PRJEB26158, sample SAMN06016382) | human gut metagenome | biome: human gut; feature: ankylosing spondylitis patient; material...
CGCTGGCCATCGGCGGCAACCACTTCATCCACGCCATCCGCCGCAACGTGGACCTCAACGTCATCCTCTTCAACAACGAAATCTACGGTCTGACGAAGGGTCAGTACTCCCCCACTTCGAAACTGGGCAAAATCACCAAGACGTCGCCCTACGGCACCGTCGAGAAGCCGTTCAACCCCGGCGAGCTGGTCATCGGCGCCAAGGGTACCTTCTTCGCCCGCTCGATTGACATGGAGGTGCAGCTCTCGAAGGAGTGCATGGTCGCTGCCGCGAAGCACCGGGGCATGTCGGTCATCGAGGTGATGCAGAACTGCGTCATATTCAACGACAAGACCCACGCCGCCTTTGCCGCCGACAAGGCTACGCGCGCCGAGCGCACCATCACGCTGCGCCATGGCGAGAAGATGCTCTTCGGCACGAACCGCGACAAGGGTCTCGTCTTCGAGAACATGAAGCTGAAGGTGGTGACCGTCGGCCAGGACGGCTATACGCTCGACGACGTGCTGACGCACGACGCCCACGAGCGCGACACGACGCTCCACGTGATGCTCGCCTCGATGAAGTATCCCGACTATCCGGTGGCGCTGGGCGTCATCCGCGAGGTGGAGGACGATGCCGTCTACGACCGCGCCGTCGAGCGTCAGGTCGAGGAGGTGAAGGCCAAGAGCCCGATTCACTGCGTGGACGACCTGCTGCGTTCGGGTGCCACGTGGGAGGTCGAATAACCCTCCGGAAGTTGGAAAACAGGTGATACAGGGGGCGGAGCTGTTCCGCCCCCTGTTCGTTGGCAGAGGTGCCGCACGGCGCATTTCGGCACCCCGGGGCCGATGTTTTCGCATGATTTTACGCAAATTTTGCGTAATTTAGCGGCTGATTGGAGCCCGCAACGGAGGCCGTGCGCCATCGGACCGACGGAGAGTCACGGGCACCGCACCCGCAGCACAGCATGGAACAGACCTGGAAAAAGACATTCGCCATCATCTGGAGCGGACAGTTTCTGTCGGTGCTCAGCAGCTCGATTGTCGGCTATGCCGTGATTTTCTGGCTGAGCATCGAGACCCGTTCGGCCGAGGTGCTGGCGCTGGCCGCCATCTGCGGCATGCTGCCCCAGTCGGTCATCGGCTTCTTCGCAGGCCCCTACGTGGACCGCTGGAACCGCAAGCGGACGATGATGCTCTCGGACATGTTCATCGCCCTCTGCACGCTGCTGCTGGCCGTGCTCTTCTGGTGCGGAGCGGCATGCACCTGGCACATCTATCTGCTGCTCGCCTGCCGCTCGGCCGGCTCGGCCTTCCACCGTCCTGCCATGCAGGCCTCCATTCCGCTGCTTGCCCCACACACACAGCTGACGCGCATCGCCGGCATCAACCAGGTCATCAGCTCGGTCTCGGACATCGCCGGACCGGCACTCGGCGCGCTGCTCATCTCGCTCACGGGCATGGGCACCATCCTGATGCTTGACGTGGCGGGGGCCCTCATCGCCTGCACGACGCTGCTCTTCGTCCGCATACCCGACCCCGAGCGTCACGAGCGCAAACCCGACCTGGCCGCCGAATTCCGCGAGGGCATCGCCGCCATCTTCGCCGTACGGGGCATGCCGTGGCTCTTCGGGCTGGCCATTGCCGTGCTCTTCTTCATCATGCCCGTCGGTGTGCTCTTCCCGCTCATGACCCTCGAACATTTCGGCGGAGGCACCTACGAGATGAGCCTCATCGAAATCGTATGGGGAGCCGGCGCACTCGCCGGCGGCACCGTCATGGGGCTGCGCAACTACCGCCTCAACCGGATTCTGCTCATCAACGCCATGTACGTCGTCGCCGGGCTCTCGTTCCTCCTTTCGGGACTTCTGCCCGCCTCGGGGTATGGCTTCTTCGCTCTCTTCACCGCTGCCGCGGGCATCTCGTCGAGCGTCTTCAGCGCATCGTTCATCTCGGTGGTCCAGCACCGCATTCCGGCCGATGTGCTGGGCCGCGTGCTCTCGCTCTACTTCAGCCTCAGCCTGCTCCCGGCGGCGCTCGGCCTGCTCGGCACGGGATTCCTGGCCGAAGAGGTCGGACTGCGCCCCACCTTCGTCATCGCCGGATGCATCATCTGCCTGCTCGGCATCACGGCCTTCCTCATCCCCTCCGTCCGCGGAATCGACCGCGACGAGGTCGCCGAACGCCAGGCACAGGACCCGGCGCAACCGGCCGAAACGGAAGAGCGCCGCTAAGGACGCCGAGGATACCCCCCCCCACGCCAAAACAAAGCGGTGCGGAGTCTGCACCCCGCACCGCCAATCGCATGAAGTTCCGCCCGCATCAGTCGATGACCACGACGTTGCCGTTGTAGCGAATCGTATAAATCAACGCATAGCTTCCCTGAAGCTCCCACTCGACCGACACCTCGTTCGACGGGAACTGCTCGGCATCGTAGTCGCCGGCATCGGGCATGCGGCAGGTCTCCACGCCGCCGCTGATGACGTTGTAGCCCATATACTCGCCGCCCTCGATTTCGTATTCGAGCGCCAGGGCCGTTACTTCGTTGAAGGTTGCAAACGAACGTCCCGAAGCCTCGCCCTCGAGCTGGCTGCCCTTGCCCTCCTCGGCGAAATCCGAATAGCAGAGCGTCCCGGACTTCGGCTTCCAGCGGAAGGTGCCGCTCCAGTCGGACTGGTAGTCCTCCTCGACGTAAATCTTCATGGCCGCCATCTCGATGACATAGCCGCCCGTCGCATCGGCATGGATGCGCGTCGTACCGCTCTCGCAGATGACCTTCTCGTCCGTCCCGGTCGACATCTCGACGGGCGTGTCGATGGAGACGGTCCAGAGGTTCCCGGCATCGGTTGCCGCCAGCTGCAGGTCGTTCGTCACCACCGTATAGGCACCCTCACGGTTGTAGGCGTCGTAGCTGCCCTTGCTGCCGTTGTAAACGATGCGGAAACCGGTCGGAATCTTTTCCAGTTCGGTATTGTAGCCGAAGAGCATGTTCTTCAGATTGGAACCGCTGACCTCGATTTTCTTGAGGTATTCGACATCGAGCGGGTCGCCCGGCACCTCGCCCTTCTCCTCGGCCTCGGCTGCCTGCTTTTCGGCTTCGGCCATCAGCATCGCCAGACGCAGCGCGGCATCGGCCGACTGCATCGAGAGCATGTTCTGCGGATGGGCGGCATTGTAGATGGCGATACCCGGACGCACGGGTTCGAGCTTCTTGAAAAGGTCGTCTCCTTCGCTCTTGAGACATCCCGTCAGCGCCAGTGCGGCTGCGGCCGCAACGAAAATGTGGTTGAATTTATGCATGATATTTTTTCTTGTTGTTTTTCATTAAACGCACGGCTGCGTCGGATACTGCATGCCGGATGTAATTTTTTCCGCTCGGTTCTGCTGTTTGACTTCCGCAAAGATAGGAATTATTCATTTTTTTCGCTATATTGTGCTCCGGATTGTGTAAAATTCACACCGATGATTCGAAAAACGCTTTTGCTTATGTCGTTCCTCTCCCTCTTCGGCTGCGGCTCCTCGTCACACGCACCCGAATATCCGACCGATACCTTCACGGCCCGTGACGGTTCGCAGTTCTCGCTGATTTTCTTCAAACACGCTTCTCTGGCCATCGAAGTGGAGGGCAAATACATCTACATCGACCCGGTGGGCGAATACGCCGACTACGCGGCGCTGCCCAAGGCCGACCTCATTCTGGTGACCCATTCGCACTACGACCATTTCGACCGCGCGGCCGTCGAGGCGCTCGAGACGCCCGAAACCGACCTGCTCTGCGACAAGACCACGGCCGAAGCATTCGACTTCGACTGCCACGTGATGACACCCGGCGACACGGCCCGCCCGCGCGGCTACGTCGCCGTCGAGGCCGTTGCGGCCTACAACACCTCGCCCGACCGCCAGCAGTTCCACCCGCGCGAGCGCGAGGATGTGGGCTACCTGCTCACCATCGGCGGCACGCGCATCTACATCTCGGGCGACGGCGAAAACACCCCCGAAATGGAGGCGCTGCGCGACATCGACATCGCGCTGCTGGCCGTCAACCAGCCCTTCACGATGACCGTCGACCAGGCCGTCAAGGCCGTCAAGGCCATCCGCCCGGCGATTTTCTACCCCTACCACTACGGCGAGGTGGACGAGAAGACCGACATCGACCGTCTTGTCCGCGAACTGGAGGGCACGACCGAAGTCCGCATCCGCCCGATGGAATAGCCTGCAGCAACGGCGCAGCGGCCCCGCTCCGCATCCGGCATCCTCTCCGGGGCGAACGGGCAACAGAGCGTCGGTTTTGCCCGAAAGGGCATCCGGCACAGCCATCATCCCGCCCGAAACAAGAGGCGCGGCCCGACAGGCCGCGCCTCTTTTCTTTCCGTTAACAGAGCCTTCCCCGCCGAACGCCCTCCCGAACGTTGGCAGGCCCCTCGAAGGCCGGCAAGGCCCTCCCGAACATTGGCAGGGCCCCATTGAAAACCGGCAAGGCCTTTCCGAACATTGGCAGCCTCCCGAAAGCCCGACCTTCTCATCCTCGCCCCCCCGATTTCCGGAACAAAGGGGACGGGAGGCGGCCGCTTCGGACCCGCCTCTCACCGCGCGGGGAGACAACAAGGCGGGGCCCCCTCTGCCTCGAGGGAGACCCCGCCTCCGGCGTTCCGTGCGCCGTGGCTACTCCTTCTGTGCCGACTCCTCGTCGCCGGGCAGCGGTTCGGCCTTGACCTTGAGCGACGCAAGGCCCTTGACAATCGTCTCGACGTCGTTCTTCGATGCGTCGTAGACCACCGTCACCTGCTTCGTGGGAAGGTCCACCTGGACATCCTTGATGCCCTTGCCCAGCACGGGGACGTTGTTCATGATGCGGGTCACGCAGTGCTCGCAATCCACATCGGTCTTGAAGACGGTCGTCACCGTCTTCTTCTGTGCGGCGGGCTTGGCCGCCATGCAGGTGCCGACGCCCAACAGCAGGACGAGGCACATCATCACCATTTTCTTCATGAGATTACGTATTTTTTAAGGTTTCGTGGTTCCATACCGTCTTGCGGGAGACCGGCGGAGGGGTTTCCATCCCGCCGGAGACCCGCCCGCCGGGCGTCAATAGAGGTTGAAGCGCAGTCCCGCATAGAACTTGCGTCCCATGAGCGGGCCCCAGACGTTCATCGAGTTGAAGGCCGTCGAGAAGGGGTTGTCCACCCCCTGAATCGGGTCGTGCTGCATGTAGTCGCCGATGTTCTCGCAGCCGACATAGATGTCGAACTTGCCCACCTTGCGGGTCACCTGCGCGAAAAAGACCGGATAGCGCGGCGAATAGTTGTCGAAGTCGGCCACCAGCACACCGCTGCCGTTGTCGACGAAGCGCGGCACGCGGCTCGGGCCGTTGAGCTGGGCGGTCACATCGAAGACCCAGCGGCGGAACTTCGTTGCATACTGGATGTTGAGCAGCGTCTTGTACTGGCTCACGAGCGGACGCTCGACGCGGCGCGTCGTGCCGTCGGCACGGTTGAGCGTCATCTCGCTGTCCGTATAGCGGAACGTGGCGAAGATGTCGAGCCGCTCGACGGGCGACCACGAGAAGTCGATTTGGTAGGTATCGGTGAACGAACGTCCGTCGGTATTGTAGACATGGATGGACTGAGGGTCCATCTCCTGGTCGGCGACCACCGAGTTGTAGAACTGCGTACGGAAGTAGTCGACGCTCAGCGTCGCGTCGTCGGCCCGCACCAGCGTGAAGCTCTGCGTGAGGCTGCCGCCGAAGGTCAGCGCCTTCTCCATGCGGTTGAAGTCGCGCGAAAAGCCGTTGTCGAAGACAATCTTGCGGCCGGTGGCCAGCATGCCGATGTTGTCCGTGATGACGTTGGTCGAGCGGTAGCCCAGACCGGCCGAGGCGCGCAGCGTGGTGGTTCGCGTGATGTTCCACTTGACGTGGCTGCGCGGCGTGACGAAGAAGTTGTCGAAGTAGCGGTTGTAGTCGCCGCGGACACCTGCCACCAGCGAGAACTTGTCCTTGACGGCATAGGTATACTCGGCAAAGAGTCCTGCCTCACCCTCGGTGCGGTCGAAATCGAAGTCGCCGGCCGACACCCCCGAAATCCACGGCGTGGGGTTGAGCAGCGACTCGCGGAAATAGGTGAGGTGGGCCTGACCGCCGACGTTGATGGACGAACGGTAGGTGAAGTAGTGGTTGTACATGAGCGTGAAGGAGAGCGCATTCTCGTTGCCCGAATAGTTGTTCAGACCGAAGTAGGCCTCCTCGTCGAAGTGGTCGAAGTCGGCCACGAAGGCCAGGTTCGAGCGCATCTCGTCCTGCTCCTCCTCGTCGTAGACCGACGGGCCGAGCGGCATACCGATTTTGAGGTACCCGTTGGCGTTGCGGTTGCGGATGTGCGAACCGTAGAGCGGCCGGCTCGTCGCCTCGGGGTCCTCCCAGAGCGACCACTTCTCGTCCATCGCCAGACGCATGCCCTCCGAATTGCGGTAGCCGAGCATGCCGCCCAGGCGGTTCTCCTGCACGAACTTCCAGCCCCAGCGCACCTGCATGCCGTTGTCGGCCGCATAGAGCCACTTGTTGGCCACGTTGATTTGGTCCGTACGGGGCAGGTCGCGGAAGCCGTCGTGGTTGTGGTCCATGGTCCGCACGTCGGTGTCGGCCGAGCCGTGGAGCAGGATGATGCTCGTCAGCTTCCCGTCGCGCGATACGGGGAAAGCCGTGGTGATGTTGGCCTCGGGACGCAGTTCGTCGTCCAGGTAGAGGTTCACGAACAGCCGCTCGGAATCGGTCGGCTTGCGGTACTCGAGGTTGATTTGGCCCGTGATGGCCTCATGACCGGCCGTCACCGAGGCTACGCCCTTCGAGACCTGAATCGAGTTGAGCCACATGCCCGGCGTATAGCTCAGGCCATAAGGGGCGCTCAGCCCCCGCATGATGGGACGGTTCTCGTCGAGAATCTGGGTATAGGTGCCGGCCAGACCGAGCATCTTGATTTGCCGCGCGCCCGAGATGGCGTCGCTGTAGCCCACGGTCACCGACGCCGAGTTCTCGAACGACTCGGCCAGGTTGCAGCAGGCCATCTTGCAGAGGCCGGCGAAGGATATCATCTCGTTCTTGACGATGCCCTCGCGTTTGACATAGTTGCCGCTCTGGGTGCCTTCGATGACCACCTCGTCGAGCGAGACACCCTCGGCCTCGAGCGCAAAGCGGAGCCCCGTGCGGTCATCGCCCACACGGAGCGTATCGTTGACATATCCGAGATAGGAGGCTACCAGGCGGTCGTAGCCGCGCACGCGGTGCACCAGAAAGGCACCCTGGGCATCGGTGCTGGCGCCGACGGTCGTTCCGGCCCAGTAGACCGAAGCGCCGACGAGCGGCTGACCCTCGGCATCGCAGACCGTACCGCGCAGGTCCTGGGCGCGGAGCGGCGAGGCTGCGGCGGAAAGAAGCGTGAGAATTGCAATCGATAAAGCGAATCGTTTCATGGTTTTTTCATTTTTCGTCGGAGGCAAAGGTCGTAAAAAACGACTGCAACCGGGTTGCAAAACGGCGGTGCGGCGCCTCACCTCCGGGCCTTGGCGCTGCACTCGGGGCAGAGTCCCCGAAGCAGACAGTCAATCTGACGGACCTCGAATCCGGCCGGATAGGCTACCACCGGAATCCGCGTATGGTCCAGACAAAGGGTCCGGCCGCAGGCATCGCAATGGAAATGGCTGTGCATCTCGTCGATTCGGCACGCATGGTCGTTGTGGCAGACGCAGTACTTCATCGAACCGCTGCCGTCGTCGACCAGATGCAGCAGGTGCTGCCGCACGAAGAGCATCAGGCTCCGGTAAATCGACGAGCGGTCGATGCCGTCGGTCGCCTGCTCAAGGTCGGCCAGCGTAAAGGTATCGCTGAAACGCTCCATGGCGTCCAGCACGAGCATGCGCACCGCAGTGGGGCGTATGCCGTGGTGCAGAAGCACCTCTTCGCAATGACGGGAATCCATTCCGCGATGGTCCGATGCCGGGCAGCGGACCGTTTCCAAAGGTTTGTGAAATCGGTGAAGATTCGGGGAAATTGGGCGAGCGGCGCAACGAGGCTGCGCACGCTGCAGGGATACACCCGGCCCCGACCGGGAGCGTTGTCAGCCCAGGACGGGAGGCGCACGCAGGCCGACGGCCCGCAGCAGCCCGTCATCGGGCAGGACACCGGCGCGTTCCGCTGCATCGCGGCGGTGAAGCAGCTGTTCGGCCGCGGCCGGCAGTTCGGCCGCAAGCGTCGGGGGCAGAGCCAGCACGACGCGCCGGGCCGCCTTGTCGAGAATCGACGAAAGGGCCGCGTAGAGCGCTATCTCGGTGCTGTGCTCGTCGCCGCAGCAGGGCGCCGCCAGACGTGCGGAGCCTCTTTCGGCCGATGCGCCGTGATGCACGCAGCAGATGCAGTGCGGATGCTCGTGACCGGGATGCGAATGCATCCGCACGCAGTCGCACGAAAGGGCGGCTGCGGCCTCGCCTCCCACCGCAAAAAGGTAGCAGGCAAGCAATACGAAGGCTATGACACGGCGCAGATTCATGGATGCTGTAGCGATGCAAGCGGAGCAAAGATAGCAAATATTTCCGATTTTGCCTAATTCCGGCGACAAAACGACACCCCTGCCGGCCCGACACCTGCGAAGGCCCCTGCACAGTCGCGTTGCGGAGAACCGGCGCGGAGAACCGGCGCGGCCCGCGCCATCCGTACACACGCCCCGGCAACAGGCGGCCCGCACACGGACTCGGCGCTTGCTTTTGCGCGGCAGAATCACTAATTTTGCAACGTATGGAACACTGCGACATCCACGCCGTCCTGAAACGTTACTGGGGCTACGACGCCTTCCGACCCGCACAGGAGCAGATTATCCACTCGGTGCTGGCGGGGCGCGATACGCTGGCGCTCATGCCTACGGGCGGCGGCAAGTCGCTCACCTACCAGGTGCCGACGATGGCCCGCGAGGGGCTTTGCATCGTCGTCACGCCGCTCATCGCCCTGATGAAGGACCAGGTCGACCGGCTGCGAGCGCTGCGCATACCGGCCGTAGCCATCCACTCGGGCCTCTCGCCCCGTCAAATCGACATCGCGCTGGACAACTGCGCCTACGGCGACGTGAAGTTCCTCTACGTCGCCCCCGAACGGCTCTCGACCGAGGCCTTCCGGCTGCGCGTCGAGCGGATGAAGGTCACGCTGCTGGCCGTCGACGAGGCACACTGCATCTCGCAGTGGGGCTACGACTTCCGCCCCTCCTACCTGCGCATCGCCGAACTGCGCCGCCAGCTTCCCGACGTCCCGGTGCTGGCGCTCACCGCCTCGGCCACCCCCATGGTTGCCGAGGACATCATGCGCCATCTGGGATTCGCCGAGCCCCACATCCTGCGCAGCAGCTTCGCGCGCCCGGGACTCTCCTACAGCGTCCGCCGCACCGACGACAAGAACGGCCAGCTGCTCAGGCTGCTGCGGGGCGTCGAGGGCAGCGGCATCGTCTACGTCCGCACACGCGAAGGGACCGAACAGCTGGCCGGGCTGCTGCGCGACGAAGGCATCACGGCCTCGGCCTACCACGGCGGACTGGGCCATGCCGAGCGGACGCTCCGCCAGGAGGAGTGGATGTCGGGCCGCACACGGGTGATGGTGGCCACCAACGCCTTCGGCATGGGCATCGACAAGGCCGACGTACGCTTCGTCTGCCACTACTCGCCCTGCGACTCGCTCGAAAGCTACTATCAGGAGGCGGGCCGTGCCGGACGCGACGGCCGCCGCAGCTATGCGCTGCTGCTCATCGCCCCGGACGACGAGAGCCGCATCGTACGCCGCTTCGAGCAGGAGTTCCCGCCGCTCGAGCGTGTCAAGGAAATCTACGAAAAGGTCTGCTCCTACCTGCAAATCGGCATCGGCGAGGGGGCCGGCGCCTCGTTTCTCTTCAACATCCACGACTTCTGCGCCCGCGAACACCTCTACCCCGGCACGGTGCAGAGTGCGCTGAAACTGCTCCAGCAGAACGGCTACCTGACCCTCACCGACGCCATGGAGAACCCCGCCCGGCTGATGTTCTGCATCAGCCGCGACGACCTCTACCGGCTGCGCATCCGCCGCGACGATTTGGACCACTTCATCCGCACCATCCTGCGGCTCTACAACGGCGTCTTCACCGAGTTCCGTCCCATCGACGAGTGCGAGCTGGCCACCTGGAGCGGCTACAAGGTCGAGCGGGTCAAGGAGCTGCTCAAGACGCTCTGGCAGCTGCGCGTCATCCGTTACATCCCGTCGAACCGCTCACCGATGCTCTACATGGAGGAGGAGCGCCTGCCGCGCGCCGACCTCTACATCGCCCCCGAGACCTACAAGCACCGCCAGGAGCTCATGCGCGAGCGGTTCGACCACATGCTCGCCTATGCGGCCAACGAGACGGAGTGCCGCAGCGTGGTGCTCGAACGCTACTTCGGGGCCGACGACGCCCGACCCTGCGGCATCTGCGACATCTGCCTTGCCCGCCGGCGCGAGACGAAGCGGCAGCAGGCGGCGGATGCAGCCTCAACGGCGGACGCGGCGGCAAACAGCACCCCGACGACCATGGAGCATGCCGCAGTCGGGGCCACCCGGACCGAATCCGCCTCGCCCCCTGCTCCGGCCTTGCCCGCCGACCCGGGCGAAGAGTCCGCAGCCACCGAAACGCTGCGACGCGCCATACTCGAACGGCTTGCGGCATCGCCCCGTTCAACCCGGGAGCTGCTCGACGAACTGCGCGGCCACCTGCCCGAGACGCTGCTTGCGGACGAGGGTCCCGTCATCGAATTGCTGCGCACGCTCCAGGCGCAAGGGGTGCTCTGCACCGCGACCGACGGGCGCCTCCATGCCGTCGTTCCCCGCGACTGACCCTTACACACACCGTCTTTCTCCCCGGTGCTCTGCCCCGAGCGAAGTCCAGGCTCCTTTTATCGGGGGATATTTCGAATATGAAATCCGGCCGTGCGGAAAGCGGCACGAAAAGCTCCACACCGAGAACGACGCCGATTTTGGGACCATGGATGGCAATATTCCGATTAATTTCCCTAACTTTGTATGAATTTACATCTCGATGAAGAAGACGAATACATTCCAACCCAAAATCGGCAACGAAGAGACCGCGGCGCTGCCCGCCATCGAATATCAGGGCGAAATCCGCGTCATCGAGCGGGAGGAGGAGATTTCCGAAGCCTGCGCCTATCTGGCAACCCATCCCGTCATCGGATTCGACACCGAGACGCGCCCCTCGTTCCGCCAGGGAGTGACCTTCCGCGTCTCGCTGCTCCAGCTCTCCACCCCCGAACGCTGCTACCTCTTCCGCCTCAACCGGATTCCGCTGGCCGCCCCGCTGCTCGAGCTGCTGGGCAATGCGAAGGTCCGCAAGGTGGGGGCCGACGTGGCGGGCGACCTCCGCTCGCTGCGCCAGCTGCGCCACTTCCGCGACGGCGGCTTCGTTGACCTGCAGGCCATCGCCCCCGACTGGGGAATCGAGGAGAAGAGCCTCCGCAAGCTCTCGGCCATCGTGCTGGGCAAACGGGTCTCGAAGGCGCAGCGGCTGAGCAACTGGGAGGCCGCCCAGCTGACCGACAAGCAGCTGCTCTACGCGGCGACCGACGCCTGGGTCTGCACCGAAATCTACGACAAACTGCAACAAACGCCCCAAATCCGCAAAAAATAACCCCCGCATGACACCTCAAGTATATCTGCGTCGCGGCAAGGAGGAGTCGCTCCTCCGCCGTCACCCCTGGATTTTTTCGGGCGCCATCGACTACATCAAGGCCGAAGAAGAGGCCGAGATTTCGGAAGGCGCCGTGGTCGAGGTCTATACCCACGGCGGCGATTTCGTCGCTCTGGGCCACTATCAAATCGGCTCCATCGCCGTACGCGTCCTTTCGTTCGAGCGCTGCGCCATCGACGCCGCGTGGTGGCGCGACCGCATCGCCTCGGCGCTCGACGTGCGCCGCACGCTGGGACTCACCGACAGCCCCGACACGACCTGCTACCGTCTGGTCCACGGCGAGGGAGACTCGCTGCCGGGGCTCGTGGTGGACATCTACGGCACGACGGCCGTCGTCCAGTGCCACTCGGTGGGGATGTACCGCGCGCGGCTCGACATAGCCGCAGCGCTGCGCGAAGTATTCGGCGGGCGGCTCACGGCCATCTACGACAAGAGTTCGCAGACGGTCCCCTACAACGCCCGTCTGGGTGCCGTCGACGGCTACCTGTGGGGCAGTTCGGACCACGAGACGCAGACCGTGCTGGAGCATGGCGAGAAGTTCCTGGTCAACTGGGAGAAGGGGCAGAAGACGGGCTTTTTCCTCGACCAGCGCGAGAACCGCGAGCTGGTGAAGCGCTATGCCGCGGGCCGCACCGTGCTCAACACCTTCTGCTATACGGGCGGCTTTTCGGTCTATGCCCTTTCGGGCGGTGCCAAGGAGGTCGTGTCGGTCGATTCGTCGGAGCGCGCCGTGGCGCTGGCCGAGGAGAACGTACGGCTCAACTTCGGCGCCGAGGCCAACCATACGGCACTGGCAGCCGACGCCGTGGAGTACCTGCGCAACATCGGCGACCGCTACGACCTGATAATCCTCGACCCGCCGGCCTTCGCCAAACACCACAAGGTGCTGGGCAACGCCATGCAGGGCTACAAGCGGCTCAACGCCCGCGCGCTGTCGCAAATCAAGAGCGGCGGCATACTCTTCACCTTCTCCTGCTCGCAGGCCGTCTCGAAGGAGCTCTTCCGTACGACGGTCTTCTCGGCGGCGGCCATTGCGGGGCGCAAGGTGCGGATTCTGCACCAGCTGACCCAGCCGGCCGACCACCCCATCAACATCTACCATCCCGAGGGCGAGTACCTCAAGGGACTGGTGCTCTACGTCGAGTAGCCGCACCCGCTCCGGCGGGCACAGAGACCCAAGCGCAGACCGACAGAGAACACTGCAAGAACGGAACAAAGATGGCGCGATACGACCGTAAATCAAGGAATCGGTTCTCCATTGCGACGCTTGCCGCAGCCGCGGCGCTGCTGCTTGCAGGCGGTTGCGCCGACATCCGCCAGGCAATCGACGATGCGCTGGGCGGCTGGACGAAGGGATACGCACGGACCTACTCGCGCGAAATCGGACAGATGATGGGTCCACGCTGCGATTCGCTCGCGCTGGACGGCCGCGGCATCCGCATCGGAGTGCTCGACGCCGGGTTCGGCTCGCTGCGGAGCGACCCCCGCACCCGCAAGCTCCGCGTCGTCGACTACCGCGACTTCACGACCGGAGACACGACCGGATTCTTCCGCGACCCGATGGAACACGGCCGGCAGGTCTGCATGAACATCGGCGGCCGCATGGGGAGCGACACACTGCTCGGGCTGGCCCCCCGAAGCGAATTCTACCTGGCGAAAATTGACCTTCAAGACCGGGAGCCGCGCAGCGAGGAGGAGCGCATGATGCGGGGCATCGAGTGGCTGCTCGACAAGGAGGTGGACCTCATCACCTGCTCCATCAGCTACACCTCCTTCGACGACTTCGACGGCTACACGCCCGAGCAGCTCGACGGACGGAGTTCGCGGATTTCGCGCTTCCTCGACAGCATACTGCGTGCCCACCCACGGCTACTCTTCATCCAGAGTGCCGGCAACGAGGGCGACAAGCCGTGGCGCTACATCGGCTTTCCGGGCGACGTGCGCGAGGCCGTGACGGTCGGCGCCGTCGACTGGGAGGGTCAAACGCGCAGGGAGTACAGCAGTACGGGGCGCCCCGAGGCGGACTACATCAAGCCCGACGTGGTCGTCAGCGACTCGCCCCGCGGAACTTCCTTCTCGACACCCGTCATTGCGGGGCTCTGCGCCGCGATGCTCCAATACAACCGTGTGGACCGCGCCACGCTGATTGCCGCGCTCCACGCCTCGGGCAGCCGGGCCGCGACGCCCGACCGCGAGGTGGGATACGGTGTGCCGCAGCTCGACCGCCTGGTCGCACTGCTCACCCCGGCCGACGCAGCGGACCCCGCCGGCAGCCAACCCGACCATAAAAACCTTACAACAAACGACCCGAAATGAGACGAATGATGATTTTTGCGGCGATGCTCCTCTTCGCCGCTCCGCTCACGGCCCAGAGCCGGCTCGAGACCTTCACGCTCCGGAGCGAACTGCTCGGTGCCGAGAAGAGCTGCACAATCTACCTTCCCGACGGATTCGACGCCGATACCACGCGCCGCTATCCGGTGCTCTACCTGCTCCACGGCGCGAGCGACACCCACACCGCATGGAGCGAACCCACCAAGGGGCAGATGCAGCAGATTGTCGACGAAGCCATCGCCGAGGGACGCTCGGCCAGGATGGTGGTCGTCATGCCCGACGCCTCGGGTGAGGACGAGAACCACACGGGACTACACATGGGCTACTACAATGTTCCCGACTGGCCCTACGAACGCTTCTTCTTCGAGGAGCTGATGCCCGCCGTCGAGCGACGCTACCGCATCCTGAGCGACAAGGCCCACCGCGCCATTGCCGGCCTGTCGATGGGCGGAGGCGGCACGGCGACCTACGCCCAGCACCACCCCGAGCTCTTCGGCTCGGCCTGCCCGCTCAGCGCCGCGCTGGAGCCGCGCCCCATCACGGGTGACCCGAGCGACTACGAGCGCTCGCGCATCGAGAACAGCCCGCTGCGGTTCCTGCAGCAGATGACCGACGAGCAGGCCGCAGCGCTGCGCACCGTACGCTGGAGGCTCGATTGCGGCGACGACGACTTCCTCTGGCAAGGCAACATCCGCTTCTACGAGCAAATGCGCCTGCGCAACATCCCGCTCGAGTTCCGCATGCGCGACGGCGGCCACACATGGCGCTACTGGCGCACGGCGCTGCCCGACGTGCTGACCTTCGTCAGCATCGGATTCGGGCAGGAGTAACGGCACAGGATACGCGCCCGGTCCGCCCGGGTACGGCCCGATAAAGAAAAGACGGCGACCTCCCCCTGCGGGGAGCGTCGCCGTCTGACGTTAATGGCGGGCGGAGACGAAGCCTCCGGTGGCGGAGCTAACGCACCCGCCCGTAGATGTAGAGTTCGTGCTCCTCGCGGTCGTAGCCGGGATAGAAGCCGCGGACCATCCCCAGCACGATGCGCGAACCGCGGTTCGAAAGCACCACCAGCTCGCCCGTCGCCGGGTCGATGGTGAGCCCCTCGATTTCGCCCGCACGGCGGAAGTCGCCCATCTCGCGGAAGGGGAGCACCGTCGCGCAGGTCGTCGCACCGCGCAGGTCGGCCACATAGAGGTTGTCCGCCTCGTCCAGGTCGGCATCGCCGTCGTCGGCCGAGAGGAGCATCCGCCCGCCGAGCATGAAGATACCCTGCTGCCACTGCGGCACGGGACGCAGATGGACCCGGCGCAGATAGGCTCCCGTCCGCAGGTCGTACTCGTAGAGGTAGCGTCCGTCGACCCAGTCAGCCATCCAGACGCGGGCGTTGTCGCGGTCGACCGCCAGGCCGCACACCTCGACCTGCCCCGAAGAGGGCTCCCACGCCATCGACCGTTTCCAGCGGAGCGTTGCAGCGTCGTAGACCGCAATCTGGATATGCTCGCCCACCCCGTCGCAGAAGGTCTCGATGCCGGCATAGATTTCACCGCGCCAGACGTCGATGTCGCCAATGTGGTTGGCAGGAAGGGGCAGCCCCTCGAAAGGACGCTCGTTGGAAGCCACCAGTTCGCCCTGCTTCGTGTATTTGTAGAGCGCCGTGCTGCCCGAGACGTAGTAGTAGTTCGAGTCGGCGGCGACGCCCTGCCGTCCCTCGACGGGAATCACCCGACTGAGCCGGTAGGCATCTCCCTCGCGCAGCAGGGACGGAGCGGGAGGCACAGGCGCCCCGGGATGTGCCGGCGCGGCGGGCGGAGCAGGAGAAACGGGCACCCCGGGATGTGCCGGAGCGGCGGGCGGAGCGGAAGGTACGGGCCCATCGGGATGTGCCGGAGCGGCGGGCGGAGCGGGAGGCTCGGGCGCCTCCGCACCGGCTGATTCCGGCTGTTCGGCCTCGGGTCGAGGCGGAAGCGGATTTTCCGCCGCGGATTGCGCCGCTCCTGATTGAGGCGGAAGCGGCCGCTCGGCCGCAGGTTGCGCCACCACCGTCACCGAGAGCAGCAGCGCGGCAATAAGGGTGTACTTTTTCATCATGCTGTTCAATCTATTGATTATCGGTCGTTCGGCCGCGGCCCGAAGCGAAAACGACCGGTCGGAAGGCGCTTGCAAGCGATTTCCACCCGGTCGTTCAGCTCTGTCGAAACCCGTTGCGCCGGGCCCGCTCCCGCTACTTGCGCTTGGCGCGCTGCTGGGCCTCCTGCTGGCGCAGAAGCTCCTCGTAGCGCTGCTGGAAGCGCGACTTCTTGCCGTTGTTATGTTTGGCGGCGTTGGCCTTCATGATGGCGTGGATTTTCTCGTCGTCAATCATGCGGCGGATGAAGAAGGTCTGTCCGATGGTAATCAGATTCGAGAGGAAGTAGTAGAAGCACAGACCGCTCGCATAGCTGTTGAACCAAAGGAGCATCATCACCGGCATCAGGTATACCATCATGAACTTCATGCCGGCCATCTGGGGCTGCGACGAAGCCGTCTGCTGGTAGTTGACGTAGGAGAAGACGAAGAGCGCCACGGCCATCAGCAGCGCAAAGAGCGACACATGGTCCCCGTAGAAGGGAATCGAGAAGGGCAGGTTCAGCACGCTGTCGTACGACGAAAGGTCGTCGGCCCAGAGGAACGACTGCCCGCGCAGCTCGATGGAGGCCGGGAAGAAGCGGAACATCGCCACCAGAATCGGCAGCTGGATGAGCATCGGGATGCAGCCGCCCATGGGGTTGATGCCCGCCTTGCGGTAGAGCTCCATCGTCGCCTGCTGGCGCTTCATGGCATCCTCCTGCTTGGGGTACTTCTTGGCCAGTTCATCGACCTCGGGCTTGATGACGCGCATCTTGGCCGTCGAGACGTAGCTCTTGTAGGTGAGCGGCGAGATGACCAGCTTGATGAGCACCGCCAGAATCAGGATGATGATACCGAAGTTGGGGATGTAGTTGCGCAGGAAGTCGAAGACCGGAATCACGCACCAGCGGTTCACCCAACCGAAGATGCCCCAGCCCAGCGGAATGAGGCGCTCGAGGTGGAGCGACTCGCCCTCGGCGTCGGCCACCTTCTTCAGAATGGCGTACTTGTTGGGGCCGAAGTAGAACGAGAAGTCATACCCTTCGGTCTGCGGCGTATAGGGCACGGCCGTCTGCAGCGAGAAGTCCTTGAGCAGCTCGGAGCCCTCCTCGGCCGTATCGAACGACATCTCGGCATACGACAGGTTCTCGGGAGCGATGAAGACCGACGAGAAGTACTGCTGCTTGAAGGCTACCCAGTTGACCGCCGTCGAAACCTTCTTGCTCTTGTCCTTCTCGCTCATGCCCAGGTCCTCGATGGAGGATTCGCCCGGGAAGCGGTACGAGAGGGTCGTATACATGTTCTCGTTCTTGAAGCCCTTCTCGTTCTGGTAGGAGGAGTTCGACCAGGTGATGCCGATGGAGGTCTGGTTGGCCATCTGCGGCGCCATGTTGACCAGCCGGACGTCGAAGTCGACCAGATAGTCGCGCTCGGGCGTCTGCACGTCGTAGATGCGGTATTCGTACTGCAGCCAGGCATCCGCCGCCACGGCAAGCCGCATCGTGAGCAGCTGCGCACCGTCATCGGTCCGAACGACGGGCTGCGCCTCGAACAGGTAGTCCATCGTATTGACCTCGACGTTGTTCAGGCCGTTGCGCACATAAAACGACAGGTCGAAGCTGGCGGTCGACGGGTCGAAGAGCTCGACCAGCTCGTTGCGCTCGCCGCGGGGGGCATAGCGGGTATAGTCCTTGAGCGTCACACCCGCAACCTGACCGCCGCGCGTCGAGAAACGCACCGTCATCACATCGTTCTCGAGCGTGATGATACGCTCCTCGCCCTGGCGCGCCGCCGCAAGGTACTCGCCCAGACGGGCTACCTGATGCTCGCGCAGCGCAAGGGTGTCGACCGTCGCCAGACTGTCGGCGACAACCTGTCCGACCGGCTGCTCGGTACGAGCCGCAGCAGCCAGCGAGTCCTGATAGGCCTCATACGCGGCCAGCTCCTTCTGATATTGTTCCTGCTCCTTGCCGCTGAAATAGGCGAATCCCAGAAAGAGGACCGCAATGACGGCAATTCCCAAAAGTGATTTCTTGTCCATCGAAACTTTTTCTCGTTACTCAAAATGTCGTCGTTACTTGCGGGCGTCGTCATAGGCAATGGCCGCCTTGACGAAGGCCACGAAGAGCGGCGAGGGGCTCAGCACCGTGCTCTTGTACTCGGGGTGGTACTGCGTACCGACAAACCACGGGTGTTCGGGAATCTCGACTACCTCGACCAGGTTGGTGTCGGGGTTGATGCCGACGGCCTTCATGCCCGCAGCCTCGAACTGCGCCAGGTAGTCGTTGTTGAACTCGTAGCGGTGGCGGTGGCGCTCCGAGATGTGGAGCTTGCCGTAGGCCTCGGCCACCTTCGAGCCCTTCTTCAGCACGCAGGGATAGGCGCCCAGACGCATCGTGCCGCCCTTGGCCGTCACACCCTTCTGCTCCTCCATCAGGTCGATGACCGGATGGGGCGTGGCATCCATCTCGCTCGAGTTGGCATCGGCGATACCCAGCACGTTGCGCGCAAATTCGATGACCGCGCACTGCATGCCCAGACAGATGCCCAGGAAGGGGATGCCGTTTTCGCGGGCGAAACGCACCGCCTCGATTTTGCCCTCGATGCCGCGGTTGCCGAAGCCAGGCGCCACGAGGATACCGGACATCTTGCCCAGCTTCTCGGCGACGTTCTCGCGGGTGAGCTTCTCCGAATTGACATAGGAGAGCTTCACGTGGCAGTCGTTGCTTGCACCGGCGTGGATGAACGACTCGCTGATGGACTTGTAGGCGTCGTGCAGTTCGGTGTACTTGCCCACAAGCGCGATGTCGATGGTCCGTGTGGGGTTCTTGATTTTCTCGACGAATGCCGTCCAGGCCGCCAGGTCGGGCTCGCCCTCGACCGGCAGGTTCAGCTTCTCGAGCACCACCTCGTCCAGATGCTGGGCGTGCATCTTGAGCGGCACCTCGTAGATGGTCGGCACGTCGATGGACTCCATGACGGCGTTGGCGTCGACGTTGCAGAAGAGCGCCACCTTGCGGCGCAGTGCCGTCGAAAGCGGATGCTCGGTACGCAGCACGAGGATATCGGGCTGGAGACCGTTCTCGAGCAGCGCCTTGACGGAATGCTGCGTCGGTTTGGTCTTCAGCTCGCCCGAAGCCGACATGTAGGGAATCAGCGTCAGGTGCACGAGTGCCGTATCGCGGTAGCCGAGCGAGTAGCGCAGCTGGCGCACCGACTCGATGAAGGGCAGCGACTCGATGTCGCCCACCGTACCGCCGATTTCGGTGATGATGATGTCGTAGGTCTTCTGCTGTCCGAGCAGCTGGATGCGGCGCTTGATTTCGTCGGTGATGTGGGGAATCACCTGCACGGTCTTGCCCAGATACTCGCCCTTGCGCTCCTTCTCGATGACGCTCTTGTAGATGCGGCCCGTCGTGACATTGTTGGCCTTCGAGGTGGGCTGGTTGGTGAAGCGCTCGTAGTGGCCCAGGTCGAGGTCGGTTTCGGCGCCGTCCTCCGTCACGTAGCACTCGCCGTGCTCGTAGGGGTTGAGCGTACCGGGGTCGACGTTGATGTAGGGGTCGAGTTTCTGAATCGTTACCGAATAACCGCGGGCCTGGAGCAGGCGCGCGATGGAGGCCGAGATAATGCCCTTGCCGAGCGACGAGGCGACGCCTCCGGTCACGAATATGTACTTGGGTTTTGCAAGTTTCATTACTGCTTATCTTTGGGTTTTACATGTTCTCCTATGGTCTTCGCTCCGCGCACGCGCAGCGCCGGTATGCACGGAAATACCCGGCCGGGACGATATCCGCCGCAGGCCGGGCATCCGCAGCGCCTACTCTTCGGCGCATTCGTGCTGTTGCTGCTGTTGCTGTTCGCGGTCGATGAGGCGCACCTTTTCGATGGTGGCGGCCATTTCGGCCTTGGCCCGCTCGATTTTGGCCTTCACCTCGGCCACGAGCGCATCGGCGTTCTTCGATTTGGCGAAAAATCCGATGTTGTTCTCCAGCAGGGCGATGTCCTGCTCCATCTGGCGCACCTTGTTGTAGAGCCGTTCGCGCTCCGAACGCAGCCGGCGGTCTCCGGCACCCTTGAGCGACGACACCTTCTCGCGGAAGCGGTTCATCGAACGGTCGCGCTCCGAGCCGCGCAGCGCATCGAACAGCGCATCGACAGCGGCCTTGTAGCGTTTCTGGATGGCCTCCTTCTGCTTGATGGGGACGAATCCGATTTCGCCCCAGCGGCGCTGGAACTCCTTGATGACCTCGTAGCCGCCCGCCTTGACGTCGGCCGCAGCCATCTCCTCGAGCAGCGCCAGCTTGCGGCGAAGGTTCTCCTCGTGCTCGCCGTCGACGCCGGCGAAGTGGGCCGCTTTGCGCTCGAAGAAGCGGTCGCACGCCGCGCGGAAACGCTTCCAGACGGCATCCGAATGGCGGCGCGACACGGCGCCGATTTGCTTCCAGCGGGCCTGCAGGGCTATCAGTTCGTCGGTGGTCTTCTTCCACTCCTCGCTGTTCTGCAGCGCCTCGGCCTGGGCGCATATCTCATTCTTGAGCTGGAGGTTGTGCTCCATCTCGGACTTCACGCCGGCGAAGAACTGCCGCTTGCTCTCGAAGAAGCGGTCGCACGCCGCGCGGAAGCGTTCGTAGATACGGTTGTTGTCCTTCTTCGGGGCGAAACCGATGGTCTTCCACGTCTTCTGAATCTCCAGCAGACGTTCGTTGGCACGGTTCCACTCCTTGAGGGTCGTCAGCGGCTGGCTCACCAGCTCCTCGGCCGCCACGCAGAGCCCCTCCTTCAGTTCGAGGTTGTGCACCTGTTCGGCCTTCAGCGCCTCGAAGTGCTCCTGGTGCTGCTTGTTGATGCGG
>ENA-OVGC01001198-OVGC01001198.1-human-gut-metagenome-genome-assembly--contig:-NODE-1198-length-20996-cov-11.856693_pt1 | contig 20996 bp, 21 predicted proteins | sample MGYA00237768_ERZ505415 | MGnify/ENA primary metagenome ERZ505415 (study PRJEB26158, sample SAMN06016382) | human gut metagenome | biome: human gut; feature: ankylosing spondylitis patient; material...
TGTTATCAATTTATTGGATGTTGTTTTCATTCTATACATATAATGCGTAAATCTGAAAAATAAAAAATTATCAGAGAATGACCTCGTTGTAGAAATATCCGGAGGTAGCCCGACACAATCTACGGGACGCATATGTTTGATTACACGTGCTTTGCTCGATAGACTGGGTAAAGACGTAATATGTACGAATTTTTGCCGTGCATTGAAACCAATACCCGACTATTCATTTTTTATCTACTTGTATTGGCAGTATCTTTATAACAACAATACAATGTTCAGTTATGAAAATGGGACGACGGGGATAAAAAATCTGAATATCACAGATTTCATAAATAAAGAACCTATTATTATCCCAGATAAAAAGAAAATTCTGGAATTTAATAAAGTGCTACAGCCCATTTTTGATATGATATACAAGAATGGAAGAGAAAACGAACAACTTTCCGCCCTGCGCGACACCCTGCTGCCCAAATTGATGGCCGGAGAAATAAATCTGGATTGATATGGAGAAAAAAATAAAAACAGTTAACCGTACGATTGCGAACAGCCGAAACTGTCGCGTTAAATTCGGACTTCCGATTGACTTCGATACACTTGAAGTCAACATCCGTTACAACAACCGTATTTTCCGCTATGAAGTTGCGGCCGAGTATCTTCCGAAAACAACCGATTCCATCCGTTTCTACCCGGAAATCACCAACGGAAACCTGACCATTTGCTGGAACAACGGAATCGCGTCCTATATCAAATTGATTAATTAGTCCGAAATAATGCCCTTCACCGAAGCCCATTTCGAAAACGCCATCCTCGAAATCTTCCGAGACCTGCTCGGTTACGAGTACCTCTACGGCCCCGATGTCGTGAGGGACTTCACTGAGCCCCTCTGCATAGAGATTCTCGAAGATGCACTCGTCCGCATAAACCCCTCGCTCCCCCGCGCCGCCATCGACGAGGCCATCGCACGCATCCGCACCCACGAAAGCGGTTCGCTCGCCCGCAAAAACGCCCGGTTCACCGACATGCTCCAGAACGGCGTGGCGGTCAACTACTTCGACGGAAGCGAACAGCGTGCCGGGCTGGTGCGGCTGGTGGATTACGACCTCCCGATGCGCAACCGGTTCACGGTCGCGAACCAGTGGACGGTCGAGGAGCGTTCGGTGCGCAGGGCCGACATCGTCGTCTTCGTCAACGGCTTGCCGCTGGTGGTCGTCGAGCTGAAATCCCCCTCGCGCGAGGCGACTGACGTCTCGGAGGCCTACGCCCAGCTGCGAAACTACATGCAGGAGATTCCCTCGCTGTTCGTCTACAACGCCTTCTGCGTAATGAGCGACCTGGCCACGACCAAGGCCGGGACCATCACCGCCGGCGAGGACCGATTCATGGAGTGGAAGACCGTGGACGGCAGGCTGGAGGACGCACGCTACGCCAATTTCGACGTCCTCTTCCGCGGGATGTTCGAGAAGAGCCGCTTCATCGAGCTGCTCGGCGGCTTCATCTGCTGCTCGGAGAAGGACGGGCAAGACATCAAGATATTAAGCGCCTACCACCAGTTCTACGCCGTGCGCAAGGCCGTCGATTCGACGCTCCGCGCCGCCGAGACGGACGGCCGCGGCGGTGTCTTCTGGCACACACAGGGAAGCGGCAAGTCGCTGTCGATGGTCTTCTTCGCCAAGCGGTTGCAGCGGGCGATGGCCTCGCCGACGATTGTCGTGCTGACCGACCGCAACGACCTCGACGGGCAGCTGTACGGTCAGTTTGCGCAGTGCAGCGACTTTCTGCGGCAGGTGCCCGTGCAGGCGTCGAGCCACGCCCATCTGCGCGAGCTGCTGGCCGGGCGCGAGGCCAACGGCATCTTCTTCTCGACGATGCAGAAGTTCGAAGAGGGTGACGGGCCGCTGTCGGAGCGCCGCAACATCGTGGTGATGGTCGACGAGGCGCACCGCAGCCAGTACGGGCTGGAGGAGCACATCGACCCGCGCACGGGGCGTGTGCGTACAGGTGCGGCGCGGCTGGTGCGCAACGCCCTGCCGAATGCCACCTACATCGGCTTCACGGGGACCCCGATTGCACAGAAGGACCGCTCGACGCGCGAGGTCTTCGGCGACTACATCGACGTCTACGACATGACGCAGGCCGTCGAGGACGGCGCCACGCGTCCGGTCTTCTACGAGAGCCGCGTCGTCAACCTCCACCTCGACGAGACGACGCTGCGCCGCATTGATGCCGAGTACGACGCGATGGCCGAAGAGGCCGAGGAGTACGCCATCGAGAAGAGCAAGCGCGAGTTGGGGCGTATCGACTCGATTCTGGGGGCCGATGCGACGGTGGCGTCGCTGTGCGAGGATATCGTGAAGCACTATGAGGAGTTCCGCCAATATGAACAGACCGGCAAGGCGATGATCGTGGCCTACTCGCGGCCGATTGCGATGAAGATTTACCATCGGATATTGGAGATGCGCCCCGAGTGGAGCGAGAAGCTGGCCGTGGTGATGACTTCGAGCAACAAGGATCCCGAGGAGTGGCGGGCCGTGATCGGCAACGACGCCCACAAGAAGGAGCTGGAGCGGCGGTTCAAGGACAATGCCGGGCCGCTGAAGATTGTCATCGTGGTGGACATGTGGCTGACGGGATTCGACGTCCCCTCGCTGGCGACGATGTATGTCTACAAGCCGATGGCGGGGCACAACCTCATGCAGGCCATTGCGCGCGTGAACCGCGTCTTCGGCGACAAGCAGGGCGGTCTGGTGGTCGATTACGTCGGCATCGCTTCGGCCCTGAAGCAGGCGATGAACGACTACACGCTGCGCGACCGCCGCAACTATGGCGACCCTGACATTGCAAAGACGGCCTATCCGGAGTTTCGGAAGAAGCTGGAGGTGTGCCGCGACCTGCTGCACGGTTACGACTACGCGGGATTCCGGGGCGATTCGGACCTCGAGCGCGCCCGGGCCATCAGCGGCGGCGCCGACTTCCTGCAGGCGCCGGAGCGGGCGAAGGTCAAGGAGGATTACATCCGCGAGGCGCTGCTGCTGCGGCAGGCGCTGTCGCTGTGTCAGAGCATGCCCGACCGCGAAGAGCGACTCGAAGCGGCCTATTTCGAGGCCGTGCGCACGCTGTTGACGCGCGTCGAGGGCAAGGGCAAGATCTCGTTCCGCGAAATCAACGAACGCATCAACGAGCTGCTCCGGCAGAGCATTCAGAGCGAAGGGGTCATCAACCTCTTTTCGGACGTGCAGGAGGAGTTTTCGCTCTTCGACCCGAAGTTCCTCGAGGAGATCGGCCGCATGAAGGAGAAGAATCTGGCCGTGGAGCTGCTGCGCAAGCTGATTGCCGAGCAGGTGCAGCTCTACCGTCGGACCAACACGGTGCGGGCCGCGAAGTTCTCGGAGATCCTCGCCCAGGCGATGAGCAACTACCTGAAGGGGATGCTGACCAACGAGGAGGTGATCGAGGAGCTGTTGAAGACGGCCCGCGAGATCATCGACGGCGAGAAGGCGGGCCAGGCGCTGCACCTCACGACCGAGGAGCTGGCCTTCTACGATGCGCTGACCAAGCCCGAGGCCGTGCGGGACTTCTACACGAACGACCAGCTGCTGGCCATCACACACGAACTGACCGATGCGCTGCGCAAAAACAAGACAATCGACTGGAATCTGAAGGAGAGCGCCCGGGCCGGGATGCGCCGGCTGGTCAAACGACTGCTCAAGAAGTACAAATACCCGCCCGAGGGGCAGGAGGACGCACTGAACACGATCATGGAGCAGTGCGAAATGTGGTCGGAAAACAGTTGAGCCAAACGGCAAACCGGCCCTCTGCCGTACAAATGCCGTACAAATTCAAACGAAAACCGCGTTGTAGATATCTACAACGCGGTTTCTGTGAGGTCTGAAGCGGACTCGAACCGCTGTACAAGGTTTTGCAGACCTTTGCCTAGCCACTCGGCCATCAGACCATATCGTTTTCCGGAACCCCGATTTCACGGCGTTTCGGTTTGCAAATATATACACTTTTCCGTTATCTGCAAAACTTATTCGCAACTTTACGCATTTTCCTCGTCCGAGCCATCCGTCTTCGCCCGGAAATCACTACCTTTATCTCCCGCAAAAGAGTCCCGCGACGATGACACTCGAAGACATTGCCCTCCAGATGACGCCCGGCATCGGCGTAAAGGGCGCCGCACACCTGCTCGAGGTGTTCGGCGACGCCCCCGGCATCTTCAACGCCACACGCGACGAACTGGAGGAGCGCGCCCGTCTGCGGCCCGACCCGCTGCGGGCTATCCTCCAGCGCAAGGGCTTCGCCCCCGCCGAGCGGGAGCTCCGCTACTGCCGCCAGCACGGCATCCTCGCCATTGCATCGACCGACCCCGAATATCCGCCCCTGCTGCGCGACGTGCCCGACTATCCCCACGTCATCTACCTCACGGGCAACCCGGCGCTGCTGCGCACCAGCTGCCTCTCGGTGGTCGGCACGCGCAACGCCACACCCTACGGCCAGGCCATGTGCCAACGGCTCATAGAGGGACTCGCCGAACGGGTCGGTGACCTCTGCATCGTCAGCGGACTGGCCTTCGGCATCGACGCCGCCGCGCACCGCGCCGCCCTCTCGGCCGGGGTCCCGACCATCGCCGTGGTGGCCAATCCGCTGCCCGGGGTCACCCCGACGCAGCACGCCGGACTGGCGCGCGACATCCTCGACCGGGGCGGCGCACTGCTCACCGAGCTCCATTCGCAGACGAAGCAGAACGGCAGCTTCTACCTGGCCCGCAACCGCATCATCGCGGCGCTGAGCGCCGGCACGCTCGTCGTCGAATCGCCCGCCACGGGCGGCTCGCTCTTCACGGCCCACTGCGCCGACGGCTACAACCGCACGGTGATGGCCCTTCCGGGCCGCATCACCGACCGCACGTCGGCCGGCACCAACTTCCTCATCCGCAACCGCAAGGCCCAGATGGTCCTCACGGCCGACGACATCGCCGAGGAGCTGATGTGGCACTGCGACACACCCCGCCGTGCACCGCAGAAGGCCGCACCCGACACACAGCTGACCCCCGACGAACGGGGACTGCTCGGCTGCTTCCGCACCGACGACCCCCTCTCGCTCGAGACGCTCGGCGAGTTGAGCGGCCTCGACCCGAGCGAACTGGCCACCCTGCTCGTGGGGCTCGAGCTGAGCGGCGCCGTCCGCCAGCTGCCCGGCAACCGATACATGAAACTGCCATGAGACTCATCGACACCCATTCGCACCTCTACGAACCCGAGTTCGATGCCGACCGCGACGAGGCGCTCGCCCGCGCCGCCGCAGCCGGCGTGGAGCGGCTGCTGCTCCCGGCCATCGACTCCGAAAGCCACGAGCGCCTCTTCGCACTCTGCCGCCGCGCCCCGGGCCGCTGCATCCCGATGATGGGACTCCACCCCACCTCGGTGAACGACAACCCCCGCTGGCGCGAGGAGCTGGCGCTCGTCGAGCGGCTGCTCGACGCTCCGCCCGAGGGCATCGGACGCTTCTGCGCCGTGGGCGAAATCGGACTCGACTTCTACTGGAGCCGCGACTTCATCGCCGAACAGCGGGAGGCCTTCGTCGCCCAGCTGCGCATGGCCTGGCGACGGGGACTTCCCGTGGCCATCCATACCCGCGCGGCCTGGGAGGAGATGACCCTCCTCATCGAGGAGGAGTGCGCCCGGGCCCGCAGCGAGGGCGCCTCGCTGCGCGGCGTCTTCCACGCCTTCTCGGAGGATGAGGCCTGCTACCGCCGCCTCCGGGCGTGCGGCGACTGGCTCTTCGGCATCGGCGGGGTGGTCACCTTCAAGCGGAGCCAGGTGGCCGCCGCCGTTCCCGCCATGGAGCTCGGCGACCTGGTGCTCGAGACCGACTGCCCCTACCTCACCCCCGTACCCCATCGGGGCGAACGCAACGAATCGGCCTACGTGCGCTTCGTCTGCGAGCGGGTGGCGGAGCTCAAGGGGCTCCCGGCCGACGAGGTGGCCCGCCGCACGACCGCCTCGGCCGAGCGGATGTTCTCCCTCGCGGCCACGGGGACGGCCGCCGAGACCGCAGAGACTCCCCCGGCTGCCGAGGCAGAAAACCCCGACGCCCGCACCGGAGCCGAACCCGGGACGACGGCCGTCACCGACTCCGAAACACGTTGACCGACCATACGCACCGCACCATGAAACGCGTCCGCATCACCGTCATCCGCAAGGCCTGCTACCGCGACCTGATGGAGCGCTACGAGAACCCCATCGAGCACGCCTGCGACCTGCACGAAGGCCAGAGCTTCGTTGCCGAGGGCTGGACCCGCCCCGCGGGGCTGTGCGAAAGCGCCTGGCAGACGCTCTCGCCCTTTGTCATGGCCCTGTCCCACGGAGCGACGGCCCTCTACGACGGCTGGATGAAGAACCCCGCCTCGGCGATGCTCTCGTGCAACGACGGCTTCCGCCCGGTGAGCTTCCTGGTGGAGGCCCTCGACGAAGAGGCCGCCGACACCCCGGCCAACGCGGGAGACGCCGAAGATACGGCAACCGCCGACAACCGGCCGCATCCGGACGGATGCAGCCCGACAATCCCTGCCCCCGGGCGCCCGGCCTTCCCGACGGCAGCGCCGCCCCGACCCGCAACCGCCGGCCCCGAACCCGCTGCCGAATCCGCCGGCCCCACAGCAACCGACCCCGAACCGGCCGCCGCCGGTCCCGCAACCGGCAGCCCGGCCCGCACCCCGAAAAACACCGATACCGAGAAAACCGAACCATAACCTATGCGCGCATCCATTCTGATTATCTACACGGGCGGCACCATCGGCATGAAGACCGACGCCGCTACGGGAGCCCTCGTCCCGTTCGACTTCAGCGGCATCTACGAGGAGTTCCCCTCGCTCAAGCGGCTCAACGTCGACATCGACGTCGAGACGATGAACCCCGTCATCGACTCTTCGAACGTCTCGCCGGAAAACTGGGTGACCCTCGCCCGCCTGATTCGCGACAACTACGCCCGCTACGACGGCTTCGTCGTGCTGCACGGCACCGACACGATGTCCTACACCGCCTCGGCGCTGAGCTTCATGCTCGAGAACCTCTCCAAACCGGTAGTCTTCACCGGCAGCCAGATTCCCATCGGCGTGCTGCGCACCGACGGCCGCGAGAACCTCATCACGGCCATCGAAATCGCCGGTGCCCACCAGGGCGGACGCCCCGTCGTCCCCGAGGTCTCGCTCTACTTCCAGAACCGCCTCTTCCGGGCCAACCGCACCTCGAAACGGAGCGCCGAGGCGCTCAGCGCCTTCCGCTCCTACAACTACCCGCCGCTGGCCGAGGTGGGGGTCAACATCACCTACAACCACGCGGCCATCCTGCAGCCCGACCCCGACGACTCATCGCCCGAACTGCGCATCGCCACCACGCTCGACGACGGCGTGCTCATCGTCAAGCTCTTTCCGGGCATCGACGCCCGCATCCTGCGGGGCATCCTCTCGGTCGAGGGCATCCGGGCCGTGGTGCTCGAGACCTACGGCGCGGGCAACGCCCCGACGAGCGAGTGGTTCATCCGCCTGGTCGAGGAGACCATCGCCCGCGGCATCCTGGTGCTCAACGTCACGCAGTGCGGCGGCGGCCGGGTCGCCATGGAGCTCTACGAGACGGGGCTTCGCCTGCAGAAGGCGGGCGTCCTGTGCGGCTACGACATGACCTCCGAAGCGGCCGTCACCAAGCTCATGTACGTACTCGGAAAAGGGCTTTCACCCGAGGAGAGCCGCGTCCTGCTGCAACAGCCTCTCCGGGGCGAATTTACCCGGTAGGACATTGCACGGATTAAATATTTTTACTATATTTCGCACTGCAAAGCAGCCTTTTCGAAGCCCGCAAAGGGGGTCGGAAAGGGCTACGGCGCAAAATACTACGTTGATTGACAATCAGTTGCATTTTCAGCAACGGCGTTTTTCGGCGTCGGACACCTTGGTCGGGCAGTTTCCTGAACGACCCTCCGGGAGGTGTAACGGCGGCGGAAATGCGTGCCGGAGGAGAAGAAAAACGACATTTTTTCGATTTTTTTGTCCTCCGGAGAAATTTAACGGAAATGTATTTTCGCCGATTCCCCTCCGGACCTAAGCAGGAGCGGACGGGGCGACGAACAGAAAACACGGACTTTAAAACACAAAACGATTAAATTCAACTAATCAAATTAATTTTATCTAACACAACTATGAAAAAACTTTTTTTGATTCTGTCAGTTGCCTTGTTCTCGCTGGGTACTGTTAACGTGTTCGCACAGGAGGCCGAAGCCGCTGCAGCTCCGGCAACCGAGGAAGCAACGGTAGCCGAGGAAACCGCGGTAGCCGAGGATGTAGTTGCCGCCGAGACCGAAATCGCCGGCGACAGCATGCACCACATTCTGATGCAGAAGTTCCTCGAGGGCGGTTGGGGCTGGATGCTCCCGATTCTGCTCTGCCTCGTGTTCGGTCTTGCCGTAGCCATCGAGCGCATTCTCTTCCTGTCGCTGTCGACCATCAACTCGAAGAAGCTCATCGCTGCCGTTGAGGAGGCTCTGAAGAAGGGCGGTATCGAGGCTGCCAAGGAGGTTTGCCGCAACACGCGCGGTCCCATCGCATCGATTTACTATCAGGGTCTCGACCGCTACAACCAGGGTCTGGACGCCGTTGAGAAGTCGGTAGTATCCTACGGCTCGGTACAGACGGGTCAGATGGAGTCGGGTCTGTCGTGGATTGGCCTGTTCATCGCCCTTTCGCCTATGCTGGGCTTCATGGGTACGGTTGTCGGCATGATCGACGCATTCGACCAGATTCAGGCAGCAGGTGACATCAGCCCGACGCTGGTAGCCGGTGGTATCAAGGTCGCCCTTCTGACCACCCTGATGGGTCTTATCGCAGCCGTTATTCTCCAGCTGTTCTACAACTACATCGTATCGAAGATTGACTCTCTCGTAAACGCTATGGAGGATTCGTCCATCACGCTGATGGATATCCTGACTGCTTACAGCAAGAAATAATCGAACGCATAAAATAAAAAGCAAATATGAAAAAGGCATTTAACATATTGCTGAGCGTTCTGATGGTCATCACGATTGCCCTCCTGGTCTACGCGGTCGCAACCGGCGGGTCGGATGCCGCAATCAGCGCGAACCTGATGTGGGGTTACGCCCTCTTCGTGTTCGCCCTGGCATCCGCACTTTTCTGCGCCATCTTCGGAATGATCAAGAACCCGGCAGGCATCAAGGGGACCATATTGTCCCTGGCTCTGGTAATCATAGTCGTTGGCGTGGCCTACTTCTATTCGGCTGGCCATACGATCAACATCATCGATCTTCAGAACAACGGCTTCTTCGGGCACAGCGAAACCGTCATTACCGAGACGAGCATCATCGTAACCTATGTCGCTTTCGCAGCTGCGTTCCTGACGGCCGTTGTTACTGAAATTTGGAGAGCTTTCAAGTAACAGACGACAATGGCAATAGATAAAAGAAAAACACCGGATATCAATGCGGGCTCGCAGGCCGACATCGCCTTCCTGCTGCTGATATTCTTCCTGGTGGCCACAACCATGAACACCGACACGGGTCTGGTGCGCATGCTTCCGCCGATGCCTCCCGAGGATGTACAACAGGAGGACATCAAGGTCAAGGAGCGCAACCTGTTCCTGGTACTCATCTCGGGTAGCGGTAACATCATGGCTGGTACTTCGGGCAATCAGGAGATTATCGATATCCACCAGCTCAAGAACAAGACGAAGGAGTTCATCCTCAACCCGACGGACGATGAGAATCTTCCCGAGAAGATGGATGAGACCTTCGACCTGCCCGACGGCAGCAAGTGGACCTATCCCGTAAGCCAGGGCGTTGTTTCGCTGCAGACGACCCGTGATACCGGCTATCAGTCGTATATCATGGTTCAGAACGAGCTCACGCGCGCCTTCAACGAAGTGCGCGACGAGGTCTCGATGCGCAAGTTCGGAAACAAATTCTCCGAGCTTACGGAGGAACAGCGCAGTGTGGTTTCCAAAGCAATTCCTCTGAAGATTTCGGAGGCTGAACCGCGTAACATAAAGAAGTAGCAGGCTATGGCAGTAATGAAAAAGAAGGGCAACAAGACTTTGCCCCCTATCTCGACCGCATCGCTTCCTGACGTAATCTTCATGATTCTCTTCTTCTTTATGGTCTCGACGACCATGCGCGAACAGGAGCTGCTGGTAAGATACAAGCTTCCGGAAGCTACCGAGGTTCAGAAGCTCGAGAAGAAATCGCTCGTCAGCTACATCCACATCGGACAGCCTTCGCTGGCCATGCAGGCAAAGTTCGGTACCGCGCCGCGCATCCAGCTGAATGACTCTTACAAGACGACCAAGGACATCCTGGATTTCGTCGCCGCCGAACGAGACAAGCTCAACGAGGCCGACCGTGCTTCGATGACCATCTGCCTCAAGGCCGACGAGAACACCAAGATGGGTATCGTGACCGACGTTAAGCAGGAGCTTCGTCGCGCCAACGCCCTGAAGATTTCCTACGCGGCTTCCAAGTCGCTGGGTTACTAATCCCGAGTCGACCCTCAGACAGAGAGCGGACCTCATCCCGAGGTCCGCTCTCTTTTTATGCCCGCCGATACGGGAAGGGGATGCATTCAAGCCTTGACATGGGAAGGGTAAGCATTTGTCACCCGCCGGCGCAGGGAACGCCCCAAAGTCGGGCCGCAGGCAACAAGGCAACCCGTACGGAAGAGAAGAGAGATGCCCGGAAGGGAAAAGCCCCAAAAAAGGAAGGGGAGAGGTACGGGAGAGGCTATGTAAGGAAAGACGGTGCAGGAGAGATGGCGTGGGAGAGATGGCGTGGGAGAGACGGCGCAGGAGAGACGGCGCAGGAGAGACGGTGCAGGAGAGACGGTGCAGGAGAGACGGTGCAGGAGAGACGGTGCAGGAGAGGCTATGCAAGGAGTAACGGAGTTGCACACCGGGAAAAAGCGGAACCGCCCATCCCCGGAACAAGAACCACGGCCCTCCCCGAAGAACCACGACTTCCCTGGAAAAACCCGCCCGTCAGAATCAGAATGAAAACTCCAGCTGGTCGCTCTCGTGGTTGAACGAAAGGCGATGGTAGGGCGTCAACCCGTAGCGGCGGACGGCCAGCCGATGCTCGCGCGTAGGGTAGCCCTTGTTGCGGTCCCAGCCATACTGGGGATACTCCTCCGCAAGACGGCGCATGTACTCGTCGCGATGGGTCTTGGCCAGCACCGATGCCGCCGCAATGTCGGCATATTTGGCGTCGCCCTTGACGATGCAGCGATAGGGTATCTCGAGCGACGTATAGAACCGGTTGCCGTCGATGGCCAGAAAACCGGGCCGCACGGCAAGGCGCCCGACCGCAAGCGACATCCCCTCGAACGACGCCTTGAGGATGTTGATTTCGTCGATGCGCGCCGGCGAGACCGCCTCGACGGCCCATGCAACGGCCTCCTGCTCGATGACGGCGCGCAGCCGGTCGCGGTTGCGTTCGGTCATCTGCTTCGAGTCGTTGAGCAGCGGATGGTGGAAATCGGGCGGCAGCATGACCGCCGCAGCAAAGACGGCGCCGGCCAGACAACCGCGCCCCGCCTCGTCGCACCCGGCTTCGGGCAAATCGTATTGAAAACAGGTTTCGAGCATCGTGAGTACAAAGTTACGAATAATTTAGGCGCGTTCGGGCTTTTTCGCTAATTTTGTCGGGTGCCGGACGGCTGCGGCGCAAAGCGCCGGGATGAAGAGGGATAACCGGGGATGACCCGAAACTCCAGCCATACCCGCGGCTGCAGCCAACCGGAGCGAAGGCCCCGAATGCGGGGCGCGCACCCCGACACCCCTGGAAAACCGCAACCGCCGCAGGTTGCACGAAGTTCCGAACGATGAATCTCGACATCACAAGAATGCCCATCATACCGGCGTTTCTGACGCTTCTGTTTGCGAGCATAGCCGCATGTACCGCCCCCGCACCGGGAGCATACGAGCTCGTGCCGGCAGCACAACTCGGCAGCGCCCTCCTCGGCTTCGAGGCGACAGCCCCCACGTGGAGCCGCGTGTTCGAACTCGTCGCACTGCTGTGGGCAGGCCTGCTGACGGGACGCATCACGGTCCGCTACGGACTCTTCGCCGCGAACAGCTGCATCGCCATCCCCGTCTTCGGCATCGCGGCCGCCTGGGCGCTGCCCGCCACGGGGCTGCCGGGAGCCGTCACGCTGCTGCTGCTCGCCCTCTCGACCCACAACTTCTGCCGTTCGTTCCGCAACGGCTACGCCTTCGACAACATCTTCCGCGGAGGGCTCTACCTGGGGCTCATCCCGCTCCTCTACCTGCCCGCCACACCGCTGCTGCTGCTGCTCCCGGCAGCCGTCATTCTCTTCAAGCGCACGCTGCGCGAGCTGGCCGTCGCTCTGGCCGGCATGGTGCTGCCGCTGCTGACGGCCTGCTACCTGTGCTGGACCACGGGAGGGCAGTTCGCAGAGCCGCTGCTCGGCATCGCCGCCACCTTCACGGTCGACAACAACGCCAACATCTGGTCGATGCCGTGGCCCGCGCTGCTGCCCGGAGCCATCATGCTGCTGCTCGACTTGGCGGGAGCCATCACCTACCTCAACAGCGTCTATTCCGTAGGGTTCAAGGCCCGCGGCATCCTCGCGCTGGCAGGCTGCATGCTGCTGCTCGCCACCGGCGTCGCGCTGCTTCCCTGCTCGGGCCCGACGGCCCTGCTGCTGCTGGCCGTACCCACGGCGCTGCTGACCCCCTTCCTCCTCATGCGCATGCACCACGCCCTTTCGCTCCCGCTCTACATGCTGCTGCTCGCCTGGTCGCTCGCCGCCCCCTATGTATGGCCCCTTACGGCCAACTAACCGCCCCCGAACACCCGGTCGCGGGCCAATTTTCCTTCCCGCTCCCGCTCCGACCTTCCGCCCCGTGACATAACCCACGGCGGCCCCGCACGGCACAAGCTGCACCATAAGGCAGCGTGCCGCGTAACGCACCCTCGGGGCAAATCACCCGAAACGGACACCCAACTCTCACCTCAGCCCACTGCCTCGCCTCCGCCCCGGAAACATCTCCGCCCCGGAAACGCCTCCGCCCCGGAAACACCTCCGCCCCGGAAACGGCGCCACACCCGCCCCATCCTCAAACCCCGCAGCACGGCACCTGCCCTGTCCCCATTCCCCGCAGCGACGCATCTCTGCATCTCCCCGCCGACTCGCCTGCGGCCCCATATCCCCCCCCCTCCGCAACCCGGCTCACCGCCCGCCCCGGGTAATCGGTTCGGACACCCCGACACCTCGTTCGGACCTATTCGCCCCAACGGGGGATAAAATCGTATTAAATATTTTATAATTAAAATAATTAATTGTATATTTGAATGTGAACACAAGACGCAACTTCTTGTTCAGAAAACCAAAACACTATTATTGCATGAAGAATTCTACACCTTTGTCGGCCCAACAGCCGATGATTGTGAAGTATGTTGAAACACTTCACAACGGGATTCAGTCCCAGGCCCTCTCGCGCTACGCCATAGGCTACGTGCTGCGGGGGACCAAATACGTCTACGACGGAGACAAGCGCCAGGCGTTCAACCGCGGCGACGTCTTCTACCTGGGCCTCGGCCACCACTATGTGGAGAACGTGCCCGAAAACGGCCAGCCCTTCGAGCAGGTACTCTTCTACTACACTCCGGCCGACCTGCAGCGCATCCTGCTGCACCTGAACATCACCTACGGACTGAACATTTCGAACGACCACACGTGCGAAAACTGCCACAACCGGCCCCATGTGGCAATGCCCGCATGGAACTCGCTGCGCAACTTTTTCGTCAATACGAACAACTACCTGCGCGACGAGAGCTTCCTGCACGACGAGACGGCCGAGAACATCAAGATGACCGAACTCATCTACCTCATCTCGTCGCACGAGGACTGCTGCATCAAGAGCAAACTGCTGGGCAACATCGACACGGCGAGGGAGAACTTCGAACAGACGGTCTACGACCACATCTTCAAGGATATCTCCATCGAGGAGCTCGCCCGGCTCACGAACCGCTCGCTCACCTCGTTCAAGAAGGAGTTCCGCCGCCACTTCCAGATGCCGCCCCACAAGTGGTACATCCGCCAGCGGCTCATGCACTCGCGCCTGCTGCTCATCTCGACCTCGAAATCCATCTCGGAAATCGGCGTCGAATGCACCTTTCCCAATACGTCGCACTTCATCAAGCTCTTCAAGAAGGAGTACCGGATGACCCCGGCCGCCTACCGCTCGCGACACCTCCACTCCAACCCGGAGGGCGACACCTCCCTGCAGCAGCACCGGGCTGCCACGCCACAGCTGCAGGAGGCGCTCTGAGCCCGCACCGCCCGGCAGGAGCGCCCGAAGCCCCGCGGCTCAGATGCGCTGCCCGGCAGGAACACCCGAAGCCCCCGCGGCACAGGTGCACTGTCCGGCAGGGACGCCCGAAGCCTCCGGGGCCAGATGCGCTGCCCGGCCGGGACACCGGGACGCCGGCCGTCACCCCGCAGCCCGGCCCCGAGAATACCCCGGCCGAAGCCGCCCCGGTGGACGCGCCCGCGCGCCCGGAACGTGACAAAGGGACAATAATGGGCAGAATACGGAGAACAACCCGCCCGTTTTATGGAAAAACTTACGAATTTTCCCCTAATTAAAAAATTTTAATTGCAAATTGATGCAATATGAGGCGGAATATTGTAAATTTTGTAACAAAAAATTTTGTTTTTCCTAAAAATCGGTTTACCTTTGTGTAACACAACGTGGGAATCTCCCGCTTCTCATTAACCTAACTAACCTAACCAGAGGGGCCCGTTACCGCCAGGTACGCGTGGTCCCCTTTTTTATACCCCCGCCGGAGCACCCCCGGCAGGGTGCGGCGGCCCGACCCGCCCCCAATCTTTTTTGCTCGGCCGAAACCCTGCTGCGCGCGGCTGCAGCGCGACTTTGGGGCGAAACACCTGCTCGGAAGTTCCGGAATCGGCCTCCGGCTGTTGCTTTTCATGGATTATTTTTTTATTTTTGCATCAATTGGAAAATAATGAACTTAAAATGCCGAGGTTGTATGACAAAGGCGATGTGCTGAAAAAACCCGACTGGCTGAAGATTCGACTTCACCGCACGGCTCAGTATGCCGAAGTGCAACGCATCGTCCGGGAACATGGCCTGCACACGATTTGCAGCAGCGGTCTCTGCCCCAACAAGGCGGAGTGCTGGAGCCGCCGTACGGCGACTTTCATGATTCTGGGCGACATCTGCACGCGGGGCTGCCGCTTCTGCGCCACCCGTACGGGACATCCCGCACCGCCCGACCCCTCCGAGCCCAGCCAGGTTGCGGAGAGCGTCCGGCTCATGCAGCTGAGGTATGTCGTCGTAACCTCCGTCACGCGTGACGACCTGCCCGACGGCGGGGCCGCCCACTGGGCCCGTACCGTCGAGGCCATCCGCACGGAGAATCCCGACGCCGCAATTGAGCTCCTTATTCCCGATTTGGATGCGAAGGCCGAACATCTGGCCACCGTAGTCGCATCCGGGCCCGACATCATCGGGCACAACATCGAAACCGTCGAACGACTCACTCCCGTCGTACGTTCCCGTGCCAAATACCGCACGAGTCTGGAGACGCTGCGCATCCTCGCAGAGCAGGGAGCCGCGACGAAGAGCGGACTGATGGTCGGACTTGGCGAGAGCGATGGTGAAGTATTGCAGACCCTGCGCGACTTGCGCGACGTGGGCGTGAAGATTGTGACGCTTGGTCAGTACCTTCGACCTACACTGGAGCATTACCCCGTAGCGGCGTACGTAACTCCCCAAAAATTCGAATGGTACAGACTTCAGGCGCTGGAGATGGGATTCAGCTACTGCGCGAGCGCACCGCTGGTGCGGTCGTCGTATCTGGCTGAGGAGGCTCTCCGCAGTGTGAAAAGTTTGTAGCGATGAAACTCCGTTTGTGCGACCTCGGGTCGATGGACTACGGGCGCTGCTGGGAACTCCAGCGGCAGCTTTTCGACGCCCTTGTCGCCGCCAAGACGCCCACCCGCACACTCTCCGCGCCGCATGAGGCCGGGAAGCGGGCCCACAGAACGGAGCAAGCCCCCGCAACGGCCCCGGAGTGTAACCCGGCCGCATCGGGCAACCTGGCCGAGGAGGCCGGCACGCTGCTGATGGTCGAACATCCGCCCGTCTATACACTGGGCAAGAGCGGCCATGCCGAGAACCTGCTCATCGGGCGCGAAACGCTCGAACGGCTCGGCGCCCGGTTCTACCACATCGACCGCGGAGGCGACATCACCTTCCACGGCCCCGGGCAGCTGGTCGTCTATCCGATTCTCGACCTCGAGCGGCTGGGCATCGGCCTGCGCGAGTACATCGCGGCGCTCGAGGAGTGCGTCATCCGCTGTGCGGCGCACTACGGACTCCGCACGGGGCGCATCGCCGGAGCCTCGGGCGTATGGCTCGGCGCCGGCACCGACTACGGCCCCGCCGCCACGACGGACGCCGCCGCCCGATGCCTCGGGACGGCCGCCGACGGGCCGACGCGCAAGTTGTGCGCAATAGGAGTGCGTTCGTCGCGTTATATAACCATGCACGGCTTTGCGCTCAACGTAGCCACCGACCTCGTGTGGTTCGAACGCATCAATCCGTGCGGCTTCCGCGACCGGGGAGCCACGTCGCTCGAGCGCGAAACCGGCCGCACGATTGCGATGGAGGAGGTCAAGAGCCTCGTCGCGAAGAACTTAAGTGAGATATTGAATGTTGAAATATATAAATAACAGAACGTATGCCCATGGAAAAACGATGGGTAGTGAAACCGCAGGGCGACCCCGCGACGGTAGCGATGCTCGCATCCGCGCTGAGGCTCTCGCCCGTGCTGGCGAATCTACTCGTACAGAGAGGCATAGACACACTTGAGAAGGCTGAGAAGTTCTTCAGACCGAGCCTGTCCGACCTCCATGACCCCTTCCTGATGAAGGACATGGACAAGGCGGTCGCCCGCGTCGAGGAGGCCGTCCGCAACCATGAGAAAATCATGGTCTACGGCGACTACGACGTCGACGGCTGCACGGCCGTGGCGCTGGTCTACAAGTTTCTCCGCCAGATTGGACACAAGAACCTGACGTTCTACATCCCCGACCGGTATACCGAAGGATACGGCATATCGTTCAAGGGAATCGACCACGCTGCCCGCAAGGGCGTGGGGTTGATTATCGCGTTGGACTGTGGCATCAAAGCCATGGAAAAAGTGGTCTATGCGAAGCAGAAAGGCGTGGATTTCATCATCTGCGACCATCATCTCCCGGCCGACGAGATTCCTCAGGCCGTGGCCGTACTGGACCCCAAGCGGGTCGACTGCACCTACCCGTTCGACGAGCTGTCGGGCTGCGGGGTAGGCTTCAAGCTGGTTCAGGCCTATGCCCAGAAGAACCGCATCCCCTTCGAGCAGATTCGTCCGCTGATGGACCTGCTGGTCGTAAGCATCGCCTCGGACATCGTGCCGCTGGTCGGGGAGAACCGCATTCTGGCCCATTTCGGCCTCATCAACCTCAACCGCGAACCGTCGAAGGGGCTGCTGTCGATTATCAAAATCTGCGGACTCGACAAGCACAGCATCACCATCGACGACATCGTCTTCAAAATCGGTCCGCGCATCAACGCCGCCGGGCGCATGCGCATGGACGAGAACGACGAGAACGCCTCGCCTTCGGGCGGCCATGCCGCCGTCGAGCTGCTCATCGAGGGCAACGAGCGGGTGGCCCAGGAGTTCGGCAACGTCATCGACGCCTATAACCAGGACCGCAAGTCCATCGACCGTTCGGTGACGCAGGAGGCGCACGACTACATCGAGCACAATCCCGAGCTGAAGGCCCGCAAGAGCACGGTCATCTACAACCCCAAGTGGATGAAGGGCATCGTGGGCATCGTCGCCTCGCGCCTCATCGAGACCTACTACCGCCCGACGGTGGTGCTGACGATGAGCAACGGCTTCGTGACGGGCTCGGCCCGTTCGGTTCCGGGCTTCGACCTCTACCAGGCGGTCGAGTCGTGCTCGGACCTTCTGGAGAACTTCGGCGGCCACATGTACGCCGCAGGGCTCACGATGCGCCCGGAGAATGTCGAGGAGTTCACGCGCCGCTTCAACGCCTTCGTCGAGGAGAACATCGACCCCCAGATGCTCATCCCCCAGGTGGACATCGACAGCGAGCTGCTCTTCTCGGACATCACGCCGGCCTTCCGCGCCGCGCTGAACCGCTTCCAGCCCTTCGGGCCGGGCAACACGGCGCCGGTCTTCGCCACCTACGGGGTCATCAACCACGGCGAGGTGAAGCTCGTGGGAATGGACTGCGAGCACCTGCGCATGGACCTCATGCAGCGGCAGAAGCCCAACACGACCATCCAGACCATCGCCTTCCAGCAGCCGACGCACTACGAGTGGTGCCGCGCGGGACGCCCCATCGACGTCTGCTACCAGATTGTCGAGAACCACTACCGGGGCAACGTCACCACGCAGCTGCGCATCAAGGACATCAAGCCGGTGGTCAACCGATAGGGCAACGGCCTGTGGCCCCGACCCGGATAACCCGAAAAGCGAGCCCCGAACTTCTGATGAGTTCGGGGCTCGCTTTTTGTCATACGCTCCGCAGAGGCGCACCGCACACGCCGGACAGGCCGTTGGAAGCCCGCCGCAGCCGTACAGCTCAGCCATGCAACCGTGAGCCGCGCAGCCGCGGCCGCCCGCTCACCGGGGACGGGCCTCCGGAGATTCCGCTCAGAGGCGGATGACGCGGTCGCTGTCGTCGGCCTCGGGCAGCGGCGCCGGCACGAAGTCCGAATAGCCGATTGCCAGCGCGCAGAGGGGTTCGCACCCCTCGGGAATGGGGAGGAACGTACGCAGGTAGTCGGCCGCCGTCTCGCCCTCGGGCTCCTCCTTCAGGCGGGGCCGTCCGTCGATGTGGACCCAGCACGAGGCGAGCCCCTCGTCGACACAGGCCAGATGGAGCACCGTCGCCGAGATGGCTGCGTTGACACGCCACAGGTCGCTGCGCGTCGTATCACCCAGCACGACGATGGCCAGCGGCGCCCCCTTCATGAAGGCCGCGCCGTAGTCGCGCATCGAGGCCATGCGGGCCACCACCTCGGGGTCGTCCACAACGAGCAGCCGCGTCGAGCGCGAATTGCGCGACGAGGGAGCCCCGAGCGTTTCGCCGAGCAGCCGGTCGACCACCTCGCGGGGAACGGCCGTAGGCGCATACTTGCGCACGTTGCGGCGCTTTTCGAGCAATGTCTTGAATTCCATGGAAACGTCTTCTTTTACGGGTTCTCAGAGACAAAAATAGCGAAAAAATTCGTTATCTTTGAACAAACTTTGCACGATTGCCCGCCGCATCCCGCGCACCGGGCAGTCCAGCACCAAAACCGCAGCCATGGAACAGAACCGCATCACCATCGCACTGATTTACGATTTCGACGGCACGCTGGCGCCCGGAAACATGCAGGAGTACGACTTCATCCCCGCCGTGGGCAAGAGCAACAAGGAGTTCTGGTCGGAGGCCAACTCGCTGGCCGAGGAGCAGGATGCCGACATGGTGCTCACCTACATGGCCCGGATGATTCAGGAGGCCAAGTCCAAGGGGCTGTCGCTCCGCCGCGAAGCCTTCCAGGAGTCGGGACGCCGCGTCTCGCTCTACCGGGGCGTGCGCGAATGGTTCGGCCGCATCAACCGCTACGGCGAGGAGCGCGGCGTGCGGATTCTCCACTACATCAACTCCTCGGGGCTGAAGGAGATTATCGAAGGAACCGAAATCGCCCACGAGTTCCGCAAAATCTACGCCTGCTCGTTCCTCTACGACGTTGACGGCATCGCCTACTGGCCGGCCGTGGCGGTCAACTATACCAACAAGACGCAGTTCATCTTCAAAATCAACAAGGGGGTAGAATCGGTCTTCGACTCGAAGCTGGTCAACCGCTACATCCCCGAGAACGAGCGTCCGGTCCCCTTCAAGCGGATGATTTACGTGGGCGACGGCACCACCGACATCCCCTGCATGCGTCTGGTCAAGAGTTCGGGCGGCCACTCCATAGCGGTCTACAACCCCGAGCAGAAGGGGGCGCGCCGCGAGCTTTCGTCGCTCATCCACGACAACCGCGTGAGCCATGTCTGCCCGGCCGACTACAGCGACGGCTCGGAGATGGATACCCTCGTCAAGACCATCATCGACAAGATTGTGGTGGACCACCGCCTCGAACAGCTCGAGGTGGTCAAATAAGCCATGAAGAGCCCCTCGTCCGACATACCGGTCCCGGAAACGGCCGCCGACACTCCGGCCGCCGGACCCGCCGCGCCAAGCGGAGAGCCCGCCTCCACGCCGTGCAGCCCCGAAAAGGGCTCCGCGGCCGCACGGCCGGCCGCTGACCCCGCCCGGTGCGCCGAGTCCGCCAGGAACGCCGGAAATGCCGAAAATCCCGGGACAGCCGAACCCGCCCGGAGCACCGGAAGCACTGAAAATCCCGGAGCCGCTGAAAATCCCGGTGCCGCCGAAAATCCCGGTGCTGCCGAAAATCCCGGTGCTGCCGCCCCGGCTCAGAGCGCCGGACCCCGGCCCGAAGCTCCGTACCGCTCCGACCTCTCGCTCACGCGCCTCAGGCTGCGCCTCGCCGCCCGGTGGCTGCGCAGGGTGGGGTGGTTCCTTCCGGTGGTCCTGCTCTTCGCGGCGGGGGTTGCCGCCCTTTTCCTCGCCGTGGCCGGCCCTCATCCCCTCTGGGCAACGGGCGTCGCCGCACTGCTCCTCGTGCGCTTCCACCTCACGCGCCGCGACACCCGCCTGGCGGCGCTCATGGTCCCGCATCCCCGCCTTTCGGCCTGGCTCGACTGCCTCGCGCTCGCCGTTCCGGCATCCCTGCTGCTCCTCGCCGCCGGCCACCCGTGGCACGCCCTCGGCCTCCTCGCCGCCGCCCCCGACATCGCCCAGATCGGAAGAGCACACGTCTGAA
>ENA-OVGC01001212-OVGC01001212.1-human-gut-metagenome-genome-assembly--contig:-NODE-1212-length-20790-cov-32.242247_pt1 | contig 20790 bp, 8 predicted proteins | sample MGYA00237768_ERZ505415 | MGnify/ENA primary metagenome ERZ505415 (study PRJEB26158, sample SAMN06016382) | human gut metagenome | biome: human gut; feature: ankylosing spondylitis patient; material...
AGTATCAGTTGAGTTATGTACTCTTCTGGCGTAATGCCTGGGATAAACCTCAGGAAGAGGCTTACCTCCCTGGTGTCGGTGACGGGGATATCGTCAAGGACTTCAAGGCATTCAAGAAGGAAAAGAAAGTCCTCTTTGCCAAAGACATTGTAAAGGTTAAATAAATGTTGAATGTTGAATGTTGAATTGGCATTAGTCCAATGTGCATTTTATACTCAACATTCAACATTCAACACTCAACATTAATATAAAATAAAATATGACTACATTTCAAGACAAAGTGAAAGCACTTCGCGCTTATCATGAGGAACTATTGAGCCGTAAGAATGAACCCGTAGAGTGGGGAAATGGTATCTACGAAAAGTATAAAAACCCAATCCTCACCGCAGAACATACACCATTGGAGTGGCGTTACGACTTCGATGAGAAGAGCAACCCTTATCTCATGCAGCGCATCATGATGAATGCTACCCTCAATTCGGGTGCCATCAAGTGGAATGGTAAGTATCTCCTCGTTGTTCGTGTTGAGGGTGCTGACCGCAAGAGTTTCTTTGCCGTAGCAGAGAGTCCTAATGGTGTTGACAACTTCCGTTTCTGGGATGAGCCTATCACCATGCCGGAGGATGTTGTTCCTGCTACCAACATCTATGATATGCGACTCACAGCTCATGAGGATGGTTATATCTATGGCGTGTTCTGTGCTGAGCGTCATGATGATGATCAGCCTGGCGACCTCAGTGCTGCTACTGCTACTGCAGCCATCGCCCGTACCAAGGACCTGGTAAACTGGGAACGCCTTCCTGACTTGAAGACCAAGAGCCAGCAGCGCAATGTGGTTCTCCATCCGGAGTTCGTTGATGGCAAGTATGCTTTCTATACCCGTCCACAGGATGGTTTCATCGATACAGGTTCAGGTGGTGGTATCGGTTGGGCACTGGTTGATGATATCACTCATGCCGAAATCAAGGAGGAGAAGATCATCAATGCCCGTCACTATCATACCATCCAGGAGGTGAAGAACGGTGAGGGACCTCATCCTATCAAGACTGATAAGGGCTGGTTGCATCTGGCTCACGGTGTTCGTGGCTGTGCCAGCGGTCTCCGCTATGTACTCTATATGTATATGACTTCTCTTGAGGATCCTACGAAGGTGATTGCAGAACCAGGTGGATATCTCCTCGTACCGGAAGGTCCTGAGTATATCGGTGATGTGATGAACGTAGTCTTCACCAACGGCTGGATTGCAGATGAGGATGGCAAGGTATTCATCTACTATGCTTCTTCTGATACCCGCATGCATGTGGCAACTTCTACCATCGACCGATTGGTAGACTACTGCATGAACACACCAAAGGATGATTATCGCACTCAGTTCTCAGTAGAGAAGATCAAGGCTTTGGTAGCAAAAAACAAACAGACTTTAAGTAAATAGTTTCAGGTATTAAGATTGTAGGGATTCGTACTCTTCATCCGTATTATTGTATATGAATGAGGGGCGAATCCCTCTTTTTGGTAGTTAAAAGTTAATAGTTGATAGCGGCTTCGCTGTATAGCAAGATTGCTGAGGTAGTTTTTGCTATAAACTATAAATTGTAAATTATAAACTAAAATAAAATGGCTCGTTTAAAAGAAAAAATAGCTTATGCATTGGGTGATGCCGCTGCGGGTGGTATTGTGTGGAAGGTGATGTCTATCGCTTTTCCTCTGTTTTTTACAAATGTCTTCGGACTCTCGTTTGCGGATGCGGCAGTACTGATGCTTGTAGCCCGCATGTTCGATGTGGTTACTGACCCGCTGATGGGTACTCTTGCCGACCGTACCCAGAGCCGTTTCGGTACCTACCGTCCTTGGCTCATCTATGGTGCCATTCCTTTCGGATTGATATTCGCCCTCTTGCTCTATACCCCAGACTTCGGTCCTGTGGGCAAGCGAATCTATGCTTACGCCCTCTATCTGCTGATGATGGCGGTATATACCATGGTGAATGTGCCTTACGGCTCATTGCTCGGTGTGATGACCGAGGATGATGATGAGAAGAACCAGTTCTCTTCTTTCCGTATGGTGGGTGCTTATGCCATGGGATTCGTCACCCTGCTTTCTTTCCCTTATCTTCAGAAAATGGTAGGTGGTTCTGCCGCTCATCAGTATGCTGTCATTGGTGCCGTGCTCGGTATTATTGCAGCTGTTATGACATTGGCTTGCGGACTCCTTACCAAGGAACGTCTGAAGCCGAAGCGTGCTGAGAAGTTCTCTTTCCAGCAGTTTGCTGACCTTGTTCACAACAAGGCTTGGCTCTGTATGACAGCCATCGCCGTGTGTACCAACTTCTTCAACGGATTCCGCTATGCCGTAGCTGGCTATATGTTCGATTACTGTCTGCATGGCAATGTAACCATCGAGGGACTGATTATCAACTATACCGTTTTCATGGCGTTCGGTGAAGTAACCTGTATGATTTTCGGTGGTGTATCTCCTTGGTTCACCCGTCTGGTAGGCAGCAAGCGCATGGCATTCTTCTGGGCTGCAGCACTCTGTCTGGTTCTCTCGGTTGTCTTCTTCTTCATCCCGATGAATCCATCGTATATCTGGGTGATGATAGCCATCGTTATCCTTACCTCTATGGGTATCGGTATCTATTCGCCATTGATGTGGTCTATGTATGCCGATGTAGCCGACTACCATACCGAGCATTTCGGAACATCAGCTACAGGTCTTATCTTCTCTTCCGGTACGATGAGCCAGAAGTTTGGTACCGCCATTTCCGGTTCTCTCATCGCCCTCTTCCTAGGCTGGGCAGGTGCCAACATGATAACAGATAAGATGGGTAATACGATGATCGACCCAGCCAGTGTTACCGACTCTGTGCTTACGATGGTATGGTCATTGTTCTCACTCTTCCCAGCCGTCATCGCCTTCCTGCTGATGGTGCTTGCCTGGAAGTTCCCTATCCGCAAATAATTGTTTTAACATAACTAATAATCACTATAAAGAATGGAAAAATGGAAAATCTTAAAGAAACGATGCGGGATGTTCTGGAGAACAACATCCTCAGCTATTGGCTGACGAAAGTGAAAGATGAAGAAAACGGTGGCTTTTACGGACGTGTAGACGGTAACGACCAGGTACATCCTGTAGCCGAGAAGGGAGCAGTGATGAATGCCCGTATCCTCTGGGCGTTTTCTGCAGCCTATCGTGTCTTGAAGAAGCCGGAGTATCTTGAGGCTGCCACCCGTGCCAAGGAGTATGTGCGCGATTATTTCCTCGACAGGGAATATGGCGGCATCTACTGGAGTGTTGACTATCAGGGTAATCCGCTCGATACCAAGAAGCAGACTTACGCCATCGGCTTTGCCATCTATGGTTTCTCGGAGTATGCCCGTGCAACAGGTGACAAGGAGGCGTTGGATATCTCCATCTCCCTGTATCATGACATAGAGAAGCATGCCTTTGATGCCAAGAACAACGGATATATCGAGGCATTGACCCGTGAGTGGAATCCGATTGCAGACATGCGTCTCTCTGATAAGGATGAGAATGGTTCCCGTACGATGAATACCCATCTGCATATCATCGAGCCATATACCAATCTTTATCGTGTATGGAAGACTCCGGAACTGGAGAAGAGCATCCGTAATCTGCTCGATATCTTCACCGATAAGCTTCTGAACACGGAGACTTATCATCTCGACCTCTTCTTCAATGACGAGTGGGAGGGCAAGCGCAATATTGAGAGTTACGGTCATGATATCGAAGCATCCTGGCTGCTCCACGAAACCGCGCTTGTTTTAGACGATAAGGTATTGCTGCATAAGATAGAGCGCATCATCCGTCGTATAGCCGATGCTGCAGATGAAGGCTTGCGTCCGGATGGCAGTATGGTTTATGAGCATTGGAAAGATGGAGATAAGTATGATCTCCAGCGCCAGTGGTGGGTGCAGTGCGAGAACATCATCGGACATATCGACCTCTATCAGTATTTCCGTACCGAAGAGAATCTTCTGGTTGCCATCTCCTGCTGGAACTATGTAGCCAAGCATCTGCTGGATGCCAAGAACGGTGAGTGGCACTGGGCTATCCTGGAAGATGGTACGGTGAACAAGGAGGATGATAAGGCGGGTTTCTGGAAATGTCCTTACCACAACTCCCGTATGTGTCTCGAACTCATCGAACGTGACTATTAACATACAGATTCCCTGCAAGGCAGGAATAGAATACAAAAATCCAAGCAAATCATATATTTGCTTGGATTTTTTTGTTTATCCCGATTTTTTATTGTACTTTTGCAAAATGTTGAATTGAGGGCGGAATCGCATCAAAAATTCAACATTCAACATTCAATATTAAACATTATAAATAAATGTATATAGCAATAGCAGGAAATATCGGTAGTGGCAAGACAACACTCACCAAGATGCTTTCTAAACATTATGGATGGAAACAGTACTTGGAGCCCGTGGCTGAAAACCCCTATATCGATGACTATTACAAGGATATCTCGCGATGGGCTCTCAATATGGAGGTGTTCTATCTGAAGCAGCGATTCAAGAATCTGCTGGAAATCCAACACAGTAAAGAGACGGTCATCCAGGACCGCACCATCTTTGAGGGCGTCTATGTCTTTGCGGCCAACAACCGGAAGATGGGCAACATGGACCAGCGCGACTACGAGACTTATATGGAGCTCTTCGAGTCGATGATGGAAGTGGTGGAGATGCCTGAACTGATGATATATCTCCGTTCTTCAGTTCCTCATCTCGTGAAGAATATCCAGAAGCGCGGTCGTGATTATGAGCAGAAGATGCCTTTGGATTATCTGGAAGGTATCAACAAGCTTTACGAAGATTTCATCATGAACAAGTATAAGGGCAAGGTGCTTATCGTAGAAGTTGATAATCTCGATTTCGAGCACAATCCCAAGCAGTTTGGTGAAATCATAGATAAGATAGATGCCAAGCTCTTCGGGCTGTTCTCTTAAGCCCAATTCAACATTCAACATTTAACATTCAACATTGACATAGATGCATATAGCAATAGCAGGAAATATAGGTAGCGGCAAGACAACATTAACCAAGATGCTTGCCAAGAGATATGGCTGGAAAGCTAATTTCGAGCCGGTAGATAATAATCCATATCTGGCTGATTATTACAAGGATATGGAACGTTGGTCGTTTAATCTTCAGATTTACTTTCTGAACAAGCGATTCCATGATGTTGTGGAGATTTCACGTTCAGAGCAGACCATCGTACAGGATAGAACCATCTTCGAGGATGCGCGTATCTTTGCGCCTAATCTTCACGATATCGGTATGATGAGCGACAGGGATTTCAAAAACTATACCGATCTCTTCGATCTGATGATCAGTCTGGTGAAACTCCCTGACCTGATGATATATATCAAGAGCAGCATTCCTACGCTCGTGAAGCATATCGAGAAGCGTGGCCGCGATTTCGAGAAGAGCATCCGCATCGATTACCTCCAGGGTTTGAACAAGCGTTATGAGGATTGGATCAAGGATTATAAAGGTCGCCTCATCATCATCGATGGTGATAATCTGGAGTTCGGAGAGAATCCGGAAGACTTCCGGAAGGTTACTGACCTGATAGATGCTGAGCTCTTCGGCCTGTTTGCTGAAAAGGAGGTTTAAAAGTAAAAAAGTAAAAGGGTAAAAAGGTAAAAAGAACCTTAACCCCTTTCGCCCCCCCGTTCCTAGCGATTCCATCGCTAGTCCCCCAAGTCCTTATCATAAAGGTAAAAAGCGCAACCCCGCTAGGCGTCAAAGGAGAAACGCCTGGCGGGGTTGCGTTTTATGGTTGTACAGCTAAAAGGTATATGGTTGTACAACTAAAAGGTATATGGTTGTACAACTAAAAGGTTTATGGTTGTACAACTAAAGGGTTTATGGTTGTACAACTAAAAGGTTTATAGTTGTACGACTATAGGGTGTATGGTTGTACGACTATAAGGGTTGTAGTTGTACGATTAAAAGGTGTTGTCACTAGGCTCGGCAGACCTGCTGACTGCAGTCGGCAGAGCTGCTGACTAGGCTCAGCAGCTCTGCTGAGCCTAGTGGCAACCTTCGAAAAGCAGTCTCCTTCAACTCGAAAAGCAGTCTCCTAAAACTAAAAGAGACGTCTCTTTGAACCCAAAGAAACGTCTCCTTTCGCTTATTCAAACATCTCCTTTTGCTTATTCAAACATCTGAATACGCTTATTCAATCATCTCCTTCTGCTTATTCAAGCCTCTCCATCCGCCAGCAGAACTATCTCCTTCCTCCGGAAGAACCGGATGCTTTATAGAACTTACCTTTCTGGCGGGAGATGAAGATGCCTCCTTGAGCAGAGGTCTTATCTACTTGCTGGCCATTGAGATTATAGATCATCTCTTCTCCCTTGCTGTCCTTCCATAAAGCCAGGGTATTTCCCTCGTAATAAAGGGTAGTGTTTCTTGGAATTTTAAACAGGTCGCCTTCTTCTACCCACGTAGCTTCCGGTGATGTTCCTGATGCATGCTCACCTGCATTGTAAGTAATGTGGTAGGTTTTATCCTTTTCCGGTTCTCCGTTTACCGGATGCCGTTATAATCAAAGTATACACTTCCCTTGTTTCCTGTAGCAATGTTGGTAGCGGCATCCTGTGCCCACGCACTCCCCATCCATCCCATCATCATGAGGAGGATGAGGGAACGGAGCCATTTGCTGGTTGATATCTTATATTTTCTATTCATATCTTTCTGTTATTTTACCATGATTTTTCTGTTTCCGAAGATGTAGATGCCGTCAGGGAAACCACTGTAGGTGGCGGTGCCAGGACGTACATCCAAGATGCGATAAAGCTGACCGGTGGTTGAGAATACCTGCAACTGGGTGGAGTAGGTGCTCTCTATGCGTACACGATGAGCTCCGATAGGGCGGATGAAGAGTGATTCGCCGGCTGGTGTATCATCGTTACCGTTTATTTCCGGTTCTATCCTGTCGATGCCCGTGGTCTCGCTGATGCGGATTACAGAAGGAACCTCTGAAGAACGGGCTCCGGCGTTCGTACTTTCTGTAGTCAGATAGGTACGGAAAGGCATTACGGTCTGTGAGGTTGCCGTATTGCTGAATGCTGTTCCCTCTGTATTGAGCGCATAGATGCCTCCATTCGCCACTTCCTTGGCAGCGAAGGTTCCCCGGTGGGCATAGCCATCGCTTACGGTCTTCATATCTGTTGTGATAGGAATCACGATGGCTTTCTTCTGAAGTTCTTCGCTCGCAGAACCATAAGCATGGAAGGTGATGGTTTGAGGATCTTCCTTCTTGTTCAAAATACTGTTGTAGAACTTGCTGGAAAGGTCGAACTCATAATAACGCTCACCTGGGAAACGGATGATATAAGGTACTCCAGCTGTCAGCGGAATGTAATCCTGGTATTCGTGATCCTTGGCATAATACGAATCTGCATCCCATCGGTAAGCCCAGTCTTTATAGGTGTTGCCAAAGAAGGAATTAGAGAACTGGTAATTCCATTTTGCCGCATTCGCACTTTCATTCATGAAGAGTCCTGCTGTTGTATCAGGTCGCTGGAAGGTGGCAGTCTTCTCCGTTTCATTCACACCAGTCAATCCTCGCAGCCAGTACTCATGGTGCAGGGTGTGCGTGTTCGTGGCTGGGTTATCCAGTTCTTCTTCTGTTGGTGTGCCATAAAAATGAGTAATCTCGCCATTGAGCGATGCCATTACCTTTTGTGCGGTGAATGGCAGACAGATACCTTCCCAGGCTCCGGTAGCATCCTCAGCATAGTACATCGGCTTGCGAACATACCAGGCATGGTTGGTTACCGTGAATGGGATAGGGGCACAGAAGTCGTTGTTCTCACACTTGTCTCCCTCGCTGTTCTTATCCTCAGGGGTGCGTTCTACGAGGTGGAGGAGAGAGGTGGTATAGCCATCATCGGCATTATTCTTGAAAATATGATGTCCGTAGATGGTAGTCTCACTCGTGTTCTCCTTGTAGCCGAGTGCATTGTCTGCGATGTCGTAAGCCTCTGTATTGTTGTCGATGTCGTTGCCATTGGCAGCAGTATATACCAGGAGGTTCTGGCTTACTCCCTGCTGGATGCTTAGGTCGCTGAATACCTTGGCATTGTCATCTACCGGTGGGTAGAAGATGCCGTTCTTGTTGATGCCTGCCGCCTGGTTGAATCCCATGGCAGCCCCCTTGTCGTTCAGACAGGTGAAGTCGATAGCCGTTGTTGTCGTCTGGTGTACGTAGGTACTCATGAGGCTGTTGGCATTGTTGCTGGCATTATAGTGGAATGCATCGAGTTTCGTGTCGCCATAGTAGCCGGCAGTACGATATATGCGGTTTCTCATATAGCTGTTCTGATGGGAAGCTATCTGGGAAGGACAGAGGTCTGGAACCTTCTGCAATGACTGTCCCCAGAAGATGAAGTCGTTCATCGGCTGACTTCCGTCTGCCTGGTTTCCGTCGAACAGTGGAACGTAGCTGACTGCGGATGCTGTACCCTGCGATGCCTTTCGAGCCGCATCGATAGCGTGACTCTGGTCGTGGCGGGTTTCGTTGCTGCCGTAGTTAGGCTGGTCACTGTCTGTACCTTTTCTCAGATAGGTGATACCCGTGTTGTTGCCGGTGATTGCATCGGTACGGTGGGCATACTGGTAGTCGCCGTTGGCATAGTAATCGTAGACGTACTTCAATGCCTCCTTGTCTTGGACATTCTTCATGTTGTTGCTGTAGCGGGCACGCAGATAGTATTCGTTGAGGTCGTAGCCAACCTTGCCGTATCTGAAGTCGTCTGCCGTATAATGAGTATCACTTGTGCCGTCCATGTGATAGACGATAGGCTGTATGCCCTTGTTATATTCGAAGCAGCAGTGGTAGGCACCCCCATTCGTACAGCTATCGGCAGCGATATTGCCGCTTTCCATACCGAGGTTATAGATGTTGCCTCGGTTCTCTTTGAGGAATGATTTGCCTTGAGCCAGACCCTTGATGACATGTCCGTTGCCATGAAGAGTGCCGGCAAATACAGCCTTGCTTCCATCAAAGTCGCTGGTCACGGTGATGTCGTTCTGCAGTACGAATTGGGCATTCTTGCCATATTGTTCCACCTTGCTTCCCGTACCGGTTCCGATGGTATCCACGAAGTTGATGAATGCCTTCAGGTCGCTGGCATCAGAGATATAGATGCGAGGTTCGGCAAACGTCTTGTCTTCCTGGCTACGCTGGATAGCCTCTGAAAGATGCAGGTTCACACCCTTCTGATGAGGATTCATGCGGTGGTAGTTGTGTACGGTAAACTGGCTGTCGTCTGCCATATCCACCGTAAAGATCTTATTCAGACCATTCATGGTGATACCCAGCTGTACGCCATATCCGTTCATGAAGTAGTAGGCTGGAATATCCAGATAGTCGTTGGTCTTGTCATATACGCAGTCCTTGAAGAGTCCTTGTGCTTCGCTGCTTCCCTGCTTGTAGGTGTCGTAGCCTGTAGCCTTTTTGTTGATGTCCCATTCGGTCGGGTCTTCAAATACCCAGTTTCCCTTTTCGTTTTGCTTGCGCTTTCCTATGCGCCAGTAGTATCCGTTGGCAGAGAACGATTCGTCTGCCTCAATGGAAATCTGGTTTTTCCTGAGTCAGACCATCTCTCCCGGCAAGGCGCAGTTGTCAACAGTTATCTTACCGTTGATGTTAGGACCCTGCACATATTCTATAGTGAGATAGATGGTGTAAGTGTAGATTCGTTCTACCTCACAGTAGTAGTTGGATGATCCTGCTTCTACGTCTGTGATGTTGACCTTAGCATAGCCATCTTTGTTGTTGGCATCCTTTATATAGATTCTATCAGGGTATATCTTGGTGTATTCTCCAGCAATGCCGTTCTTGATATAATAAACAGTGCCGGCAGATAGCTTGGTTCCTGTTGTTACCTGTTTGTAATCATTGCCTTCTTGGGTGAAGAAGTCGGATGAGGCCACCTTACTGATGATAGGCTTGTTGTTGGTCTCATCTGTATATTCTTCGTATGCACGTCCCTTCAGTACAACGGTGGCAAGACATTTTTCAGAGAGATGCTTCTTGAAATAGTCGGTTGTCGTATTGTTGACAGAGTCTGTCAGCTGGAATGAAATCTTGGCATCGCCATCTGTCAGTTTGGAAGGGAGCTTTTGGTTCACATAGTTCTCTTTATTGAATTTTCCATTCATTGGCAATACGGCAGCGAATCCCTTGCCATCATATTCCTCTGAAGAAGAGGCACCGATGCAGAGCTGGTATTTGCCGGATACGTCCTGATTGTCCATATCCACATTGCCTTTTGTTCCGGCTTTCAGATAGTTGCGCTCTTCCAGGTCGCAGCTGTATTTAGTCTTATCTTCAGGATGTCCGCTGCGCATCTTCCAGCTCTGAATGGTTACAGGCTGGTTTGGCTTCAGTCCTGAGAGCACGGTGAGACCGTCCTTGTTGTCACTGAAGAAGGTCATCTTGTCCTTGTAGGTATAGCCAGTGATGTGGGCATTGTAATAGTAGTTGAAACCTGTTACATACCAATAGTGAACATCAATATTATCATCCGGATTTGCTTGTCCAGCCTTATCCATACCATAGAATCCGGTAGGAAAGCAGTCGTCAACAACGAAGCGGTTCTGCTTGGCATCGTATGGGAAGACGAAGTTTCCGGTGGTTTCCAGGAAGTCTACCTTGTGTCCGCTTTCTCCCTCTGTCGTTGCCCGTTTATGCACATTGTCGGCATATACATAGCCGCCACCTTCGTCTTCACGGACGTCGATGAGGTTCATCTCCACTACGCCGTAGATAGGACCGTAGAAAATACTGTCGATGACATTCTTCTTGCTGTCATCGTATAACTCCTGTACGTTCTGAATCTTGAGGGCATAGCCTGAGGCGATACCTATCATGTTCTTTGCCGTACCGTCATTGCGCTTCTGGAAGTTCTGGTCGTGTTTGTCGATGTAATTCTGTTTTACCTCCATATATGACTTGCCCTTGAAGTCGCCATCAGCAGGTACCATACCGGTATTGTTGCGCCATGGTTCTTTATCGGCATCGTTGAAGGGAACATTCGAAGTTACTGCTCCCACGTAGTGGATGTTGTTGGCAAGACCCATATAGTTGCGTGCACGCTTTGTGGATTTGTCCTGCAGCTTGTTGTCGGTCAAGGTTATGTTCTTGGCAAACATCTGGATTTCTCCCACTCGTGCTATTGAATATGGAGTCTTGTTGGTTAGGTTGGTGGCATAGTCGCGTGCTCCAAGTACGTTGAAGCAGTTATCCTCCAGTCGCAGGATGTCCATACGCTGGAAGGTATTGATGATCTTCGGATTGTTGATATTGGTTCCTGCAAAGCCGTAACCCGTCAGGTCGGCACTGCGGAAGCCGGCTGCATACGACTGGTGTCCGTCTCCGAAGATGCCACCTTCACTGTCGTAGGCATATATATTCTTGTCGGTCTCCGACTGATGTTCCGGCTTCTTATATCCGTCTCCATAGAAATAGTTGTCCTGGAGAGAGATGTAACGGTAGTTGCCGTCTTTGTCCATGTAATAGTAGCCGAAGAGGTCGGTACCTGTTGGTAATACGACCGACTGCATTTTCTGATGGGAGATGATGATATGGTCACGGTCAGATTCTGGTGCAGAATTGTCGGCAACCAGGATGGTGGTGTTACCGCCGAATCCTGTTGTGGTACCATTAGGCAGCTTAGCCAATTCATCCTGTCTTTCCGTGAAAACCTTGTCTATATTGTATTGACGAGTAAATTTCAGAACGGTAGAGTCGTTTGCCATGACAGAAGTACCCTGTGCCACGGAGTAACCGCCACCATAGATAGCTTCTCCAATCTTGATATTGATGTCGTTCCATGTAAGTGGTGAAGCTGGGGCTGTAGGGAATGCATCAAAATCATTCTCCTTCACGAAGTCCGTAACTCCCTGCTTGCCGATGATGGAAGCATAAACAGCCTGCGAAACCTTGTCACCACTGATGAGTCTGATGCTCTGCTTGATGGTTTCTGAGGCAAGGTCTTGCCGTATCTTTCCGTCCTTTTTCTTATTCTCATGGTCAATATACAGGTTGTTCTTGTCGGTACGGTCCAGCAGATAGATGCCGGAATGCCCGTCTTTTACCTGATAGTAGGTAGGGTAGCCCACCTTTACCTGGGTAGAACCATATACATAGCCAGAATAGGAACCGCCTGTTACCGAACGGAAGACGTGACCATTGAGGATATCCACATCGGTAAGTCCGATGACATTACCCTGCTGACCGCCACCATAGATGAAGTTGGCTGATACACCTGTAGCTCCGTTTACACCGCAAGGAAGGAACTTACCACCTTCTGTCTTAGGTATGGAATCAGAACATTTCATATCCTTACCCATGATGATATTGGTATTGCCGTAAACATAACTCTCCATACCATATCCGGCACCATAGATGTTGAGGCTGGAGTATTCCGGATTGGTAGCCAGATATTCGTTCGAATTTTCCAGTTTCTTCTTATCCTTACCGGCAAGCATGTCGCTCCGGAGATCGATGGTAACGTCGCCTCTCACGGTTCCCGTCTTGTAGCAGCCGCCGAATACGTTTCCTCCCACATAGGCATCGTTCTTCTCCTCTGGCTGGAACTTGTTCTTGATGGTGAGTTGGATGAAAGGATCGGTAGAGTAGGCACGTCCCAGTAGATAGCCACCCTCATGGTTCACCAGTCCTTTATAGTTGTAGTTGGCATTGTTGCAGCCACCCACAATCTTGTCGGTGATGGTGAGACCTTCCGGGAAGATATAATTGATTACATTGCCCCTTGCATTTGGATAGATGTTCATGTTGCCACGGTTTCCTCCGCAGTAGAAAGTCTTGATGGTACAGTCTTCCAGTCCTTTACCCGTCTGGTTTCCGTTCCATAGCAGTTCACCCTGGATATCTGTTTCCACTGGCTGGAAATACAGGTCGATGAGGTGAGGATATACGGTTGGTCGGTCTTCCAGCTTGGTAGGGAGATAGAGGGTACCGATATCCTTGTTCGAAGGATTGGAGAACCAGTCGATGGTATCGGCAAGGTTCAGTTCCTGTGTATAGTCCTCCACGTTTCCATTGAGTTTCTGGAACTTGTTCATGAAGTCGTTGTCCTCTGATTTGGCGAAGAGTTCATCTCCGTTGCAACCCATGAAGACACGTCCGATGTTCACATGACTGCCAATGTTGATATTGATGTTTCCTACCTTTTCTACAGCCTTGTTATCCTTGTCCTTCACCTTCAGTACGGTGGCAGAGTTTCCTCCTCCATAAACGTCACCGGCGATATTCACCTTTTCAGATGTAGAGTTACCCTTGATTTCGATGCTCACCTTGTTGGTGAGTGGTCGCCATGAATTGATGTTCACAATCTTAGCCGCATCGCTTGCCTCCTTGTAGGAAGGTATGAATTTTCTCATCGGTACGGTATATACCAGAGGAACGGTCTCTGAGTTTGGATCCTCCGGGTTCATAGGGTAATACTCGTTCACCGTCACCTTCTGGTTCTGGTTCTTGTCGAGTGCATACAGGTAGTTACCGTTTCCGGCTCCATATACATTCTGATAGATGTGTCCACCCAGAATCTTGATGTTGCTTCCTTCACCGCCATTGTCTCTGAATCCGTTTTCCTCTGCAGTTATGTTCACATAGCCCGAAACGTCGTTGCCGCCATAAACATTGCCATGGATATGGATGTCGGAATTGTTGAATTTGGAGGTGCCTGATGGACCACCCGTTGTACTGCCTGATGTACTGTTGTCTGATCCGATGATGACATGGGTAGCTTCCTTTACGTCTCCCATGAAACCGCCACCGAAGATGTCACGGCAGTCGATAGCCTTGATGGTGACATTTGTTTCCTTGACAGAACTGTAGAAACCGCCACCAAACACACGGCGGCAGAATACGCCACCGGCTCCCGATATATTGGTACTGCCTTCTACGGTACCCGAATAGCCACCGCCCACGATGTCCATATACGAGAAGTCGCTGTAGAAGTGTTCATGTTCCTTGCCTGGTTTCAGCTCAATGTCCTGGTGGTTGTTGGCATCTCTGCCCTGCATGTCGATGGTGATGTTGGTATTGCCCTTGACATAGGTCTTTTCACCAAAGCCGCCACCGAAGATACTGAAGTGAGGAGATCCCACCTTATTATATATCTCTTTCCATTCGTTTGTCTGGTAGAATTTCATTTTCTTCTTGTCCTGTCCCGGCTTCACCTCGGTGTTGTCATTCAGGAGACCCTTGACAATCAAGATGTTGGTATTGTTGCCCACTTCGCAGGCTTCGTTGCCACCGGCATAGATGTTGTGGTTAATCTTGAACTTCAATGCCTGGTGGTTGTACTGTGGAGAGTAGATGATACCGTCAATGATGCTGGCTGGTCGCCATGAACGGGTTTCCGGATTCCAGTAAGAGGAGAGCAGAGCCTGTCCACCATTGATCATGATATTGGTATTGCCGGTTACGTCTGCCGAAGTCACGGTCAGGGTGTCGGTTCCGTTCACGGTCAGGGTGTCGCAGTTACCCCAACCGCCGCCATAGATACCATGGCCTATCTGTCCGTCGGAGATGCTCATGAAGGTATTGCCATATACCGTACCGTTTTCGCATCCGCCGTAGATTCTCTCCAGGAATGCTGGCATGATATCCTTGTTCTTGTCATTGTCTGGATGCTTCATGGCATTGTCGCTCCATGGCTTGATATACTCTTTCGTTTTTTCGTCGAAGTATGGATAGGTGATGTTTGGACGGTCGATGACCAGACTGGTATTGCCGTAGATGCCACCCAGCTTCTTATAGTCGTTGCATTCAGACTTTAGGCGTCCTCTACCTCCTGCAAAAACCTGAGAGAAAACGACGCCGCCACGGATGTTGACGAGCGAAGTGTATTTGGCTGGTACCTGGTGGTATTCGAAGTTAAAGACATCCGGTTTTTTCACTGCATCCTCATTATTTCCCACGTTGGCAACATCGCCACCGCCATATACGCTGCCCAATATCATGGTACGGGCTATCAAGCCGAGGTTGTACTTATATTTGATGTTTCTGCCATAGACGTAAACTTCCGTTTTAGGGACGCGTGCCATATTCGGGAAGTCAATCCATGTATTCTGGTTTTTGTCATAGATTGATTCGATACCGGCACCACCGCCATATACATTCTGTGCTACATAGCCTGATTTGATGAATACTCTCGACTGGGTACCTACCTTTCCGAAGTCATAGCTTTCTCCCTGGTTTGCAGTGATGTTACCGATAGGCATGGCACCAACACCGGCACCAAAGATGTTCTCGCAGAAAGGCTGACAGTCGGTTTCTACATAGGTTTCACCGGTAACATAACCTGAGAAGCCACCGCCGTGGATAGCCTGGAAGGTGAAGCCTGGCAAACCGAGGGTCCAGGCCCAGCGGCTGGCATGATAGCGCTTGAAGGTCATCGGGTCGAAGTCGGGATCACCCGGATTGCTGCCCGTCACACTACCGAAATAGAGCTTCTTGTCATCCTTTGAAACCTTCAGGAAGTCATTGTATATCTGCTTCTCGAAGTCAACGTATGTCTTGAGGTCTGCATTCTGGTTGAGATAGCGGTATTTGATGCCGTTGACGGTGATGACGCCATCGTCATCCATCTTGTTACCAGGCTGCACACATACTTCGGTCTTTACCACCTTGGTGTTGGCACCGAAGCCGGCTCCGAATATGGAGAATTCCGGGTCGTTTGTGTTCTTGCTGCTGATATACCAGCATAAGCCGGCAAGCGAGGTTTCATCGAACACGCTGATCTGGTTGCCATCCTTGGTGATGACGTCGGCAAGAGGAGAGTGGTTGATAATTACCTCACTCAGACCGTTGCTGTCAGAAGTACCGTTGCCAATGGTAGAGTTTCCGTCCTGTCCGAATCCCACATAGCAGGCACGGTTTCCACCGCCATAGATATTATGGTCTCGCTTAAAGGAACCGGAGTTCATCGTTCCCTTGGTAAATGCATAGAACTGTTGGGTATTCTCATCACTGATGATGCGCTTGATGGCAGCCTTTGCCTTTTCGTTGGTAATCTCATTGGCAGTCTTGGCTTTCAGGATGGCAGCGGTTATCTCCTTGAACTCATCAATGTTCTCGCAGATCTTTTCGTTATTTTGAACTGCCAGCCAGGTGGTGATGTTGCCGTTGATGTCTGCCTTGCGGTTCCATATCCAGGTTCCGCCGTCTATCTGTACCTTGGTGTTACCCAGGATGTTGGCGTAGGTTCCATCCTTGTTTTTATCCACTTTTCCCAGTACTGTGTTACGGGTAATTTCCTCCTCTTCCTCTTCGGTTTCATTGCCGGTGAGGTCTATCTTGATATTTCCGTATCCACCGCCGTAAATGTTGTGGCCCAGTTTGCCGCCCTCGATATGTACCAGGGTACTTCCATTTACGGTACCGAAGGCACATCCGCCATAGATATTACTCCAGATGAATGGCACGATGTTGCCCTGGCTGTCGGTGTCGGCAAGGGAGGTGGTATTCGTGTTCACCACGTGTACCAGAGTGTTGCCGTTGATTCTTCCCACCTTATAATATTCAGAAGCTTCAGCTTTCTTGAGACCCTTTCCACCGCCAAATACTTCTCCGAAGATGTCGCCACCGGTGATATTGACGAAGGTGGTATAGTCCTTTGCCTCATAGCTAAGGAACTTGCCTGTAGTCTGGTCGAGCTTTGATTCGCTCTTTGGCTTCGTGTTGTAATAGGCTTCCTTTTCTGCTCCTCTCAGGGTGATGTATGATTTGATGTTGGCGATGTCACCGCCACCATATACATTGCCATATATTTTGGCGTCACCCGATATCTCTACCTTGGTGGTTCCTAATACCTTTGCTACATTGGTAAAGTAGGTGTAAGTGCCGTTGTTATCCTTAGGTGCTACACCGGCACCGCCACCAAATACGTCACCGTAGATGTTGGCTCCCTGGATATATACCTCGGTGTTGCCGCCAATCTGCCCCGTTTCGTTATTCTCTGTAGAGGATGGGTCACCGAAGCCACCGCCATATACACGGTGCAGGAAGGTCTTGCCATCAATGGTTATCTTTGTACTCTTGTTAACTTTTCCAGCATATCCACCGCCCAGAGCACTCAGGATGGTGAAGTTAGGAATACCCTTTGAGCTGTCGAAGACAGAAATATCCTCTATCTCAGTATTGTAGATTCCGTAGTCGCCATTCACGTTCACGGTAACGTCGGTGCTGTCCACGGTTGTATTGATACCATAGCCACCGCCGAATACAGCGAAGTGAGGATGCTCGCTGTCGTCGTATGCTTTCTTCCATTCTTCTGTTTTCAGGAGTCCGAATGGGGTCATACCTTTCAGGATGGTAAGGGTAGCCTTTCCTTTTACGTTGCAGGCTTGGTTACCGCCACCATAGATATTATGAGGGCAGACGAACTGACCGTTATTGAAGAACTCGCTATTGTTGTCATTCCAGTAGATCCACTTTGTTCCGTCCCATTTCTTGTCCCATATCACATTGATGGAGAAGTTGTCCTGCTTCTTTCCGTTTTCTCCTTCTGTCTGTGCGCCCTGGTCTTGAGCCAGTTTTACAAAGGTATTACCCTTTACGTCGGCATAGGTATAGAGGTCTTTGGCAAGCAGATTGCCGATGCTGTCCGTAATCAAGCCCTTTCCTCCGCCATAGATTTCTCCAGCGAAGTTGGCTGCATATATATTAATATGTGTATCTCCCTCTACCTGTGCTCTGTTTCCACCGCCATAGATGTCGCCATAGATGGATGGTGCCTGTGCAGAGGTGCCGTAGAAGTTGAGGTTGGTGCCGCCAAGTACCTTTCCTACGAGTTCTGGATGCCAGGTATCGTCAGCGATGTTGTTTTCGTTGTCAAATCGTTTCTTTCTTCCATTACCGCCAGCAAACACATCCCCTCTGATGTCGGCATTGTCGCTGATGGCTATGTTGGTGCCTTGCTCTACTACAGCCATGTCACCACCGCCATAGATATTCTTAAAGAAGGTACCACCATTAATCTTGAGTGTTGACTTTCCATAGAGGCGTGCCATGTTATTAAGGGTGTTGATGTCTGAGGAGTTGAGCCGTTTGGCATCAGCCACACCATATCCACCACCGAATACAGGGCAATGGAAGATACCGCCATTGATGGTCAGTTCTACGTTGCCGTATATTTTGCCGAGTTCTGTATAATCAGCAGCATTACCACCCTTTTGGTCTAAAGAATAGAAATAATCAGTTCCACGTCCACCAGCAAAGATGCCGTTTTCGCAATAGAATTCTCCACCATTGATGGTTATAGAGGCCACGGTTTCTCCTGCCTTTCCGTATATGTTTCCACCATCCTTACTTGGTATTCCATTTGTAGTCCAAAGGTCAGAACTCATATATCCGCTACCACCACCATAGATACCGTCGATCTTTCTTGTTTCAGAACCAAAGATACCTCCTTCAATGATAATCTTGTTATTGGTCAATCTTGGATCTACCTCGGTATATGTATGTGTGTCAGCATTGTAGCATTTATATATGCAAAGATTAGCTTTTGCTGCATCATAGTTGCCAAAAGCCATGACAGATTTCGTACTGCTGTTTGTCCAGTAAGGGATACGGTTATCCGTTGTGTGATTTGTATCATCTCCGATACCATTCATACCACCTGCTCCTGCACCATAGATACCGCTGAAGATTTCTTCTGATTTACAATTTTTTGGAATCAGGAAGGTACCACCCTTGATGGTAATGGAGCTATAGCCATAGAAAGGATTCTCTACCCATTCACGATCCTGAAAACCACGTCCTGTACTACCACCGTAAATCTCGGTAATCTCTACACGGCTATTGACATCCGTATTCTTATTGTTACTTTCTGATTGTGCCGGGTCTATCAAGATGTTGGCGCGTCCCATATAGGTGTTGTAAGGTGCATTGTAATTACTTGTATTGCGTCTTGCACCCAAAGAACCATTTACCACTCTGCCTATCTTTCCACTTTTGATGATGATGTCTACATCGCCAACCATAGCTCCCTCATGGTTGCCTGCAAGAACTATGGCAACGTCAAGGGTAGAATTGTTTTCATTGTGATTATTATTGAATTTACGATCAATATCTACATCAATAGTACACTTAATAGGCATGTTAGGGCTACCCATCACACCATTTCTGTTGTCTACAGTCTGTCGTCCACCAACACAAATTGAAGAGTAGTGTCCCGATTTGATCTTTATCGTGAAGCCTTCACGTCCATGTGGTAGAGCATCATCCATCTTCTTGAGGTTGCCTTCTGTTGATAATGGTGAAAAGCGATTATCATCCATGAAACCACCAAAAATCTGGAAAGATGTAGATACTGCTCCTTTGATAGTACCATCACCTGAGAACATATTTTTATAGTTTGTCATCTGTATGCCTTCGCCCATCTCCAGATTGTAGAATTGGCAGTACAGAATATCGTAATTTTCATTATTATTATTGCGATTGAAGGTGAGATATTGGAAACGGGTATCTCCATAAATCGGTAAACTATGGTTCCGATCATGACCACCATACATCTCAATTATACCCTTGTAGTTAACGCCATCCCAACTTCCAGTAATGGTTGTGTTTCTGAAGAAAGGAGATTCGGCTTTTTCTCTCTCCCAATCAGAACTTGTATTGAAAGTTACGGATGTGAAGCCGTTGTTACCATTGTTGGTTACGGATTGGTCACTCTTTCCCATCAGCACGATGATGTTGTCATCCCATGAGCCTTGTTTCTCCAATTTTGAATATGCGCCCTTCCATGTCTTTACGGCAGTCTGTGGAGTTAAACCATCATGGGTGTCGTCTCCTTGATTGTATGATATAGTGTTTCCATTAGCCATTGTTGCTGTAGCGCCAGCAGGGCATAGATATACCACGCTCTTTACATAAAATAGCCACTTGTCTAATAGTTCAACTCCGTCTTTTGTTGTTACTATCACATGACAGCTCAGCTTGTCGGTAGAGGCAAGAGATGTCTTGTCGAAAGTAGAGGCGGTACTTACTTCTACATCATTCTTCGCCCACGAATATGTGATATTAAGATTATCGTTGTTTTCCCAAATGTTATTGGTTATATCAATATAAAGAGTTTTTGAGTCCTCATGGGTCTTCATCACGGCATCCACTCTTCTTGCATCAATCTTTGCCACTCCTGATTGCGAGCTGCCATCTTCCAATATAGCATAAACATACTGGTCGTAGTCTTTGAGCGAGATGCTGAAATTATTATATGCGTTGTGCTCGTTTTGTAGAGTCCAATTCTTTTTGTCAGAAGAGGTATACCAGAAATATTTCTCGTTTTCTGCATTACCTTCAGTAGTCTCTGCTGTGATGATAGTATTATAGCCACGCTTGACAATCAGCTTTGTTGAACCGAAGTTAAAGCCTGTACCAGAAGTATAGCTCCAGTTGAGCTTATCTTCTTCAAGGCTCTTGGTAGTGATTAATTTGTTGGCTTTGTCCACAAAGTCGTTTGCAAAGGTTGTAAAGTCTTTCTGAGAGCCTAAGTTTTTACCTCCTGCAACGTTAAGGGCGTAATACCATGTTGAACGATAATTCGTAGTCGTCCCTTCGGTTTTGCACTCAGCAGTTATGCCACCTTTCTTGATGTCTGCTCTTGAATTATCAATATTGAATTCCTTGCCATAGATGTAGATATTAGTAGGCTCGATCACTGCTGTCCCGTTTAGAAATCATCGGGCCTGAAAAGGCTTGGATATAGCCAAT
>ENA-OVGC01001238-OVGC01001238.1-human-gut-metagenome-genome-assembly--contig:-NODE-1238-length-20593-cov-7.256792_pt1 | contig 20593 bp, 19 predicted proteins | sample MGYA00237768_ERZ505415 | MGnify/ENA primary metagenome ERZ505415 (study PRJEB26158, sample SAMN06016382) | human gut metagenome | biome: human gut; feature: ankylosing spondylitis patient; material...
GCATCCGCCATCGTAATCGGGAGCTCCGGCGATCTCGTTATAACGCCTTATCAACTCCATTTCAAGTTCCCTCGAGCCGAGACCGTAGCCCTCCGCCCGAACCTCAAAGTAAATGCTTCTTGCCTGTTCAACCGTCAGTCTCGGAGTGTCCGACGGGAGCGCTCCCATTATCGTCTCAATCTGCCTGATATAACCCTCTCTAAGCAGCTCTGACGTAGCCCCTTTATAACCCATTTCAAAGCTTTCGATCTGCCGCCTCTGCTCATCGGAAGCATGCGCACAGCAGTACTCATAAAGTGACGTTTCGTCACCATAGCTCCTGTTCCTGATGGTGTTAATCACTTCATCGTTTGCGGCATCAACCTTTTCGGAATCGTCCTGTTCCTGCTCGTTCACAGCATCAACCCTTTCGGAAACATCCTGTTCCTGCTCGGAAGCTTTGCTTCTGTCCGAAGTGACTGCATGAGCAACAATGCAGCCGAGAGCGAGCGCAACCGCACATGCAAGTGCGATGATGATGGTAAGAGTTTTCTTTTTCATAATGGCTATGTCACAACAAACAGTTGATAAATAGCCATTTTTATAGGGGAGTATCAGAACTCCCCTACAAACTGTTATTTGCAGTTATCTATACTCATTTGGAATTTCGATATGAAGTGTCTCACACAATAACTTCACATCATGTGCATCATTTTCATCAAACTCGTATCCCAGATGGAACATTACTTGACTATATGGTTCAATACAGGAAACCTCTATTTCCTCAATTCTTCCTTTACCCGAAAAAGTTTCTACCGGAAAACAATCCCCATCATAAAGAATTTCACCTTCGTCCGTATATTCAAAACAATGCAAATCAATAATTCTGTTTTTCAAATCTTCCCATACAGTATGGTTCAATGTTGTATATTCCATCTTAATCTCATAAAAGCCATTAGCTTTCATTATTTCTATAAAGTTCTGATAATCGTTCTTTTCTACAAAAATGTCAATATCATTATGGGCTCTTGACTGATATCCAAGAAGAGCATCTACACCCCAGCCACCATCAAGAAAGACTTTAATCTCCGCATCTATTGCAAATTGAAGAATCTGTTTTACATCTGTTATATTGACCATCTTATCATCTCCACAAATTCTAATTAGGCGACCAGAGGAACTGCTGGTCTGTTTGATAAATCTCTGCATTTAGCAGTTTTCAATGTTGCCAAAACGAAAGTTAAGAAGATGTTCCTTTTCTCCATGTCGCTTTCTTTGGCGTAATTTACAAGGTTATTCCACACAAGATAGTTGTTCAGATACTTGGTAGAAACACCGTTAAAGCCACGCATAAACCTCTTTAGCTGGCTATGGTAGCTATTGATATGTTGGATATTATAAATGCCTTTCTTGGCTTTGCCAGTCTTTAACTGCACAAGGTCAATGCCATTGGCATTTGTAAATCTCACATAGGAGTTCATCTTGTCCGTAACAAGAGTGGAATTGGTCTTAATCCTACCATCATAAATATGATGTAAATCTCTTGTAGAAACTCTACCAGTATTCGTAATCTTGGAGATAGACAAGCCATTCCTATTAACCGCACAAGGAACACATACCTTTTCTTGGGACAAGCCTCTGATATGTGTAGAATGACCACGCTTATGAGCCTTGCGTGGCATAGCAAATGTCTTACTCTTGCTATGATTGCCCTTGTACGAGATGGCGAAAAAAGTTTCGTCAGCCTCAATAATGCCGTCAAGGGTAACATCGTCTGCCATATTCTGAAGTGCATCCAAAATCTTGTGTCTCCAAAGGAATGCGGTGTTTCTGTGAATCCCACAAGCAACAGCAGTCTTACGAATGGATAAGCCATTCATCATACAATCAATGTACTGCTCCCACACGGACAAGTCTTTTCTTGTACCAGACACAATGGAGTTCGTAGCAATCACGAAGGACTTGCCACAATCCTTACATACATATCGCTGTGTGCCATCTTTACGATGACCATTGCGAACCACATGGATACAGCCACAAAGAGGGCATACACGACCATTTGCAAAGCGTTCCTTTGCTACGAAATCTTCAATATTCAAAGACTTTACAAAGGCAGGACTTAAAAGCATTGTTTTAAGGCTTTCCTGCTCTGCGACAGTCAACTTACCGATAATATCTAATGCGTCTTTGATAGTAGGCATATCCAATTACCTCCTTCGGTGGTACTGTTTCTTACTATTATTATACGCTATTTCTCGTCAAAATCAACCATTTGTTGTGACAGAGCCAATAAGATTAAAAATAATAATGTTATAAAAATAAAAAGAATATTTTATGTATAATTATAAAATATAAAATCTATGACACAAAAAAGTATTTTAAAATTCACAGAAACTACATTTAGTTAAGATTAAATCTATTGTACTTATACTATATAAATGTTATGCTTAGATTAAAGGAAAACAAAGTAGAGGTATAATAAGATGAAAAAAAGTGTCATTGGATTACAGAAACTGGTTTTAAGCTTCTTAATGGCCTGCAGCTGGTATGGTAACGTACAGGCACAGGATATTACGATGACTGATTCAGCTCAGTATAAGTCTACTGGTATCAATGCGAGTTTAAACGATGATAAATTAGTAAATAATACAGTTATTGTGGATTTGCCCAATGGTCAGCAAATCACAGATTTTATTTGCTTCGGTGCAAAAAGCGACCAGAATGATAATAATTACGATTTACATGGCAATACAGTTCAGGTAAAGGATGGTCAGTTTAAAAGAGTAAGTATTTTTGGCGGTTATAGTGATTATCGTTTTGTAGATAATAATAATGTTAAGATTGATAATGGTTCTTTTGAAAGGAATAAATATGGTATTAACGGCGGTTATTCTGTAAGAGGTACTGTTTATAATAACGGTGTGGAAATCAACAACGGAAATTTTGATGGTGTTGATATTTCAGGCGGTTACAGTGAATACGGCAGCATCAGTAAAAATCATGTCATCATTAACGACGGAACTTTCAATGGCTATATGGATGTTTATGGCGGCAACAGTAAAAATATTGGCATCGTTTCTGATAACTATGTAATTATCAATAAAATCGGTGAAAATTATTTTGGCGGTATTTACGGCGGCTTCAGCGCTTCCGGTATCGTTGCCCGCAATAATGTAACGGTAAAAGATGATATTTACGCCTTTGATGTGGTAGGTGGCTATGGAGATCATGATGCAGAAGCAGCAGTTTACGGCAACAGTGTTAATGTAAATAACAGTGATTCTACCATCTATACTGTGGCAGGCGGAAAAAATTATAATGGCAATGTGTTTCTCAACAGCGTCAGTCTGGCAGACAGCAATATTTCCGGTACTGTGTACGGCGGCATGACCATGCAGGGCAATGCTTACAATAATAATGTTAATATTAAATCCAGCTCTGTAACTGGCAATGTCAGCGGAGGCTATTTGCAGGATTCTAATGGCGCTGGTGAAGTAAAAAATAACACTGTGATTATTAATAAAAGCGATGTTACCGGCAGCAATAATCGTCTGGTACTTGATTCCTGGCAGGGTAATCTAAAAAATATTAGCGGTACTGATGAAATCGTTTTTGGCAAGCTTAACTGGCAGGATGATGGTACCGTAATCAAGATTACCGGACAGCAGGCAACCGACCTTTCCGGAACTTCCATCAATGGCAACTGGATAAGCTTTGATACAGAAGATCCGAAGCAGCATATCGGTGAAAGCATGCATCTTATTCAAAATGATGCAGGACTTATTTTTAACGAAGCTTATGATGAGAAAGTAAAGGTAGAATTCCTTGACGGTATTGCCCACGAAGTATACGGCGAGGTTTATAACAATGCAGAAAATAACAGCATTGATTTTACTATCGACGGCAGAAAGCAGAGCGAACAGCTGAAGCTTATGACCTATAACAGAAATATCGGTATGGCACTGGTAAATAAGGGCAGCGAGCTGCTGGATGATTCTCTGCGCGGACAGGCAGGTCTTGAAGGTATTAATACTTTCGCTGCCGTACAGGGCAATGCCAGCACCTATGATGTGGGCGGTGAAGCAAAGCTGAATGGTTGGAGCGGTATTGTTGGTGTTGCTGATACTAAAAAATTAGCTGATGGTAAATTGCGTTATGGCATTTTCTATGAAAATGGTCAGGGCAATTATCGTGACTATAATACTTTTGACGGCAATTTCTTCCGTTTTGACGGTTCTGCGGTTTATAACGGCGGCGGTCTGGCAGCAAGATATTCCTGGGATAATGGCTTTTATACTCAGGCTGCTTTAAGAGCCGGAACTTTGAAGAACGAACTGAAAAACGGTCTGGCAGATAAGGCTGGCAATAACTATGGCTATCAGACGGACAGCAGCTATTATGGCGCAGACCTTTCCCTGGGCAAGATTTTTAAGCTGAATGATAAAACTGAACTTGATGTATACGGCGGCTTTTATTACACACATTTTAATGACAGTGATTTTACCATTACCGGCAGCAGTTTCAGCAACGGTTTTCACTTTGGTGAAGTTGAATCCAAAAGATTGCGCGCAGGCGGCAGACTTGTGCAGCAGGTAGATGATAACTTTAAAGTGTATTATGGCGCTGCCTATGAATATGAACTGGACGGCAGAAGCAATATCAGTACGCAAGGCGAATATATTGACGATGACGGCGGACTGCGCGGCGGTACTGTGATTGGTGAATTAGGCATCAGCTATGGCAGCCAGAAGAAATCTCCCTGGGTTATCGAAGCTGTGGTACGTGGTTATGGCGGCAACAGAGAAGGCTTCAGTGCCAATATCCAGGCTAACTACTCTTTTTAAATTAACATAAAAAAATATATAACAAAAAACGCTGTATCCGCTCGCGATTGCGGAAACAGCGTTTTTTGCTTAGAATTACGAAAATATACAGTTGTGATATCTGTAACAGATGGGGCATAAGATTATGTCTTGCTTTCATTTTAACAGCAGAACTGTACAGAAACAAATCAAATCTTTGTAAATTTTGTAAACATTATGTGATTTTCTGCTATGAGATTAAAAAGCTTGTTATCTGCCAGCGTCTTTATGTTATAATTATTGATGAAATTTAGCTCAAAGGAATAGACATAAAGATGGAAGCAATTAAGATAAACGGACATGAGCTGACTGGCGAAAGCCTGCAAGCGATTGCAGAAAAAATATTAAATAAGCAGACTACTTATGAAAAACTGCCGTGGATGCAGGTACTGCAGCAGGATATGCAGGCTGCTGTGACAGCCGGTGAGGCTGGTGATGCTGCTTTGCTCAGACTGCTGGGGGAAGCAGGGCATCCGTATCATTTTGGCTTTTTGTCTTCACAGGAATATGATGCGCGGGAAATGAAGCGTCTGTGCCAGTTGATAAAATAGCAAATAAAAAAGCAAAGCATGCATTTTTAGCAGGCTTTGCTTCTTTGTTTTTACTGTGGAGAGCTTTTACCAGCGGCAGTGACCGCTGTCGTCGCAGTGGCGGCGCTGCTGACGGTCATAATTACCGTCGTATCTGTCAGAAGCGTTATAGCTTTGATAGCAGTCGTGATGACGATTGTTATGACAGTGATAATATTGTATGTTTTCTGCAAAGGCACTGGTAGTAAAAGCCAGAGTCAGCAGAGAAAGAATAACAAAAGATTTCATGATAGGTATGCTCCTTTCTTTACTTATAATTGTAAAATTTCTGTTTTGCCGTGTCAATGGCAAGATTAAGGAAGCGAGCTGTCTTATAAAATAAATTGAGCAGTAAATATAACAGGAGTTTATTATGCAGAATACTGTTGTGGCTGACAGAAAATTTTTCTGGCAGCTGTTTAAATCAACCTTCATTATCAGTGCTTTTACTATTGGCGGTGGTTTTGTTATTATACCGCTCTTAAAAGCAAAATTTGTCGATGAGTTCCACTGGCTGGAGGATAAAGATGCCCTTAATATGGTAGCTATTGCTCAATCAGCGCCGGGAGTGGTTGCCGTTAATGCGGCTATCAGCATCGGTTACCGTCTGGCAGGAATCAGAGGAACTATGGTTGCTATCCTGGCTACAGTACTGCCGCCGCTGATAACTCTCAGTATTATCAGCTATTGTTATGATGCGGTGGCAGGCAACGAATACATTCAGCTGCTGCTTAAGGGTATGCAGTGTGGCGCAACGGCTATTATCATCAATGTAGCCTACGAGCTTTTGACAAAAGAATTCAGTAAGAAGCTTATCCTGCCGCTGCTGATAATCATCGGTACCTTTATCGCTAATTACTGTTTTAATATTAATTTGATGACAGCAGTCATTGCAGACGCTATTATCGGTCTGGTACTGCTGCGTGATGAAAAGTATTGCTGAGGAGAAGTTTATGATTTACTGGGAATTATTTTGGAGCTTTGTGCAGGTAGGTGCTTTTTGCGTCGGCGGAGGCTATGCTTCCATGCCGCTTATCCAGGCGCAGGTGATTGAGCAGCATGGCTGGCTTACCATGCAGGAATTTGTCGATATTTTTACTATTTCGCAAATGACGCCGGGGCCTATCGGTATTAATGCGGCCACCTTTGTCGGTACCAAAGTGGCAGGCCTGCCTGGTGCCATAGCAGCTACAGCAGGTTTTGTTTTTCCGTCCATCATTATTGTTCTGCTGCTGACCAAGCTGTTTTTCAAATACGGCAATGTAGCGGCTGTCCGGGGAATTTTGAACGGACTGCGTCCGGCAGTGGTGGCGCTTATCTGCTCTGCAGGCATGAGCTTTATCTTTTTGGCGCTGTGGAATACAGAGGCTGTGCCCGCTGATTTTACTAAGGCTGATTTAATCGGCTGCATTGTTCTGCCGCTGGCGGTGCTGGCTATGCGCAGAAAGATGAGCGTTATCCGGGTGCTGTGCTTCTCCGGCTGCCTGGGTTTAATCTTGGGAATCTTGGGGATAAGATAGTATGAAGCTTGTACAGGATCTTACTAAAGGCAGTGTTACCGGCACAATGCTGCTGTTTTCTTTGCCGCTGATACTGGGCAATCTTTTGCAGCAGTTTTATAACATTGCCGATACGCTGATTGTCGGGAAATATCTTGGCGCGGCTGCTCTTGCCGCTGTAGGTTCTTCCTATGCGCTGATGGTCTTTTTAAACTCCATTTTGTTGGGTATGTGTATGGGCTGCGGCGTTTTATTCTCTATCTGCTGGGGGCGCGGTGATTTATCGGCACTGCGTCAGAAGGTTTATCTGTCTTTCGTCAGCATTGGCCTTTTCTCCGTAGTGATGACGGTACTGGTTTTCTTTTTCATTGATGATATCTTGCGCTGGCTGCAGGTACCACAGGACGTATTTCCGCTTATGCGCAGCTATCTTTGGTATATTTTTTACGGTATCGTTTTCACCTTTGTATATAATTACGGTGCTTCTCTTTTGCGTGCCGTGGGCAATTCAGTAATACCTTTGCTCTTTTTGGGCATAGCGGCTGTATTGAATATTGCGCTGGATATTGCGCTTATTTTGTATTTTAATATGGGTGTTGTCGGTGCGGCGCTGGCTACGACCATAGCTCAGCTGGTGTCAGCTGTGGGCATTTTTATCTATATCTTTGTCCGTTTTCCGCAGCTGCTGCCGGGCAGGGAAGAACGTTCTTTTTCCAGTCTTGCTCTGCGGGAGATTATGCGTTTTTCGCTGCTCACCTGCATGCAGCAGTCAGTGATGAATTTTGGTATCCTTATGGTGCAGGGCTTGGTCAACAGCTTCGGTACCGTTATCATGGCGGCTTTTGCTGCAGCGGTTAAGATAGATTCCTTTGCCTATATGCCGGTACAGGATTTTGGTAATGCCTTTTCTACCTTTATCGCGCAGAACTTTGGCGCCGGCAAGCTGGAGCGTATTAAGCAGGGTATGCGCAGCGCTTTTATTACGGCTATTGGCTTTTCTCTGTTTGTTTCCGTACTGGTATGCGTCTTTGCCCGGCAGCTTATGGAAATTTTTATCGACAGCAGCGAAACGGCTATTATTGAGGCCGGTGTAGAATATCTTTGGATAGAAGGCAGTTTTTACTGCGGCATCGGCTGCTTATTTTTGTTCTATGGTTTGTACCGCGCTGTAAAAATGCCGGAAATCTCTATTGTTCTTACAGTTATCTCTCTGGGCACCAGGGTAGCACTGGCGTATATTCTTTCTGCCATACCGAGTATCGGTGTGCTGGGCATCTGGGCGGCTATTCCTATTGGCTGGATATTGGCAGATATTGCCGGCTGGCTGTATTATCGAAAACGTCGTGCTGATATCGCCCGCCTATTGATGCCTTAGTGAACCTTTATAAAAAAACAGTTGACGATAAAAACAGGCAGCTATATAATATGTAATAGTTAACTGATTGAAAATTAAGGTTTACATAGGGGTGAGAAAATGCAGAAGATTATTGCATTGGCTGATAAAGTTTTAGCTGGAGAGGATATTACCAGACAGGAAGCAGAGTTCCTTATTAACGTAAGTGATGACGATACCATGCTGCTTTTGGCTATGGCTGATAAAATCAGACAAAAATTTGCTGGTAACGATGTGGACTGCTGCGCTATTTTGAACGGCCGCAGCGGCAAATGCAGCGAAAACTGCAAATTTTGTGCTCAGTCTGCTCATTACAATACGGGCGTTAAAGAATATCCGCTGCTTTCCGAAGAAGAAATATTTGCTGCGGCGCAGAAGGCAAAAGAAGCAGGCGCAGTACGTTTTTCCGTGGTTACCAGCGGCAGAGGTCAGAGCAAGGCAGACGATTTTGCCAATATCTGCCACGTGCTGAAACGCATTAAAAAAGAGCTGGGCATCGAGGTTTGCGCTTCTTTGGGTATTCTGACTTTGGAGCAGGCTAAAGCGTTGAAGGAAGCTGGCGTAACCCGTTATCATTCCAATCTGGAAACAGCAGGCAGCTATTTCCCGGATATCTGCACTACTCATACTTATGAGGATAAATTCGTAACTATTAAAAACGCTCAGGCAGCCGGACTGCGTGTGTGCAGCGGCGGTATTATGGGTCTTGGCGAAACGCCGGAGCAGCGTGTGGAAATGGCCTTTACGCTGAAAGAACTGGGCATTGATTCCGTACCGCTGAACCTGCTGACTCCGATTGCAGGTACTCCCTTTGCAGGCAATAAAGCGCTTGCTCCGCTGGAAATTCTGCGTGCTTTTGCAGTGTTCCGTTTTATTCTGCCCCATGCGCAGATCAGAACAGCCGGCGGACGCGAAGTAAACCTGCGCGATTTGCAGGCTTTGGCTTTAAACGGTGGTGCCAGCGGCATTATGATTGGCGGTTATCTGACTACTGCTGGACGCGGCACTGATAAGGATTTGCAGATGCTGCGCGATTTGGGACGCGGACGTTCTCTGCCTAAACTGGACTAAAAAATATAAATGCAAAATAACGCGGTTTCCTTTGGAGACCGCGTTTTTCTTTTATTTGCCGCAAGTAACTTTTTTGTAATATATCGCGATAATAATAGCAGGAAGTTTAATTTATGGTATAATAAAAGGTACTAACTTCTTAAAGAGGTGATAGTTATGCAGGCTCACTTTCTTATAATTACAGGTATGTCCGGAGCCGGTAAAACCCAGGTAATACGTACGCTGGAAGATTTAAATTTCTTCTGCATTGATAATCTTCCTGCAGCGCTTATTCCTAAATTTGCCGAGCTGTGCCGTCAGACCTCCGAGCAGAATGTTGCTCTGGTAGTCGATATCCGCGGAGGACGTTTTTTTGATAAATTACTGAATGTATTAAACGAAATGGAAGCAGGGGGACAAAAGTACGAACTTATCTTCCTGGATGCTTCTGACAGTACGCTGGTAAGACGCTATAAGGAAACGCGCCGTCGTCATCCGCTGGGTGCAGGCACGGAGCTTTTAAAGAGCATCAGCAATGAACGCGAGCTGTTAAAGCCCCTGCGGGAAAAGGCTACCCGTCTTATTGATACTACTAATCTTGCAACCAGTCAGCTGAAAAATCTGATTTTTGATTTGTTCAGCGAAAGTACCGAAAAAGAACGGATGAATATTATCGTGCGTTCCTTCGGCTTTAAGCATGGCCTGCCCATGGACAGCGATATGGTACTGGATGTACGCTTTTTACCCAATCCCTTTTATGATGAAGACTTGCGCCCGCTTACCGGCAACGATAAGCCTGTGGCAGACTTCATCTGCCGTTATCCGCAGACCTTCCAGTATCTGAAACTGGAAGAGCAGCTGCTGGACTTTTTGGTGCCCCAGTATGTCAGCGAAGGCAAAAGCCAGCTGGTTATCAGCGTCGGCTGCACCGGCGGACAGCATCGCAGTGTATTCGTAGCTAACAAATTATATGATTACCTGCGTACTCAGGGGTATAATGTGGAAATCACTCATCGTGATATCCCGCATAAATAACGGAGGCTGATTATGGGCTGGATTACCTGGCTGTGTCCCGGTATCAATATCAAACGCTGGCTGCTGCTTTTTGCAGTAGGCGTTCTGATGTGTGCACTGGGACTGGCATTTTTCTTTAATTATCAAATCATGGGAACGGCAGAGGAACTGCTGTTTCAGATGACCTATATGACGACGGGCCGTTATTCCAACGGTCTGATTATGCTGGCAGGGGGCGTCTTGCTGCTGCTGGGCTTTGGTGTGATGATTTACGGCACCAGAAGGATGATTTTTTCCGTAGTGGGTGCAGTTATCCCCGATAAAAACGGCTCATTGATGGAAACTATCTTCATCCAGCGCAAGCTGACCAGAGGCCCTGCCATTACCGTAGTTGGCGGCGGTACAGGACTTTCAACGCTGCTGCGCGGCATGAAATATATTACCAATAACTGTACGGCAGTGGTAACTTCTGCCGATGACGGCGGTTCTTCCGGCCGTCTGCGCAAGGAACTGGGCATTATCCCGCCCGGTGATCTGCGTAACTGCCTGACGGCGCTGGCTGACCGCGAGCCACTTATGGAAAGGCTCATGCAGTATCGCTTCCAGGGCGATTCACCGCTGGCAGGACACTGCTTCGGCAACCTTTTTATTGCCGCTATGGCGCAGGCCGAGGGCGGTATGGAGGAAGGCTTGGACGCTACCAGCCAGATACTTAAAGTACGCGGTAAGGTAGTACCCTCTACGCTGGAAAACATCCAGCTGCAGGCAGAAATGAATGACGGCAGTACAGTGCTGGGCGAATCTGAAATCCCCAAAGCACATAAGCGTATCCGCCGCATGATGATGCTGCCGGAGGATGCTCCCGCGTCCAAAGCTGCCATCAAGGCTATTGAAGAAGCGGACGTGCTGATTTTTGGCCCGGGCAGTCTGTACACCAGCGTTATTCCTAACCTGCTGGTTAAGGGAATCCGTGATGCAGTTATTAACTCCAAGGCAGTAAAAATCTATATCTGCAATGTTATGACGCAGCCTGGTGAGACCGATTTCTTTGGCGCTTATGAGCATGTACGCGCGCTTATCGACCATGTGGGCGTACAGTTTTTAGATTTTGTTATCGTCAACGACCAGGAAGTAACCGGCGAGCAGCTGCTGCAGTATAATGCGGAAGGCTCTACACCGGTAACGCCTGATATTGAAAAAATCCGCAATCTTGGCATTACCGTAGTGCCGGCGCGGCTTATCAGCAAGGATGATTTGGTACGCCACGATCCCCGCAAGCTGTCCCGCGTGTTAATCGCGCTTATTTATCGTCTGCGCCTGTTTGGCAAAGGCGTACAGTTTTTTGATTACTTCTTTATGCGTCAGGGTATGCGCACTCTGCATAAAGGCGAATAAATTGCAACGGAAGATTATAGAAAGGAGGACGCCGAATGTCTTTTTCCAACGATGTGAAAAACGAACTGTCACGTATTGAAACTAACGACCCCTGCTGCGACAAGGCAGAACTTTTAGGTCTGCTGCGTATGAGCGGTGCTATTATTATCAGAGGCAGCAATGTCGGCATCCACTTTTCTACGGAAAATGCGGCGCTGGCAAGACGTGTGCTGCAGCTTTTGAAAAGTAACTATCAGGTGCAGACGGAGGTTGTCATCACCCGTTCACGCCGTTTAAAGAAAAATAACCGCTACCAGGTGCGTGTCATTCCTGCGCCACAGGTCAGCAAGGCGCTGACGGAGCTGCAGCTTTTGTCAGTAGAAAGCGATTTGAAAAATCCGCTGCTGAACAATCACTGCTGCAAGCGTACCTTCCTGCGCGGTGCCTTTTTGGGCGGCGGCAGCATCAGCCGTCCTTCCAGCGACTACCATCTGGAAATGGTTACCGGCAACGAAGATTTTGCCCACAGCATTATCAAGGTCATGCACAGCTTTTCGCTGAAAGCCAAGCTGACCGACAGAAAAAATGATTTTATCGTCTATCTGAAAGACGGCGAAAGCATTACCAAGTTTTTGAGCGTTATCGGCGCCCATAATTCCATGATGGATTTTGAAAACGTGCGTATCGTCAAGGAAATGCGCAATAACGTCAACCGCGTGGTAAACTGCGAAACAGCCAATCTGAACAAGGTTGTCAAGGCAGCGGTGCGTCAGATTAACTGCATTAAATATATTGAGCAGCATTTGGGGCTCAACCAGCTGCCGCAGGCTTTGCAGGACACGGCGCGTCTGCGTCTGGAATATCCCGATGCTTCTTTAAATGAGCTGGTGGAATATTCCGGCGGCATCGGCAAGTCCGGTATTAACCACCGTCTGAAAAAGCTGCAGGAGATGGCTGTCGGCATGGGTATGGAAATGGAGAAAAACTGAGATGCTGAAAAAAATACTGAAAATTACCGCTTTGTGTCTGGTAATACTGGCAGCAGCGGCTGCGGTGTACTGGCAGGTTAACGGCGACAGACTGCGGGCAGAGTACGCTGCCTTTAAAAAGAGCGCCGCGCCAGTGCTCATGTACCATGCAGTAGGGCCGGAGGTAGGTGCCGACTGGCCGAAAACGCTGATTATGCCGGAAGAGCTGTTTGAATCTCACTTAAAATACTTAAAGGACAGCGGCTATACCATTGTCAGCGTTGAACAGCTGGCAGCAAGACTGGAGCAGGGTGAGAATGTCGATAAATATATCGCCCTCAGCTTTGACGACGGGTACAAAAATAATCACAGCGTAGTTTTGCCGCTGCTGCAGAAATACGATGCCAAAGCGTCTTTCTTTGTTATCAATAAGGATATCGGTGACGCTATCCATATGAACGAAGCAGAAATAAAAGATATGATTGCCCATAGTATGGAGCTTGGCTCACATACAACAAGCCATGCGCCGCTGGCGAAGATTGACGAAAAATATCTTGCCTGGGAGCTGGCAACCTCCCGCTACTATCTGAAAAAGAATTTTGACGGCTATATTGTCCGCACGTTGGCATATCCTAACGGCAATTACAATGATACCGTTATCAGCGAAGCACAGCGTTACGGCTTTTATCGTGCGCTGACCGGCAAAGTAGGCGTCAACACGGCCGAAAGCTATAAAAAAGCGCCCATGGAAATGTACCGCGTAACCGTGGCCGATGACGGCAGCGGCGTACAGGGACTGGCAGACCGCATCGAAAAAGCGTATTTGTGGGGCTTTTTGCAGACAAAGGGTATAGATTTAAACATCATCCGCAATATCTTTGTGTGGTAAAGAAAATAGTATATTCAAAAAAACTTAGTTCAGTAAGTGCTGGACTAAGTTTTTTGTTTATAATGCCCGTAGTATTTCATATAAAATACTTGTGGTAAATTACCACAAGTGATATACTGGTTTTAGAAAGAAGTGAGGTGAGTATTATGTCTACCGTAAGTGTAAGGATTGATAAAGAACTGTTTGATGCGGCTTCCTGCGAAGGTAAGGCAGAGTTCCGCACTGCGCCGCAGCAGATTAACTTTTGGGCGAAAGTAGGCAGAAATGCTTTGGCAAACCCGGATTTGCCTGTTGATGTAGTGCGTGATTTACTGATAGCTAAAGAGCAGCCGAGTGAAGCTTTTGTTTTTGAGGAATAAACTGATGGAAATAGAACAGAAGCCATTATTTAAGAGAACTTATAAAAAGCTGTATCCGGCTCAGAAGAAAGTTGTTAATGAAGAAATCCGAAAGATAGCAGCAAATCCAGAAATAGGCGTACAGAAAAAACAGGATTTAAAAGATGTTTTCGTGCATAAATTTAAAATGGAGGATCGTCAGTATTTGCTGGCATATATGTTTAATCCGATTACCTTAACGCTTATTTTTTTAGGTGTGCATGAAAATTATTATCGTGATTTAAAACGCAGATTGTATTAAAAAAGTAAATTGCAGAGAATTTTAAAACTTAGTTCAGTCAGTGCTGGACTAAGTTTTTTTTATTTTACAGAGTTTTAATACTTGCAAAATTCAAGATTATTTTGAAGTTAGAAAAGATATGCTATAATGAGCATATATATTACGTTTGCTTTGTGAAGGGAGAAACGGAAAATGGCTGTCAGTTATAACAGACTGTGGAAGCTTTTAATTGATAAAAAAATAAATAAAACTCAGCTGTGCCAGCAGGCAAAAATTTCTACCAATGCTATGGCTAAGCTGGGCAAGGACGAAGATGTACGGGTAGAAGTATTGGTAAAAATATGTACTGCCTTAAATTGCCGTATTGAAGATATTATGGAAATAGTTCCCGGAAAAATCTGATTGTGAGGGAGATGAAAGCATGGATACGGTACTGTCTAAAAAACAGATGAGCGAGGAAGATATTAAACTCCGTTATATAACTCCAGCCATCACCGCAAAATGGCATCCCGGTAAAATTACCATGGAAACCAAGATTACCGATGGCAGAATAAATTTAAAAGGTAATGTAGCTGTTACGGAAAAGCCTAAACGGGCAGACTATATTCTGTATCTGAACGCTAATAATCCTATTGCCGTTATCGAAGCCAAGGACAACAGGCACAGTGTTTCATATGGTTTGCAGCAGGCTATGACTTATGCGCAGATGCTGGATGTGCCCTTTGCGTACAGTTCTAACGGCGACGGCTTTGCCGAGCATGATTTTCTGACTGGTAAGGAAAGAATCCTGGGTTTGGAAGAGTTTCCCGGCGAGGAAGAGCTGATTGCCCGCTATAAACAGGAAGCAAATAGCGGCAAAGGACTCAGCGAGCAGCAGGAAAAAATTCTTAATCAGCCTTATTACAGCAGTCAGACTACCTTTGCGCCTCGTTATTATCAGCGTATTGCCGTTAACCGCGCACTGGACGCTATTGCCCGCGGACAAAACCGCATCCTGCTGGTTATGGCAACCGGCACCGGCAAAACTTATACTGCCTTTCAGATAGTATACCGTCTGCTCAAAAGCGGGATGAAGCGCAAAATTTTATATCTGGCTGACAGAAATATTTTGGTTGACCAGTCAATTAAGCAGGATTTTGCGCCTCTGGAAAAAGTTATCCATAAAGTTAATGCTGCTAATGAAGACCGCAGCACTATTACGGCTCATGAGGTATATTTTTCTTTGTATCAGCAGCTGGTAGGCGATAACGGAGAAGAACGCTTCCGCGATTTATTTCACCCGGACTTTTTCGATTTGATTATCGTTGACGAATGTCATCGTGGTTCTGCCAAGGAAGAAAGCCGCTGGCGTAAAATTTTGGAATATTTTTCCGGCGCTACGCAGATAGGCATGACTGCTACGCCGAAAGAAACAAAATATATTTCCAATTTGAGCTATTTTGGTGAGCCTGTTTACACATACAGTCTGAAAAATGGCATTGAAGACGGTTTTCTTGCGCCGTTTAAAGTAATCAACATTACTACGGATATCGGCGAAGGCTGGCGGCCGCTGAAAGGTCAGCGCGACAAGCTGGGCAATGAGATACCCGACCGTATATATACTAACAGTGATTTTGACTATAACATTATTTTGGAAGACCGTACCGAACAGGTAGCGCAGGAAATTACCCGTTACTTAAAGAGCACGGACCGAATGGCTAAGACTATTGTTTTCTGTCCTACGGAAGAAGCAGCCGAGAGAATGCGCGTGGCGTTGGTTAACGCTAATGCCGATATGGTAAAACAAAACTCTGATTATGTGGTGCGTATTACCGGCAGCGACGAGTACGGCAAAAGTAAGCTGGAATATTTTATCTCCGTAACAGCAAAATATCCTGTTATTGCCACTACTTCTAAAATGCTTTCTACCGGTGTGGACTGCAAAATGGTCAAGCTGATAGTTTTAGACCAGATGATTGGTTCCATGACGGAATTTAAACAGATTATAGGCAGAGGTACAAGACTGCGCAAAAAAGAAGGCAAAAATAGCTTTGTGGTTATGGATTTCCGCAATGTTACCCGCCTGTTCTCCGACCCGGATTGGGACGGCCCTATTATGATTGACGAAGGTTATCAGCCTAAAGCGAAAGAAGACACGCCTTATCCCACCATGGAGGAAGGCGAGGGAGCCAATGTTGCGGAACAGCCGGATAATTATAAACCTATTATCGGCAGCGACGGCTGCACGGTAAAAATTATTAACAAGGTAGTATCTGTTTACGATACTGACGGCAAGCTTTTGCGTCAGGAAAGCATTGTAGACTATACCAAGTCCAATATTTTAGGCGAATACGCTTCGCTGGATAACTTTATCCGGCAGTGGTCTGCGGAAAAGAAAAAGGCAAAAATCAGAGAGCTGCTGCTGGACAAAGGCATTGACCTGGAACTTTTGAAAGCAGAACAGAAGATGAGCGATGTAGATGATTTTGACTTTATCTGCCACGTTGCTTTTGATAAAAAGCCTTTAACCCGCAGAGAACGCGCTAATAACGTGAAAAAGAAAGACTTTTTCAGCAAATACAGCGGCGCCGCTAAAGAAGTACTGGAAAAATTATTAGACAGCTACATGGATTTGGGTATTTATGATATTGAAACAACTGATATTTTAAAAATGGACGACTTCAAAAAATTTGGCAAGCCTTCAAGGATTGCCAGCTATTTTGGCGGTAAGGATCAGTATATGCAGGCAGTAAAAGCCCTGGAAGAAGCACTATATGAAAATGAGGTAGGTTAATAAATGAGTAATCTGACAGGTTTTGTCAAAAGAATAAGAGATATTATGCGCAATGACGCCGGTGTCAACGGCGATGCTCAACGTATTGAGCAGATTACCTGGATGTTATTTTTGAAAGTATACGACAGCAAGGAACAGGACTGGGAAATGGATGACGACGAGTATACTTCCATCATCCCGGAAAACTGCCGCTGGGAAAACTGGGCCAAGGACGATAAAAGTGGTAAAGCCATGACCGGCGACGCACTGCTGAACTTTGTCAACAACACCCTGTTTCCCACGCTTAAAACCTTGCCCGTAGATGGTGAAACGCCGATAAAAAAGGCTATTGTACAGACAACCTTTGCCGATGCCAATAACTACATGAAAGATGGCGTGCTGCTGCGTCAGGTAATCAATATTATTGACGAACTGGATTTGTCCAGCTACGAAGAAAGCCATGCTTTTGGCGAGATTTATGAAGCCATTTTAAAAGAGCTGCAAAGCGCAGGCTCTTCCGGTGAATTTTATACTCCCCGTGCCGTAACGGACTTTATGGCAAAGATGATTAAACCTGCTATCGGAGAGAAAATGGCGGACTTTGCCTGTGGTACCGGCGGCTTTCTGACCAGCTGGCTGAAAGAGCTGCAGCCGCAGATAAAAAATGCTGACGACGTGCAGAAATACGGTCAGTCCATTTACGGTATCGAGAAAAAGCAGTTTCCTTATATGCTGTGCATTACTAATATGCTGCTGCATGATATTGAGCTGCCGCAGATTTATCATGCCAATACACTCCTGAATGACGTACTTAACTATACGGAAGATGACAAATTTGACGTAGTGCTGATGAACCCGCCCTATGGCGGCAACGAGAAAAATGATGTAAAAAGTCATTTTCCTGCCGACCTTGCCAGCAGCGAAACAGCAGACCTTTTTATGTCCGTCATCATGTACCGCTTAAAGACTGACGGCAGAGCGGCAGTTATATTGCCCGACGGCTTCTTATTCGGCACAGATAATGCCAAGGTAAATATCAAGAAAAAACTGCTGAGCGAATTTAATCTGCATACCATTATCCGTATGCCGGGCAGCGTTTTTGCGCCCTATACCTCTATCACTACCAATATACTTTTCTTTAACAACGACGGCGCTACTAAAGAAACCTGGTTTTACCGCCTTGATATGCCCGAAGGCTACAAGCATTTTTCCAAAACCAAGCCTATGAAGCTGGAGCATTTTGAGCCCGTTATCCAGTGGTGGAATAACAGGCAGGAAATTACTGCTGACGGTTTTGACAAGGCAAAAAAATATACGGCAGAAGAACTGGCGCAGAATAAAGGCTATAACCTTGATTTATGCGGCTATCCTCATGAGGAAGAAGAAATACTTGAGCCTATGGACTTGATTCAGCGCTACGAAGAACAGCGCGCGTCCTTAAATGCAGAAATTGACAGAGTGCTGGCAGATATTACCGCTATCCTGGGAGGTAACAGGCAATGACACCCCAGAAACTTAGAAACAGCATCCTGCAGCTGGCAGTACAGGGTAAGCTGGTAGAGCAGCGGGCCGAAGAAGGCACGGCAGAAGAACTGTATAAAAAAATACAGGCAGAAAAACAAAAGCTGACAGCAGAAAAGAAAATTAAAAAAGAAAAGCCCCTGCCGGAAATAACGGCAGAGGAAATTCCCTTTGACATTCCAGAAAGTTGGAAATGGATTAGAGTTAATGATTTTTGTTATTTTTCAGATGGTGAGAAGATAAGTGGGATAACATATCCTTATTTAGAAGCGAAATATTTACGAGGTGGAATAGAAGCAAAATTAAAAGATAACGGAAAGATAATATATAAAGATACATATGTTATCTTAGTTGATGGAGAAAATTCTGGAGAAATTTTTAAAGTCAAAGAAAATGGTTATTTAGGAAGCACGTTTAAAGTAATAAATATTTGTTCTAATGTGTTTATCGAATTCGCTTTAAAGTATTTTGAATTTTATAGAAATGAATTTAAAAATAATAAAAAAGGTGCTGCAATACCTCATTTAAACAAAGATTTATTTTTTTCAAAATTGTTTCCTCTTCCACCATTAGAAGAACAAAAACGTATTGTTGCTAAAATTGAAGAACTGCTGCCGCAGATTGACCGTTATGAAAAAGCATGGAGCAAGCTGGAAGAGTTTAATAAACGCTTTCCCGATGATATGCAAAAATCTATCCTGCAATATGCAGTGCAGGGCAAGCTGGTAGAACAGCGGGCAGAAGAAGGCACGGCAGAAGAACTGTATAAAAAAATACAGGCAGAAAAACAAAAGCTGATAGCAGAAAAGAAAATCAAAAAAGAAAAATCCCTGCCGGAAATAACGGCAGAGGAAATTCCCTTTGATATTCCAGAGAGTTGGAAATGGGTACGGTTGGGGGAAATAACTTCAATTTTGGGAGATGGAATTCACGGGACGCCTAGTTTTGACGACAATGGTCAATATTATTTCATAAATGGAAATAATTTGGTTAAAGGTAAAATTGTAATAAAATCTGATACAAAAAAGGTTTCTTCTGAGGAATTTTTAAAATATAAAAAGAGATTAGATTATAACACAATTTTGATATCAATTAATGGGACAATAGGAAATTATGCTTTTTATAATGGAGAACCAATTATACTTGGTAAGAGTGCGTGTTATTTTTCTCTTATGGGAAATAATGACAAAAGCTATATTTGCTATTTATTAAATACAAAGCATTTTTTTGATTATGCTGTAAAAAAAGCAACACAAACAACTATAAGAAATGTCTCTTTAAAAGCGATGAGAATGTTACCTATTGCACTTCCGCCATTAGAAGAACAAAAACGTATTGTTGCTAAAATTGAAGAATTATTGCCATTGTGTGAAAAGCTGAAAAAGTAATTTTTGAACATTTAAAACATTATAAAAAGGTAACTGCAAATTTGCAGTTACCTTTTTTGTTAAGCAGGTGAAATTATGGATAAAGAAAAAATAAAAGAAGCAGTAAAAGTATATTTACAGGAAGAAAATAGTGATTATGCCATTATGCTTAATGGTAAATGGGGTAGTGGCAAAACCTATTTTGTAAAAAATGAATTGATTAACCATATTCAAGAGCAAGATGATAGAAAGGTTATTTATATTTCTCTATTTGGCATAACAACTATTGACGAATTGTATAATAATATAAGTTTATATATACTTTTTGATATAAAAGTAAGGGAATATGCGGAAGAAAACAAATATATAAAGCAAGTAAAAGAGATTACTAAAGAATGTATAAAGGGAAAAATAAATTATTTATTTGGTAAAAAAATAGAAAACATAAATTTATTAAAATCTGAAAATATTTCATTTATTTCAAACCTTTGCACGAAAGGATTAAGTATATTGCCTAAATCAGGAGCGATAAATTCAATTGTTTCTGATATAAATAACAAAATAATAGATTTTAATAAATACGTTTTTATTTTTGATGATATAGAAAGAACTTCATTAAAATATGATGTTTTATTAGGATTTTTTGATCAGATTTCAGACCAGAATAGACTGAAAGCTATTTTAGTATGTAACGAAGATAAGATAAATGAAAAAGATAAAAATGAATTTTATAAAACT
>ENA-OVGC01001265-OVGC01001265.1-human-gut-metagenome-genome-assembly--contig:-NODE-1265-length-20188-cov-4.690856_pt1 | contig 20188 bp, 17 predicted proteins | sample MGYA00237768_ERZ505415 | MGnify/ENA primary metagenome ERZ505415 (study PRJEB26158, sample SAMN06016382) | human gut metagenome | biome: human gut; feature: ankylosing spondylitis patient; material...
AGAAACCACAATACGACTAATTGCCCGCCAAACAACATTTTCTCCGGTTCGGGATCCAGCTGCCGGTTATAAGTAAGTGCAACGATAGCCGCCAAAACCAGTACCAATCCGTCTGCGACCGAAAAGACAAACGGCTTTGCCGGTTTCATCAGAACAGCCGCCACCAGACTGCATGCTGCCAGCAGCAACATCGCCAGATGAAACCAAAGAACTTTCCCTGTAACCAGCCCGTTAGCCAGTCCTGTGTTGGTGGCAAAAACGGTGCACAGCAGAAAAATTCCGCTGATGGCGAGTAATGAGTAACTTATCTTAATCATAATTAATATATCCTCATGCTGTCATTTTCCAGAAAAAATGCCCGCTGGTTATACATATGTATCGGTATATATAGCCATAATAAAGCATTTTCCGGGATATTGTTATATGTCAATGTCGTGTCGGTCTCCGATATATATTTTAGAGAGACAAAACTTTTGCTTTGCGTATCCCAGTAAGATAATGTATGCAGTTCCTTATAATCTTCCGGACGTTTGTGTATCGTATAAGACCTCTTCTTTTGCACCTCGGGGATGAATTTATGTATTTCTCCCTCTGTGCTGACATAAAATGGGGCTGTTATAAACCGTAGGGAGTTTTTGTTCGGAGCGTCTGCTATCATGAATATATTATCTCCAACGACATCGTTAAAATAACAGATCGAATCTTTTCTATAACCAAGAGCTATGTCAGTCCATTTATTATAGTTGAAATTGCATAAATAAACCTGATTACTGTGTTTATTCTCTTTTAGATCTATGTCGATAGCGACTTTTATAGTGGTAGGCTTATCCAGATATTCAGTTGTAACATCCTGTATTAACGGACTTTTAAAATAAACTGCATAGCCATCGTCCTTTTTTCCGTAATCAGCAGTGAAAAACGGATCAAACCGCTGGCGATAGACTTTGGCAGGTCTTAGACTACGTGTTTCAGAGAATGATCGGGCATGAGCACCCGGTGCCAGATTTTCTCCAAAACTATGAAAGTGTCCGTTATCCAGCACGGCACACCAGCAATGTCCCCGATCCATTTTTACCCAGGTTGTCTGATCTATGGTAACGGGAATACCGACAGATCGCATAACATATGCTATGAAATTGCATAAGCCATCACAAGTGCCGATTCCCGAACGATATGTTTCGTCGATAGTCGGATATAAGTCGAGCCCGGTATCTTGATATCTAACTATTTTTTCTATCTTATTACGCAGTACTATACACGCATCCAATGGCGTTTTTACATTCGCTGAATCCAGTAGGGGAAGGAAACGGTCCATCAATTCTTTCCTTAGATTCGAGACTTCTTCATATTGTGCCCGATAAGGAAGGATATATCTGCAGAAGTCCGTAAATGAAATATCTTTTGCCCAGGGTTTTTTCCAGACGTTGAAAGCCAGTTCTATATTGTTAATAAGAAAGCGGCTATCGATTGCCAATATGTCGTATTTATTATGTGTTTCAATTCTGTATCCTTTGCCGGCTAAAGAGTCACAATGCTTTTTCACAGCTTGAAACCCATCGAAAGCTGTAATATTCGGTCTATATTTTTCTTTTCCGGGGGAAGTATAATATTGTTCCCGTGTGAAATGATAAGGCATATTTTCGATCAGGAAACGGGCGGCAGCTAGCTTTGTCGAATCCTTTTTATAATGGTCGAGTACTTTTTCAAGCTCCTGCCGGTTTTCTTTTGCACGCTCAAGAGCCTGTTCCAGTTTTTTATCATACTGTGAACTACAAGCCATTAATAGGATGGTTAATAAGATATTTATACTTGTTGTAAATAGATTTTTCATGGCTTTAGGTTTTAATGAATGACTTTTAAAAAGCGGTTCCAGCGGAACTTATCTGTATACGGGTCTACGGATTTCCATATAATCCAGGCTTTTCCAACAATATATTCTTCGGGCAGTAATCCCCAATAGCGCGAATCCTGCGAGTTCATACCGTTATCGCCTGCCATAAAATAGTAGTTTTTCTGAAAGCGGTAACCGTTGATTGGAGTCCCGTTAAGAAAAATTGTCGAGTCCTTATATTGAAGGCTTCCTTGTTGTTCCCATTCGATCAGTTTCTTATATAACCGGCAGTTTGTTTGATTCAACGTGATGGAATCTCCTTTTCCGGGAATATATAACGGCCCAAAATCTTTGATATTCCAGCTAATGATACTGTCGAATGGAAAACTATGAAATATACCATCCTCAAACTGTTCAGTTGTTGCGATTTTATTTTGTGATTCCATATTACCGAGAGACGTTTCTATGCCTTTCACATGAAAAAAACCGTTTTGGATGGACAAAGTATCACCCGGTAATCCTACACATCGCTTGATGTAATATTTGAGAATATGCATTTCGATTTTATCCCAACTGTTTGGATGTGGAAAGTTAAATACGAGAATATCATTTCGTTGAATCTTTTTGATCCCTGGAATACGATAAATATTTGTTTGTTCATTTCGCATAGATGCAAACAGATTAAATATACGCGGCCCGATGGTCGGTTTCCAAACAAGTATATTGTCTCCTGCAGTTAATTGGGCTTCCATCGAATCGCTGGGTATTTTGAAAGAAGTAAGTACAAATATTTGTGCAGTAAACCACAAAGCAATTATGGTGCATAACCAAAAGATTATATCGATTATTTTATTAATTAGGTTATGTACTTGTATTCTCATGCTTTGTGGTGTAATTTTACAGATATAATGTATCGGTTTTTATACAGGGATTCTTCTTGATTATTAATTATCATGAATTTGACTAAGATCATACTCATATATCTCATTTTCTACATAATAATCTAATGCATATATTTTATTTCTGCTTTTATCCAGAGTAATCATTGATATATTTTTATCACATTGATGTCTTGATATAAGATTTCCACTCCAATCCCATATCTGTAATTCAGGCATTTTGTTGAAGTAATTATTGCGATTTTTGTTTGCACAAAGTACATATATATATTTATTATCAGCTATGGGGGATGTATAATAATATACTATTCTATCATTGATTTCGTCATTAATATTTGAATTATATGGTTCGATTTTTAAAATAATGTCTTTTATAATATTTCCTTTTTTATCATAGATTCTCATTCGCTTGAAATTTAAATAGAATGAAGCGAAGTATTTTCCACTAGGATGTGATACTCCATTTTTTAAATTCCGATCTTGTTTTTAGTTTCTTCCGGATATATCCCCATTTTTGTTATTTCTCCACTACTGTTATCAAGTATTTCATATTCATGGTCTGAATTAAAATCACTCGTTATGATGTATTTTTCATCATCTAAAAAGGTTAGTCCATTTAAACCTTTTCTTTCTATTTTTAGGTTGTCCTTTTTTTCGAATGTGATTTCTGAATTTGTTACAGCATATTCATTAATATCGTTGGTTTCTGCAAATAGAACTTTGAATCCTTTATTTGTAGGTGAAAAATAATGTGGAGCAATTGTTAGAAATTCATTGGGTCCTCCACCTTTAATTCCATCATTATAAATATGTTGAAAGTTTTTGATATTGAAAACATTGAAGATTGTGTCTGATTTTGATTCTAAAATGACTAATTTATCATTTGTTACACAAAGAGAAAATGGACTTAGTATTATGGGGGGGACTTCATGAGTGACTGAGTTTAATTGATTACCAGCTTCGCATTCTGTTATATAAGTTATATTGGATGACGATTTATTGCATCCATTTAACAAAAATATGATTGATAATATTAGTATATAATACTTCATATGATTCTTATTTTAATGTAAATGATTTTTGTATATTATTGATAATTTCTGAAAAATTTGAAAAATCATTGATGGCGTTTTTTTCGTATACAATAGTTAATGAATAAATAGATTTGTCTTGTTCATACAGCCAACTGTGATACTTCATGTATTCCATCTTTTTTATATAAGGATTATTATACTGGTAATTAATGATATAATATAATTTGCAAGGAGGTGATGTAATTTGTTTAGTAGATATCCCATCAAACGTTTTTTTATAAGATAATGAATCCATTTCATATATCTCATTAATAGTTATTCCCTTATTATGATCGTATTTAATAATATCAACGAATATACTACCTTTTCCTTTTTCTTGGGGAGTAGCGTATACATGTTTATTAATTTTTAATCCAAGATCATTCGTTCTTATTGGTAAATCTAAATTATATGTCCAGTTAGATGGTATTTTTATTGAATATTTATCAGTATTAACTGTTTTCCATGTTGGGCTATTTTGTGCATGAATAGAAAGTGCAATAAATAAGTAAATGCTGATGTGTAATATTTGTTTAATAGTGTTTTTCATGATTTTTTACTTGTTTATAGTAGGTATTTAAGATATATCTTAAATACCTACTATTTTATTATTAACAATTTCCTGGATTTGATGCTGAATTGAGATATTTGTAAATACAACTATCACAAACCTTAGCTAAAAAAGTAGCACCTGAACCTCCGAAAATATCTTCCTGATACCATGTTCTAAAACACTGACTACCGCTTATTTCACCATAAGCTAATGCTTCTACATTGGCCAATGCTAATTCTGACATGTTTACTTCATTTTTGCTCTGGTTGAAATTCCAGCCGGCTGCAAGAGCCATAGCAGCTATAAGAACTGCCCCAAAGATCTTTTTCTTCATGATCTTAATCTCTTATTAAATTTGAATTCTATTTATTTTCTATCTTTGCCTACTGTTTTCAGATAAGATAGTCGAATGAAATAAATCATTCTGTTTTGTCGGTTATATTACCATCATACACCTCCTTTTTGGAGTTTCCGGGAGTTTGCTTGTGCTATTTTGAGGTCGTGCAGCAAACTCCCTTTCGTTCGATCACCGAACATTCCCCTTTATCTCAACCTTGACAGGTTGATTATTAATACTATTGTACTTGATTGTTACGACTTCATCGAAGAATCCTGTATCCTTCGGTGTCATCTTGATTCCCACCCGAAGGATTTCTCCTGGTTTCGCAGGTCGTTTATCGTATGTAGCTGCTGTGCAGCCGCAAGTGGTACTTACGTTCACGATTACAAGGGGACTATCCCCTGTATTTTTTACCTCTATGGTTGCTTCTTTTATTTCCGATTTGTCGAAAGTTCCAAAGTCTATTTTTAATGGTGTGGCTTCGGCAATTGTTTTCGGCATGTTTTTGTTAGGATTATCTTTGCCGGTAATCTGTTTCAGGTAAAGATCTTTCACTGCTGTGTTGTGTACGGGATTTCCCAGAGCAACTATTTTATTGTTTTTATCCAGCAAGAATGTTTGAAAAGTCATATCTGCCGGAAACTTGTTCAATTTGTTTAACCGGTCGTCCAAGTCAATGTAGACGGGACGATCAAAACCATTACGTTTTAACAGATAACGTATTTCTTTTGTATCCTTCGGATGAAAAAAGAAAAGAAAAGGGACTTTTCCTTGTGTTTCTGAATCAGCATATTCAATCAATTCTTTCCATTTATGTAGTTGTAGCTTACAACTGGTACAACCTGTTGAATCGACATATACTAATACTTTATATTCTGATTGCGGAATTTGAAAATCAGTTGTGTCTGTCAGATAACGGGTAAAAATAAGGTTGTCAGGAAATTTGATCTCTTTTTCCTGCCATTCATTTACCAATTCCATAATTTGCTTTTCTTTCTCTTTCTGCTCGCTTTTACAGGAAAAGAAGATTGGTAATAATACTAGTATGATTAGATTTAAAGTTTTCATCTTGTCCTTTAAATTTTAAATTCTATAATCGGATCATCACTTTCAACCTCGGTTGCGACGATTGTATTTGTTTTTTCGTTTATATCAATGCCATATATCGCTCTGTCAAGAGTGTATTTTTGAACAGGATTACCCTGTAAGTCGAAAACATAGATGAACCGACTTCCATCTTCCGGCTCTTTTCCTCGTTGATAGGCTGCTAGCATTTCTTTAAATTTTACTCCTTGAAATACAGCATAAATATGTTTATCTGTTACTTTTATGTCACTAAATCCCATAATGCCTATAGGAATACTTGAGCCATTTTTGCCTATTTTGAATTCAGGTTCTCCTTCCGGACCATATAAAACTTTATGAGTATTCTCTTTTAAATTGTAAATTTCTAGTGTTTCCCCTAGTTGCGTAGCCATAGCCAGTATGCCATTGTCCGGATTGTAATCCATAAAACTACGCCATGCCTGTGCTAATGCCGGACGGGATATTTCTTTATCGGCTGTTTCGCTGGGTATTTTACCTTTGCTTTGGAGCGGTTGACCATTGTTGTCTACTTCCCAAAAACGGTGCTCTCCCAGATAGTCCGGAATCAAAAAGCCCGATTCCATCGCATAAAAGTCTAGCGAACGGACTAATTTCTTATTTAATTTAATCTCCTCTACCCGCTCCGCAGAACCGGTAGAAGGAGTGATTTTCCAACGTGTAATCTCCATCTTGTTGGCATCGAGTGTCCACAAAGAGTCCAGAGAGTTAAATTGGATGTTTTCTGCTGATAACATCTCTTCCGGGGCTTCCCCACGTTTTCCAAACGAAACAACGTGTTTCCATCCCGGATAGGTAAAGGCATGCAGGTAATGATCCATATTATGTAAATCCATTACTACCGCTATACTATCCCTGACCGCCACCCGGAACGGGTAGCGGAGCAGGATAGTATCCAGAGGAATTATCTGGGCACGTATTGCTTTCTCCTCGGGAAAAGTTGTATAACGGGGGTAGTGCGTACCGGGGGAACCGGTACAACAAATCAAGCCTTTTGTAATGACTATACCTATTAATATGTATAGGAGATGTTTCATGAATGCTAGTCTAAGCTGTAGTGATCAAGTATATATTTTACTTTAGTTCCGTTGGGGCAATCCAAAGAACCACTTCCGTGACAAAACCACATAGTCGTTCCCCCTTCACCAGCGGCTAAAGCTTCTATATTATCTAAAGCTACATCTGATAAAGTGGTACTTTCTTTTTCCATAAAATAGATACCTCCTATAAGAAGGATCCCCACCACTGTTACTTTAATTAGAGTTCGTTTCATTGTTTATTAAATTTTGCTTGCAAATGTATTGGTGACTTCATTAAAAAGCAAATATTAGGACTGACATTTCACTGACAGCCTAAAATAGAGACATTTTTGACTGATTTGTGTTAGTTTGTACTTTAGTTTGTGCAAGATTTGGTACATTTGCAAATATTAAAAATAGGGAATAGCAATGATTTTATTAATGAGAAAAAAGGTGTTTATAGGAGGCTTATTCTTCTGTGTGATGATGTGTCTCTTATATTTCTTTTATATCTTCAGTGAAAATCACCAATCTGCGTTATCAGAAATTTGTAATTTATTTGATAAAGCCATACATTGGGATAAGGACTATAGATTGAAAGAAATTGCTTCATCGTCTTCTTCTGGATATAATTTGTCTGATCGAAATAATTCTGCTGTTTTATGCTTTGGAAATCATATTGAACAGATTACTGAAAATTCCCAGCAGATTAATTTGTCACCTGAAGAAAAGCAGTATAGATTCGATCAATCTATTCTTTTAATGGAGAATCCTATTGATGTGGTAGTTTTGGACAGTCTGTTTAACTTGGCTTTACAACAGGGTGGGATGATCAATGTACATGCTGCATTGGCTTATACTGCAAATGATGATCAAACAGTATATAGTAATCCGGATTTGACTTTTTATAAGTCTGCTTGTGCTTTGCCACCAATTACTACAGGAGTAAAAGATGAAATTGTCTTACAGGCCTATGTAAAGATGCCTTTTTATTGTGTGATCAATAGGAGCAAAGGACATTTCATTATTGTCGGAGTTATCTTTTGTCTTCTTTTGGGTCTCTTAATTGCTACCAGGTATAGTAAGAAATTTGCGACGCCGGTTTGTGAAGAGCCCAGAAAGTTGATAAAAATCAAGGAGAATATACTGTTTGATGAGGGCAAAGGTATTCTTTATTATAATGTTGATATTAAGGTGTCGCTTGAAAATTATAAACTGAAACTTTTTGTTTTATTATTGAATAGTCCTGAACATTTTCAAACTTCAGAAGATATAAAGAAGATCGTTTGGGGAAAAACAGGGGCGACAAATGATACATTAAATACAACAATCAAGAGACTGCGAGCCGACTTGAAGCCAATTCCGGATCTTAAGATTGTGCATGGAAACGGAGGGTATCGCTTGGAGATCCTCTAAGATCTTACCACCATATCTGTGTACCGTTCTCATAAGTGAATATTCGTTCTTCATTTCCTCTGCTGTGGTTGTGGAGTAAATAGAGGGTTTGGGAAGGAATATCGTTGTATGTTACCTGTTCTTTATCTGCAATAACTTTTCTGGCAGATTTCCATTCTCCGGCTTCAGACCAATACATTAGTTCATAGGTATCGCCAATACGGATATTATTATCGTCATTTCTGAACTGATAATAAATAGTCGTTACTTTCTGAGGTCTTTCCAGGCTTAAGCCCGCCCAGGCCCCGTTGGGTTCTTTAGCATCATAAAATGTTAGCGGATCGTTATCGAATACCGCCTTCTTGGTCCGGTTCGGATCGTTTTGAAAAGAACCTTCCGTCCCTATAATTTCTCCTTCTAATGGTTTATCGCTTTTAGCTGTATAAAATCTGACTTCAGCCATATTGCAGCAACCATCTGTTCCTGACAGATATCGGAAGTATTTGAATTGTCCGGACTCCCGGATATTGATGATGTAAGAGTTCATTGTCGCTTCATGTGTAATGGTATATAGTGTGACTGAGTCTTTGAAATCAATGCGGTTAGCTCCCTGGAACTTTCCGTTCAATGTTCTTTTCTTATACCAGAACCACCATTTAGGGATGGAGTGCTTACGTGTTAAAGTCATATTTTGCCGATGTTCATAATCTGCTTTCAGAAAGTGCGTTTTGCCATTGTCCCCGACAATAAAAGGATCTGATGCCGGGACAAATACATTATTCTGATAATAACCTGCCATATATACAATTCCGGATTCCAAATGTGTAAATACACCTTTATTGTTGTTTATCTCGGTCCAGGCTACTGGTATCCAATTTTTGTTATCGAAAACACTGAGATATAGTATTTTCTCCTTTTTGTTCCTGTTGGAGATTATAATGTTTGCTTTATCCTCGAAATATAGGTCGGATACGTTTTTCATGAATACACTGCTTAGAGTGGAGGGTATCGGTTTGTTCCTGTAAACTATGGGTAAGCTGCTTTTTTGTACGGAAAAGCATTTCCGGTAAATGATTCCCCTTTTTATCTCTGTCCCAGGATCGGACTTTGAGCCGGGGCGCAGGTCGTATAACGCAAATTCGGTGTGTTTTCCGGCCGTATTAGTTACATAATTCCAGGAATGCCCTTTGTGCATTCTGTCAGGATGCTGGAGAATAAAGTCGATGCCTCCTGAGATACCCAATGCACGCATGATATAAACACTTAAATCACATCGGTCGTCACATGTCCCGAATCTGTTGTCTAATAAGGCTGTTGCCCCTAAATGTGGAAACTGATGTTTATAATTAAAGACCCAGGTTTGCTGTTCTATATGATCAAAAATGATTTTGCATGCTTTGACAGGGTCATTGTCTGTGTGTGATGAGTCCAAAAGTGGTTGGTAACGGTTATAATAAGTTTCTCTCCAGTCTTCTAATGGCTCATCTCCAATCCGGTACGGGAGTATTGTTTCGCAGAAATCGTCAAATGAGAAGTATTTGCCCCATGGTTTTTCCTTCCAGACTTTAAAAGACAGATCTATATTCTTTATCAGATAGTCGGCAGTAATAATATGGGCATCATAAACTTTCCTGAATGTACTGTAAGAGAGTATCCCGAAACGTTTTTGGGCAATTCGTATTGCTTCGTCATCAGAGCATTTATTTTCTATAGCAATCTTATATAGATTGTTTTTATATTGATTGAGTTGTTCACTTTCATATGAAAAGTAGAACGGCATATTTTCAATTAAGAATTTTGCTGCTTTGAGTTTAAGCGAATCATTTTCGTAATGCTTCAATACTTTTTCTAGTTCGCTTCTGTTTTCTCCGGCAAATTTTAGAGCTTCATTCAATTGTTCCCTGTCCGATGGTCCGCAGGAAAATATAATGATCGGCAATAGTATGAAAATGAAATTTCTCATGTATACATTATTTGCGTGCAAATAAACATATTAAGTTCCATTCTCCCGGCTTTTAGTTAATGACATTTCACTGACAGTATTGATTTAAAAAGCTTTTGACTGGTTTGTTTTATTTTCTGACGCATCAGTATATACATATTTGCATTCTGCAAATACTGGTGTTTGCTCTATCTTATCTTCCAAATCCGTTTCATTGAGATCGTGGTGTGTCAATTGTCAAAAAGGTGTTTATTATGCTGTTTTTGCATTAAAAGGATTTATAATAAGCAGATAAACTTACGGGGGTATTTTTAACAGTGACCGTTTTAGCAAGTTTTCTTACACATTATTTAACATAATGCTTTTCTATACTCGTTTTTCGGTCAAATCGAATTTCGTTTAAACAAAAATTTATCTCGTTTTAAACAAAAATTCATCTCGTTTTAAATGAATATTTTTTCAGTTTAACTGAGATAGGAGTTCGGTTTAACAGAGAAAATGTTAAAAATACTTGAATTTTAAATGGTTCGTGTGTTTTTGGACTCCGAATTGTATGTTTTCTAGCATGTTTTTTCTACAGAAGGCGTCTGATAATGAGATGAAATGGTCTTTCATAAATTGCTTATAAATCAGTATTAGAGAATAAAAGGTTATAATAATTCCTATATTTCTTTCGGAATTAATTATTTATTCCCCCTTTTATTGGCAATAGGGTATAAGCGAACCTTCGGAGAATGGCTTGAAAAGTTCCTTACACGTCCTCGGGCTCATATATTCAAACTATGAAGTACTTAAAATGTCATTTTGATAAAAGGGAGAACAGGGATAACGAAGTGATTACCTTGAAGCTGTTTGTAATTAATCTGGGTGAATGATATCTACAATTAAATTATCGGAATCGTTTTTATCATGAATGTTGTCAACAAAAAGTATGATGCCGTTATTGATTGTATTCCATCCCGTGTAAGGGTTAAATCTGTTCGAGACTAATTTACTTTCATATACCTTTTTGAAAGACTTGTCAAATAGCATCAGATACAAATCGCGTTCATATGCTGTTGTTTCTAAATTTTTATGGGTGTCGAAGGTTGTACCGGCAAAATGTAAACGTGCATATATTTGATATTCCGGAATATACATTACATCGAAGAAATGCGGATTTTCAATGCCATGTATCTGCCATTTTGAATAATCTGTCGTTGAAGGACATTTGTTGGCTTTGTTGGAGGTGTATTGGCTGCTTGCATCAATAGTTGTTCGTTCTCCTGTAAGTGTATTGAGGGTATAAATATGTGATTCGATCGGATAGTTGTATAAAATTTCTTCTCCGTTAAAATTCACATTCGGTTCATTCATATTGGCATAGCCTTGACTGATATCCGGTTCTACGACTGAAGGGGAGAGATCAAATGTGATAGTCTTGACGGTTTCATTCAAGAAAACTTCTTTCACCTTGAAACTTATTGGGGATGTCGATTTATCCTTAACCGCGAACAGTAGTGATTGGTGTTTCGGGTTATATCCTAAATGGGTGGTAGAGATTGCGTGGTTAGTATGAATGATTATTTCTTCATGGTCCTGGATATAGTCATGACAGTTTATGCGTTTTGTAATATTACCTTTTTGAGAAATCAAAGAGATACGTTCGGAGTCATCGAATACCCAGATAGAATTTACGCTATGAGCATATATTCCGGCTAATCGGGAGATCATATTAGGACCATCGTTGTATAACGTTACTTGTGATATTTTCTGCGTTGTTAAATTGATATAATCCAATGCATGCTCTTTATAATTATATCCGACAAGTATTTTTGCCGGATCATTATGTACAGCAGATGACAGATAGTATGATTTTAGTTGTAATATGTCAGAAGAGGGAAAACGAATCTCCTTTTGCTGAATATCAATCAAATTCTTATCAAACTCTGTTGTCTTCTCTTTTTTCCCTGTACAGGATATCAATACAAGGCTGATGAATAAATAGTAAAGCTTAGAAAATTTCATAACTTAGTTTCAATAAAAAATAAGACGTTCAATCTGTTGTACTTGATAGTTTTGAATGGTCGTCCACATAAAACTGTCATTGTAGAGAGTGAATATTCGGTCGTTAGGAACCAAAGAATAATACAGGATTGTCATTTTCATCTTTGCATTCCGTCCGTAACTGATTAATTACATCTGATTTTATTTCTTGGTTTTCATTGAGATATTCAATTAACCAGGGCATGTCCATTGCATATATTACTTCTTTACCTGTCCTTCCGGTAGATTTATATATATTGGGTAATCCTTCCATTAATTTCGTATGGAGTGTAATTTTGTCTTTTTTTGTATCATATCTGGCAAAATAAAACTTTTCACCGTTCAAGGTGAAGAATAGATTATCATTGATAATGCTAAGGTCGCTTGGTCCGGGTATATATTTCTGTTGTTTTGCTTTTTTCAGATATTCTCCCACGTTGCTAATTTCGTTAAGCCTTTGGGGGGTGTTTGCTCCTTTATCCTGGAAATCCAGGATGATATAGGGGAATAACTCTTTTTCAGTGCTGGTCGCAAGAAATATGGTATCTGAAAAAAGACAGGAAACGAGAACTTTATCATCGCTTATTGGGGTAAAGAAGTTGCTTGATGCGAAGAACTTACTTTTTACCGGTTTCTGAAAAAAGTCTTTATTTTCTGATGTTTCTGTCAGATAGCGAACATAATAGTCCGCTTTTGAGCGGCTACCGGAATCAAATAAAAGGAAATCATTTCCTATTGCTTCCAGTGCAAAGAAAGGTTCCTGCATCGATATCTTTCGGAGGAAGTTGCCCTCCAGGTCATATTCTTTAATATTACGATAAAAGTCGAGGACAAACAGGCTTCTTTTATTTGCGTTTAGGGAGATATCCGTTGGATAGATAATATTTTCCGGTCCTTCTCCTTTATTCAACTTCCGGATGAACTTACCTTTATTATCAAATATATAGACGTTACCGTTGCCTAGGGAAGAAAGAATGTATAGCTTATCTTCAAATGGAATGACCTTATTTACATCTTCCAACAGACATTCATCTTTTGTTTCGAGTTTAACGAAACGAATATTTGTCAATGCCGGGCTGTCTGTTATAATAGATTTATCATCGGTGTTGATGGACAGGATAGTACCCTCTAGGTTTCCTGCTTCTTTTTGATTAATACAGGAACCAAAGAACAATAAAAGGCTAAATAAGATATGGGTCTGTTTCATAAGAAAGATTTGTTTGAACAAATATATTGAAGTTCCTGGTCAAAAGCAAATGAATGAACCAATCTATGTATGATTTGATAGGTAAGGTGTGGAAAAAAGTATCCTTACAAATTTTCGTTTGGCAATTATTGAATGAAAGAAACTCAATTGTCAAACGAAAAGAACATATATGTGTTTTATTCGTTTGATATATATCAAACGCAAATTTGAATAGGAAGTTTCAAAAAGATGTACAGTATATAATGCAAATTGGATTTTATTCTTTTTTTATTAACTCTATCTTCTGGAAACAGAGAGTAATCTGGATTTTTAAAATGACTGCAACTTATGTATAATCCATCTTCTCTAATAAAATGGGCCGCTGGGACATAGGTGAATTCCGGAAATAACTTTTCCCCTGTTATATTGAGGTTCTTATCTAAAACCATTATGGAGAATTGTTTTTTTCCTGAACGGATTATTTCCAGCAGGTTGTCATCCGCGTCTACTTCTGTTTTAGGAAAAGCGAAACGGTAATAGACTTTTCTGTATTTATCATACACAATATCTTCATAAGTGGCTTCTTCACAACTGGCTCTAAGAATATTATTGAAATCAGTTGTATTGAGTCTGTTTATTTTGATTTGCGGTATATATTGACTTTTTGCTACTATCTGTTTGACTGTTTTGTGGTCGGGAGATACTTTATACAGTATATCATCATACAGAAAAGAATAGATAAAATTTTCTCCATCGAATATTCGTCTGTATTGATATCCGAATCCTGCATTGGTGCCGATGTCTTCCAGGGTAATCAAAGGGGGATATTTGAGAGGCGTTAATACTATATTCTTATTTACTGTGTCAATAATAGCTCCCATACTACTTTTTTTTAGCATGTTTTCACCATAGTTCCTATTTATATTTTGTGTTATTTGGAATTTGTTATCAACGAAATCTATTCCACCCATGGAGCTCATGGTTGTCGTAAGCGGTTCTCCGTTACTCGCTTTTGAAAAGTCAAATTTGCTGATAATATTGCCTTTACCGTCACTCTTATATAAAAGAGTCGTATATGGACTTACTAGATATATTTCATCCAAGTCTTTTACATAAAAACTGCCGATTTCTTTTACAATGCTGTTACTTCCTTCTGTGTTGTATTTTATTTTCTTATAAATACGCGCAGTTTCCAAATTGTAAAAATGAAGTTCCGGTTTTTGCCTGTTCGTAAAAACTATATATTCATTATTGGCTTTATTTTTGAAATAGGATATATTGCTGAGAGGAATATAGGTACTATCATCCAGATGAATTTTTATGTATTCATTTGCTATTTTCAAATCAAAGTGATCTTGTCTTTCCTTTCTATTTTGTTGATTACATGCGATAAATGCTGTCAGCACTCCGCACGAAAGTAATGTCCATTTATTCATAATCCGATAATTTTAAAAGAATTCTACAATGCAAGGATTGTCATCTATTTGACAAATAATTTCGTTACCATCTCTATCAGTATATTGTTTTTCATTCTCTAAAAGTTGATCCGGAGTTAAATAGAGTAGTAGGCTGTTTTCGCTGTCTCCTACGGTGATTGTGGAAACAAATGTGCCGTAAGAATATTCTGTGGAGGTTGCCTTTCCGTCTTTTTCTATTTTGGTTATATATTTTCTACCCGCATAACACGTTTGTAACCAGAGTGTTTCGTTAAGTGGTATTATGTTGTTGATGTAAGAGCTCTTATTTGCTTCTCTGATAAACTCCATTTCGTATGTATTATATAATTCCAGTAATTGTATATCGGAGAGGTAAACTTCGTTATTTGAAAAGAGACCTTTATTGAAGGTTTCTGTTTTGGAGTCGAAAGCAATATAGGTATTTGATATACCTAATTGAAAAAGATATTCGGAACCGTATTTCACAAATTGTACGGGTCTGAACATTAAATAGGGTATTTCTTTTTTGAGGTATTCGGATAGGATGTTTCCGTTTTTATCTGTCAGTGTCAAAGAATGATCGTTTTGTCCGGTTACCAGTAGGATATGGGAGTTGTCTAAGCGTTTGAATTTATGTATGATGAAAGGATAGCTGATTTTGTTCAAAAAAGTGCAATCATTTGCATCATAAATCTTTAGACTCTTATTGTCTGAAATCCAGATTTCAGTTTTTCCGTTTATTTCATACACATCAAAGTCTTCAATACGAAGATATTCTTCCGGACCTTGTCCCATTTTATTAAGTGAAGTAACAAATTTACCTTTCTCATTGAAGCACAAAATGGACTTTCCCGCTGAAGAAATATAATAATGACCGTTGAACTTTTTGATTTTGTTGATTTCACCAACCAAACTTTCCGGGGTTGTTTCCAGCGGTGTAATAGTATATTTATCGGTGAATAGATCTGTCCATTCGGGATGATCCTCTTGGGGAACAGTGAACTTTTCCAGCAGGGTGACTTGATGCTTCTTTTGATTACAGGAGCTTACGGAGAATAACCAGAGTAGGATGTAGAATAATATACTAGTGTTTTTCATATCTATTTTTTTATATCTATGGTTATTAGAATCCAGTTGCTATTATCTGTGGATAGAGACGGTAATATTTTTCGTATAGCCGGATAGTTGCATTTTATATTTTGATAGTGTTCTGCCAGATCTTTTTCCCAAACAAGTAAATAGAGTTTATCTTTATAAGATCCGACGAATGGATTGATAAACCTTGATTGGAATTGATCGAATAGCCGGTCAAAAGAATATAGTAAATGATCTTTGAGATTGATGAAACAGAAATCTTCCCGTTTACCTTTTAATTTAAAAAATAATTTACCGGATGCCTGGTAAAAACTGTAACGATTATGAATGTATGTACGTTTAGTGATAATTTCATGCATTTCATGATCTTCGAAACCTTTGTCTGATTTCAAAAAATCTCCGTGAAAATCAAGTGAATAGAGTGGATATAATTCTTTTTGTTGAAAGTTATAGGAGTAGATGGTGTCTATGCGGGGTGGAAAAATGAATATATTATTATTGGTATCTGTTGTATGTAAATTATATGGAGTATAAGGCCATTCGTTTTTCCCCTGCATTGGCATAAAAAGTTTATTGATGGATTTGAAATCAGTCAAAGCCATAAAGTGTCCTTCAATGTTACCGCGTTCGTTGCATGTTCCTCCTGAGTAAACTAAAAAATCATGTTTGTCGGTCGGAATAATATTAGCACAGGGGAAAGGCAAGGAGACTCTTTTGATCAATGTTCCATCCAGTTTGAACTTATTGATTATTTTGAAACGGCTAACTACCCATAATTCTTCCAATTCAGGAATAACACACATTGAATTGACCAGAAGTGCATCAGAAAAAGTGAGTTCCTTGATAAATGCGCCTGTGTTTTTGTAGATAGTCACACTTTTTCCTGCGATGGTACTTCCCATAAAGTATAGAAAATCTTTATGTTGTATCATATCTATACACTGTTCAAATAATTTGTTTTCTAATTTGGTGCAAGAAATATTCGTTACCAGACTATCAAAACAGATTGTTTGATAATGTGACATATCAATTCGGGTAACACCATTTTTCCCATTACAAAAGTATGAACAGGCAATGAAAAGAGTTAACAATATATTTGTCTTCATATTCTATTTATATATTACATATTGCAAATATATAAAATATTACGATATATTCGTAATTATATGATTGTTTATTTATTACGATTTTGTCTTTTTTATTGCGTGTGGCTTATATATTCCCGTTTGAAGTTAGTTTTATCCATCATAATGGATACTTTGTGTAAATATGCCCATTTCGTCAATTATAATTGATGGATTTGGAGAGGGCAGGTAGCTGTATAGTTTTTTTGACTATTCAATAATCCCATCCAAATCCAGATAACCGAATTGTATCTCATCATCCATGCACAGAATGATCCGGTTATTTTCCCGGTCATAGCAGAAACTGGATATTTTATATTCAGTTTCCAGTGTTTGGATATAGTTGCCGTTGAAGTCGAAGACGAGTAGCTTGGTTGGGTAATAGGCATCCGTACGGTGGTCTCCTCCCGAATAACCTGTGATGATTTTGTTCCCACAGAAGACGGGTTGGCTGTAATGTGCTGTTTGCGTTGTTTCTTTTTCCCATTTAGGGCCGTATATATTGTATTTTAAATTTCCGTTCAAGTCACAAATAGTCATTAGGTCGTAACGGGAATAACATTCGACATATAATCCATATTCAGGGGAGACATCTGCTGTGATACGTTTCTTTTTTATATCGGGGTGTTCGTATTTCATTGGCTGGATTTCTCCTGTCTGCATGTTCCATTTGGCAACAAGTGATTTGAAATCATTAGTGCCTATAGGCTCTATGATACGTCCGATACATAATGTGTTGTTTATATATCGGTACGTATCAGGAAATAACCCGATTTTTATATCGGCTTTTATATTCGGGATATAGAATGGATTTGCCAGAACGCTGTCCAGGTTATAACTGAATATCTTTTGTTTGCCATGATCCGAGACATAAAATGTACGCTGGGCTTCGTCGATACCTACATGTCCCGGCATGGTAATTTCACCAGGACCTTGTCCTTTATAAGCTGTGCTGGTGATATAATGGAAGTCATTCTTGTCAAATAGATGAATAAAGCGGTCGTATGAACTGTGATCGACTATAATTAGATATTTGTCGATAAGATAAGGTCGGGTAATCCGTCCAATCAGTACATCTTCGATCATTATCTCTTTTACCTTATCTTTTACGGAGATTACATTATCCCGTCTATTCTGGTATATTTCCGTATCTGTGTTTGAGGTGCAGCTCAAACATAGTACGATCAATAATGAGAGGGAGACCTTATAGGGAGAATTAAATAAACAAGCGACTGTGTTCATAACTGTTCTATTTGATATTAATTGTTTTAGAGTTCTATTAAATCCATTCTTCTGAAACTTAAAACATTTTCATTGAATTCCGGATTCTGGAAATTGTTGTCGGAAATATACAGGCCATCTTTGAGGATGAAGAACATGACGGGGATGTAGATATTTTCTGGGAATAATGTTTCTCCGATTACCTTAAAATCCTTATCTAAAATCATGATAGAAAATTTCTTTCCGGTTTTCATCAGGTCGGTAATATTCTCGTTGGGACTTACCTCGCATGCCGGCTGGAAGAAGCGGTAATAGACTTTCCGGTATTTATCATAAATGATATTTCCGTATGAGGCGTTTTCGATGGATTCTTTCCGTATTGTTTTAATGTCGGGAGCAGTATGATTTTTAGGAGAACCGTTTATATATCGGCTTTTGCATGGATATTCTTTGAATGTCTTGTTGTCGTTGGTGACATGAATAGAGTTACTGATGAAAAAGGAATAGACAAAATTTGTTCCGTCATAGTCTCTGCTGCATGTGAAGATACCGTTTTCATTTTTTGCTTCCCACAATCTGGGATAGGTAAGTGGCAGAGTTTTCGTTTGTTTTGTTTGCATATTGACTTTTATACATAATGGATATTTCTCAAGATCGTCTCCGCTATAATGTTTGTCGGAAAACTTTAAAGCCTGATATAAATAGATAGAGGAATCCTGTAGGATCATAGGTGTGTAAACTTTGGACGTAGGAGGGTGGGCGAGAGCCATTTGAGTGTCGGTTATCAGGTCATATTTATCCAGAATTTTTCCGGATTTATTAATCTTAGATATTTTGAATTGATTAAATATCAGGATATTGTCGAGATCGATAACTGTGTGACCGATGAAGCGTCCGACTGCATCGGGACCTTCCATGGCTATTTTGATCTTGTGGGATAGTTTGCAGGAATCGAGCCGATAAAAGTTTAGTTCATTGGTTTGTTCATTTTCATAACTCAGATAGGGAATCCCTTCAGGAGTAATGTAAGAAAACATGGACATGCTATAACAACTTGTATTATCATCTATCGGGATGACGATACGTTTTTCTCCCGGTTGGAGTGAATAGGAATTACTTTTGTTTGTATTTTCGTGGCAGGAAGAAAGCACAATACATATTGTATGGATTAGCAACAGGTATTTTAATATGTTTTTCATACAAGTCCCGATTTAGAATGTTTGATATTGTAAATATAGAGATAATTACGAGATGTTCGTAGTTTTGACGGGGATTCTGATTTTTTAAGAACTGTTTTGAATTTATAATATGGTTAACTATTTATCAGATAGTTCAATTTTTTCTTACATCTGAGTCAAATAATCCCTTTCTCCGTTTGGAATAAATAAAATATTGCCTACATTTGTCCCGTTACCTGTTATTAGGTAATAAACAACTAAAACTATTGACTTATGGAAAAGTATGTGAACATCATGCTCGACAAGGCTTTTAAAACCGTATTCGGTGAAAAGCAAGTAGCAATCGACTTTATCAACGCCACGCTCGAGGGCGAACGCCAGGTGAAAGACCTGACCTATCTCGATAAAGAAATCCAACCCGAAGTAATAGAGCAACGCACGGTGATTTTCGATCTCCTTTGTGAAGATGCGGACGGGAGTAAATTTGTGCTTGAAATGCAGAATTGTCCCCAACATTATTTCTTTAACCGCGGATTTTATTACATTTGTCGACTGGTCTCCCGTCAGGGAGAGAGCGGAGCTGACTGGAAGTATAGCTTGCTTCCGGTATATGGCATCTACCTGTTGAACTTTAGTCTGCCTGAATTTCAGAGTTGGCGCACCGATGTGGTGCTGGCCAATGAGGCGACAGGTAAAACTTTTGGCGAGGTCAAACTGAAACAGATTTATCTGTCGTTCGATCTGTTCAATCTAAGAGAAGAGGAATG
>ENA-OVGC01001274-OVGC01001274.1-human-gut-metagenome-genome-assembly--contig:-NODE-1274-length-20046-cov-4.400330_pt1 | contig 20046 bp, 13 predicted proteins | sample MGYA00237768_ERZ505415 | MGnify/ENA primary metagenome ERZ505415 (study PRJEB26158, sample SAMN06016382) | human gut metagenome | biome: human gut; feature: ankylosing spondylitis patient; material...
CTGATTCATTTGGAACACGACTTTTTTATATCTTAATTTGCATTACCATAAAAAACACACAATATGAAACGGACTTTACTTATTTGGGCTTCGATGGCTTGCATGACTGTTCATTCGGTCATGGCACAGGACGCAGCTGTAAACAAAATCATCGAAATCGGTCAAACGGACAACCAGGTGATGGATCATTTAGATGTACTCACCAACCGCATCGGCGGCCGTGTGATCGGCTCGAACGCATACGATAATGCAGTTGAATGGGTTGCCTCGAAATTTACGGAATGGGGACTGGAAGTAGAACTACAAGAGGCCGGCACGCTGCCGGTCGGCTTCAACCGAGGACCGTGGTTCGGCAAACTGTTGGGTGAAAACGGGATGGAACTGCATTTCGTCACTCCCTCCTACACCGCCGGAACAAAGGGTGTACAACGCGGACATGTCTTACAGGAACCGCTTACCCAAAGCGAGTTCGACCGCATGAAAGGACAACTAAAAGGGGCGTGGGTGCTGATCAACGGGAAGAATGTTGGCTGGCCGGTCGACCGTTCCGCCAAAGGCGACTCCATCCGTGCTGCCACCATTGCCGAAAACAACGAAACGGCCAAAAAGAACCGCCAGATCATGGAGGATAACTGGCGCAACAATACCAACACCCCGCTACTGCCATTGAAAGAGGATGTCCCGGCCTTGTTCTACAAACAGATGTGCGAAGCCGGTGTATTGGGCTTTATCCAATCAGCTTCCGTTCCTTTGCGTGCACTCTATGACAAGGCTGTCATGCACGATCCGACTTTCACCTTCGATAACCTACCGGAAGTTTGCGACATCAAGTTGGACGAACACCAATACGCTACCATCAAACAGATGGTAAAGGAACGCCGTACCTTTTTCCTCGAATTCGATATCCGCAACCATTTCCGTATGGGGCCGGTAAAATACTATAATGTGATCGGTAAGATCAAAGGCTCCAAATACCCGGATGAGTATGTGATGGCGAGTGGTCATCTGGATGCGTTCGACGTGGCGACAGGTGGCGTGGACTGCGGTTCCGGCGTCACTCCGGTGATGGAAGCGGCCCGCATGATCATGAAATCCGGTGCGAAGCCTAAACGGACGATGTTATTCTGCGCTTTTGCTGGCGAAGAATTCGGATTGTTAGGTTCTACAGCCTGGGTGAAAGCCAATAAAGATAAGTTAGATAAAATCTCCAACTTGTTCAACCGCGACGGAGGCCCGACACCTCCCGTCGGACTCAATGTTCCGAAAGCGATGTATCAGGACTTCGTGAAGATATGCGCGCCCGTCAAGAAGATCCATCCCGACTATCCGTTCGAAGTGAAAGAAGCCGGCCCGTTCACCAAACCTGCCAAACCTGCCGGTACGGATGCATCCGTTTTTGCTGTCGAAGCAGTCCCGGCCATCGCCTTCAACGAAAAGGATATCAAAGGATACAACTTCAACTACGGTGAGATCTGGCACACCGAACGCGACACTTACAGCAAAAGCATCCCGGAATATCAGGAACATGCCGCTACAGTAATGGCGATCGTGACGCTGGGAGTAGCCAACTTGGAGCATCTGCTGTCAAGAGAAGGATTGTATAAATAAAACTTCAGAAAGGAATAACAAACCCATAGCTTTACAGAAGCTAACCCTATGCGTTAGTATCCATAAAGCTATGGGTTTGCGATATTTTTCGTACCTTTGCCCATTCAAAAGCAAATTAATAGGTATATAAGATATGATAACGGTTAACAATCTGGACGTACAGTTCGGAAAACGTATCCTGTTCCAGGATGTCAATATGAAGTTCACGCCGGGCAACTGCTACGGTATCATCGGGGCTAACGGCGCCGGTAAATCAACATTCCTCCGTGTTATCAGCAAACAGCTGGATCCTACACGCGGAACAGTGTCTTTAGGACCGGGTGAACGCCTTTCCGTATTGAGTCAGGACCACTTCGCATTTGATGAATACACCGTAATGGACACAGTGTTGATGGGACACACCACCCTTTGGGAGGTGATGAGCGAGAAAAACGCCCTGTATGCAAAACCTGATTTCAGCGATGCCGACGGTATCCGCGTATCGGAACTGGAAGAGAAGTTCGCCGAGATGGAAGGCTGGAATGCCGAAAGCGATGCCGCTGCCCTCTTGAGCGGATTGGGCATCTCGGAAGAATTCCATTACACACTAATGAAGGACATGAGCGGTAAGCAGAAAGTACGTGTCCTGCTGGCACGCGCCCTCTTCGGACAGCCTGATAACCTGTTGCTGGACGAGCCGACCAACGACCTCGACCTTGAAACCGTCATGTGGCTTGAAAACTATCTGGCGAACTTCGAACACACCGTGTTGGTTGTCAGCCACGACCGTCACTTCCTCGACTCTGTCTGTACGCATACGGTAGATATCGACTTCGGTAAACTGCAGATGTTCGCCGGGAACTATAGCTTCTGGTACGAATCCAGCCAGTTAGCACTCCGCCAGCAGCAGAACCAGAATAAGAAAGCGGAAGAGAAGAAGAAAGAATTGGAAGAATTCATCCGCCGCTTCAGTGCCAACGTAGCGAAGTCTAAACAGACGACCAGCCGCAAGAAGATGTTGGAGAAACTGAACATCGAAGAGATCAAGCCTTCTTCACGACGCTATCCGGGTATCCTGTTCACGCCAAACCGCGAACCGGGCAACCAGATATTGGAAGTAAAGGGGCTGACAAAGTCCATCGACGGGAAAGTCCTTTTCCAGGACCTCAACTTCAACGTGGAGAAAGACGACAAGATCGTATTCATCAGTCACGACCCGCGTGCGATGACCGCCCTTTTCCAAATCATCAACGGAGAAGAAAAGGCCGATGCCGGAACGTTCCAATGGGGACAAACCATCACGACGACCTATCTGCCGCTCGACAACTCCAAGTATTTCAACTCGGATTATAATCTGATCGACTGGCTGAGCCAGTTCTCGCCCGACACGAACGAGGTCTTCCTGAAAGGCTTCCTCGGACGTATGCTGTTTTCCGGCGAAGAGCTGTTGAAGAAAGTGAGTGTACTTTCCGGAGGTGAAAAGATGCGTTGTATGATCTCCCGCATGATGTTGACGGATGCCAACTGTATCATCCTCGACACGCCGACCAACCATCTGGATTTGGAATCCATCCAAGCATTCAACAACACATTGCAGTCATTCAAAGGAAACATCCTGTTCTCCAGCCATGACCACGAGTTCATCCAGACGGTTGCCAATCGCATCATCGAGCTGACTCCGAACGGCATTATCGACCGTATAATGGAATACGACGATTATATTACCGATCCGATGGTTGCCGAGCTGAGAGAAAAGCTTTATAAATAAACAAGCATCGATAACTTTCCAGAAGAAAAACCAGATATGTGGATGACATATATCTGGTTCTTTCTCTGATACCTTCCCTGTATATGAAAAAAAGAATCCTCTTCCTCCTTACCCTATATTTCATGTGGTTACCATTATTGGCAATCCAGAAGCCTGTGTTTATGCTGTACCACCATGCCTTAGCGAGCGGATGCTCGCTAATCGATTACCTTAAGGTAATTACACACGGGTTACTGTTGGACTGTACGATAGCCGGCTATCTGACAGCATTACCTTTGCTGATGACGTTGGTTTCGGTATGGTTACCGGGAGCCTTTTACAGGAAGCTACTGAAAGGATATTTCGGAATCATGGCTATATTGATCGCGGCGATTTTCTCCGTGGATGTGGCTTTATACGGCTACTGGGGATTCAGGCTGGATGCGACGCTTTTCTTCTATCTTCAATCACCCGGTGATGCGATGGCAAGCGTACCGCTGGGACAGTTCTTCGCCCAGTTACTGATGTTTGCCGTATATGCTTTCGGGATATATTGGACGTTGAAAAGGTTTATCGTTCCGCTCTTCCCTGAAACACTGGTGCGGAAACGGTTGGGCGGAAGCCTTATCATTATCCTGTCAGGAGGGATACTCTTCATTCCGATACGAGGAGGCGTAACGACTTCGACGGCGAACGTGGGGATGGTATATTTCAGCCAAAACCAATTCCTCAACCATTCGGCAATCAATCCTTGTTTCAGCCTGATCGCTTCACTTAGCAAGCAACAGGATTTTGCGGCACAGTTCAATTTTTTCCCGGAAGAGGAAAGGAAGGAGGTAATGGATACTTTGTCTCCGCACTCGATGCGGGGACGCAAAGGGACGAATCCCGCAGATGCAGATTTACAGCAAAAGCCTCTACAATCCCTTCTCAATACCTCACGACCGAATATATTGATTATCCTGATGGAAAGTTTCTCGGCAAACGCGATCGGAGCGGTCGGCGGAGATTCCATCATCACGCCTAACCTGAACCGATTGAGTCGGGAAGGAGTACTTTTCACAAACATGTATGCCAATTCGTTCCGGACAGACAGAGGAATCGTTTCGGTGTTAAACGGATATTTGGCACAGCCGACCACTTCCATCATGAAGTATCCGGCAAAAAGCCAAACACTCCCCTCTATCGCCAAAACTCTGACAAACGAAGGATATGTTGCCGACATGCTGTACGGAGGCGATATCAACTTTACCAATATGCAGAGTTATTTCTTCAGTTCCGGTTACAGCCGGATCACGGCAGACCGTGACTTTCCGCTCACCAGCCGCTTGAGTAAATGGGGAGCGAACGACGATGTGACATTTCGCCACCTGTACGAAGACATCAAAAACCGGGACAACCAAGCTCCCTGGCTCAGCACTTTCCTGACATTAAGCAGCCATGAACCGTTTGAAGTTCCCTACCACCGGTTGGACGAAATGGGGCTGTATCCGAACTCGGTTGCCTTCACGGACAGTTGTATCGGCAACTTCATAGACAAATTGAAAGAATTGCCTGTATGGAAAAATACGCTGGTTATTTTCGTTTCCGACCACGGATATCCTTATCCGAAAGATGTGGTCAACTATGAACCTCGCCGCTACCATATTCCGATGCTTTGGATCGGCGGTGCGGTGAAAGAACCTGTCGTGATTGACAAATTAGCCAATCAGACGGATCTTGCCGCCACCCTATTGAACCAGTTAGGGATCGATCACGACACTTTCACTTTCAGCCGGAACATCCTAAGTCCCGATTATCCGGAATATGCATTCTATACTTATTCTAACGGATTCGGGTTTATCGACAGCACCGGTATATCCGTCTATGACAACGAAGGGAACAAACCTCTGATCGAAGCCCCCCGAAAAGGCAGTGACTTGCGGCTCCGCAAAGGAAAGGCACTCTTGCAAACCTTGTATGACGATTTAGGGAACCGATAGCCTTTTTATTGCATTCTGCATAAGTTTTGCAGGAATACTGCAATGCCTACGCAGAATGCAATGGTGATCCCCACGCTTACTCCTCTTGCTTCTCTTCCGTCAACAGCTTGCCATCATCATCCCAAGTACGCCAAATGCCGCTTTTCCTTCCTTTAGCATAAAACATTTCGAAACGAAGAATGCCTTTATCGTTCCACACCCGCCAAGGTCCGTCTTTTTGCCCATCTTTATAGGAAGCGATACCGGTCAGTTGCCCGGCTTCGTTATAAGTACGCCATTCTCCATGAAAAATGCCGTGATAGTAAGAACGGACTTCCGCAATCTTGCCATCAGGATAGTAAATCACATAAGTTCCTTCGGGACGGCCGTCTTTGAGGAAAAGCTCCATCTTCAACATACCATCATCGTAAAACTCGGTATAGCGGCCAGTGTAAGGAGTTGTTTGAGACTCGTCCGTATAATACTGGCCTTCACTAAGGAACAAGTCCTGCGCCTGGATTGCCAGGGCAGAACTTGCCAATAATGTTGATGTCAATAATAATCTCTTTATCATCTTTTTAATATTCAGTGTTCTGAGGATCCCAGTTTGTCCAACCGGCTGTCCAATCGTTTGTTCCATCAAAAGCTCCTTTGTAAGTTACTTTTTCAAAAAAGCTGTTATTCAAGACTTCATCAACAAATTCGGCTCCTTGTACGGCAGAAGCAACGACAGAAGAATAGTCACCGTCTTTTGAAATAATTTCGTTGGTGGTTGCCAAAGTTGTATTGTTACCAGCGCGGTTGAAGAAGTTCTCGCTTACCTTTTCGTCATCGTAGAAGTTCTTCCACATACCGGCAAAGATTACATTCTTAACGGCGATACCATCATTTGCCGTACCTTTCTTATCCGTTGCACGAAGTCCGTAAGGCCATCCCGTGAATACGGAGTTGTAGACATTCAAACTCGAATTACGGCGCAGGTGCATGGCAGCCTGGAATTTACCTCCTTTGGCTCCATTAGCGGCATCGGCTGTCTTTGCTTCAACCTCGGCTTGTGTCATATCTGAAACCTTTCCATAGAACGGACCGATCAAAGTCACGTTGGAGAAGACAGGCTTCGTAAGCGGGGTATTGGAAGAACCACTTGCATCATTATCGGATTCGAAACCGTTAGAGTCGGAAGTATCAGCGATGTCCTTGTCACGCACACTCAACAGAAACTGCAAGTTACCCGTATAGCCGTAATCGGTATCGAAATCATCGTCCCAACCTTTGTAAGCAACCAAATGCTTAGCATTGACCGTTCCACCGAACCATTCATACGAATCGTCATTAGAATAAGACACCTGTACGAACTCCACTTCCGTACCACTACCGACACCACCGAATGTCAGACCGTTGATCTCCTTGTCGGGTTCCAAAGGATAGCCAGCAAATTCAATACGGACATATTTCAACTTACCAGAGCTTTCACCATTAAATTCATCGGAGGTCGTGTTACCATATTCCGTTCCGGGTCCACCTTCGATAACCGGTCTTTTTGTCTGGTTTACACGAGCATTACCGCAGATAATCAAACCTCCCCAGTCTCCCGTCGCACGCTTGCCCGGTTCTTTATCGGAAGTAAAGACGATCGGTTTGTCAACCGTACCTTCAGCCATGATCTTCGCACCCGGTTCGATAATCAAAGAGGCAGCCTTTTCACCGGAAGAAACAGATATACCCTTGATGACCGTTCCTGCTTCGATTGTCAACGTAGCACCCGGTTTTACATAGACAAAGCCTTTCATATAGTTCTTATCAGCAGCATTCAGCGTAAGATCGGATGTTATCTCTCCCTCCAAGATCACTTCTTTGGAAGACGGAGCCTCATTAGAAACAGTCACAGCACAAGTTGCCGTCTTATTGCCATCTTTTGTCGTAGCGGTGATCGTAGCAGTACCCTCGGTAACCCCTGTCACCTTACCGGCATCTACTGTTGCCACCTTTTCATCGGAGGAACTCCATGTTATCGTTTTATCCGTTGCATCGTCCGGAGTAATGGTGGCAGACAATGTCACGGACTCGCCAACCTTGACAGTTGCAGTCGTAGGACTTACGGCAACAGCCGATACAGCTATAGAGCCATCAGGCTTGTCATCATCACTACAAGATACAGTTCCAAACATAACGGCCAACGCACATACAGAGGCCAAACCTTTCAATAGAAATCTGTTCATAATAAAAACATTTTGTTTGTAATAGAGATATATTCTAATTCACTTTAAAACTTGAGGGAAACACCGACATTAATATCCACTCCCGGACGGTAGCTGCGTACCAACTGTTCACGTTCACGCTTGCCGCCGTTCTTGTCCGTCAACTTCACGAACTGTTTGTATTCGATTTTAGAGTTCAGCATATCCTGAATCCCAGCTTTGATCTCGACAGCTTTGCCGATCTTCTTCGAAAAAGTCAAATCCAGGGAATTACGAGGCATCTCATATATGTCGGGAATATCTTCATTCTGGTCCTGCATCGGGACACCGACCGACTCGATGCGCTTCCCGATACGGTTGTAAAGTAGCGAAGCGGAGATTCCCTTGTCATCGTGCTGATAAAACAGACCGGCATTCACCAGATAAGGAGATTGACCCGCCAATGGCCGGTCACGCTCAGGCGCTCCTTCCTCAAAGCGGACACGGCTATGGATATAGGCGGCATTACAGACCAAGCTCAACCCTCTTAATCCGATAAAGTCAAGGCTTTTCTTCATATCCAACTCAATGCCGAACGTCTCGGCATTCTTCGCATTGTGATAGGTATATTGTAAACCGGAACCCGCCTCGTTATAGGTTTCCTCGATCGGATCCTTGAAACGTTTGTAGAATGCACCGACTGTTATCATCTCGCCGGATGCCGGATAGAATTCATAACGCACCTCCAGATTGTCCGCATAAGCATTCTTCAATTCGGTATTACCGACTATATTCGCATCCCGCTCGAAATTAAAATACACATATGGAACTACCTCACGGAACTCCGGCCGGTTGACCGAACGGCCGTAAGCAGCACGCACAAGGTGTTTCGCAGACAGGTTGTAAGAGATATTGACGGAAGGGAAAAAATCGCTCGTCCGGTTATCCAAGTGAACAGGAGTCGTACCGTCTGAACTGTAACCATCCATTTTAAGGTTATAATATTCCATACGGACACCGATATTGGCATTCAGCGCCTCCCCGTAGTTCAACTTGGCAGAGACATAAGCGGCTCCCAAGATATTTTCGGAAGTATAGGAGTCGCTGTTCGTCGTCGTCTCACGCATCCATATCCTGTCTGCCGAAATGTTCTCATCACAGAACAGCCCCGTATAATCCCAATCGGCATACCGGTCATACCCTTTACCTAACAGATTGTAACCGAATCGGCGAGCATCGAACGTACGACTCTTATATTCTCCATAGACACCACCGTCAAGAACAGGGGCGAACTTGTCGGAGACAGTGAACTTATGTTCATAATTGGCAGCGAGCGAAACACCGTGATCCTTCAAGTCCTGGTAATAGCGCATCGGATCGGATACATAGTAATTCGGTAAGTCCGTCTTCGTCTCGTCGAGGATGGAATTGACGATCTTGCGGTCCGGTTCCCGATAGGCAGCAAAAGCATAGCCGGCAGTCCAGTCCACTTTGTTGATATCCTCCTGTAACGTATGCGTGCCGCCAAGCTGCCCTGAATAGGTCGTACGTCCGGTATAAAGGGATTCCCACTTGCGGATCGCCTTGTCAGAATAATAGTTCATCCCCTCCCTCTGTGTCAGGGCGGAAACACCACGCTGGCTAAAAAAGTTACGAAACTCGTATTTATGATCGCCTTTCATAAACGACCAGTTGAACAAGGCTCCTAACTTGGAGGTATTCTTATAGCGGACATCGTTGTACTCAAAGCGCGGACGTGAGAGATCGTTCGCCACATCATAGGCGATATAGTTGTTATTCACCGTCTCCGAATAATCGTAGCCGGTACTCCAGTTCACATTCGCAATATTCCCGATTTTCCAGTCGCCTGCATCGAAGGAGCGGTGTGAAGTGAGCGAAATCTTTTGGTCCGGAATAGCCGTGAACCTGTTGATTCCCCACCTCTGGTTGATCCGCCGTGTAAAGGCAGCGGCTTCCTCTGTCGAATAATCCCCTAAATGAGAAGGGAAAGAAGAGGGCAAACTCCGCACCCCGGCCCCAAATCCGAGATAGTCCTTCCAACTCCCGTCCGTCAGCTGGAAACTCCGGAAAGTAGCATTCGTATTAAATCCCATCTGGTAAGATACGTTGAAGGTATTCCCGTCCGGTATATTCTTGGTCATCACTTGCACGAAACCACCGGAGAAATCGGCTGGTAGCTCGGCAGACGGACTCTTATAGACCATCATATTGTCGATCAGCGAAGAAGGAAGCACATCGAACGAGAATGCCCGGCTGTCCGTCTCGCTCGAAGGAGTGGTCGCCTCGTTCAGCCATACATTATTATATCGTTGCGCCAACCCCCGGACCACCACAAAACGGTCATCCACGATCGTAAGCCCCGGAATACGGCGCAACACCTCGGCGGCATCACTGTCCTGTGTCTTGCCGATCTGTTGGGCTGAAATACCGCTTACGACCGGCAGGCTTTTCCGTACCGTATTGATAATGGCGGTTTCCGTTCCCAACTTTCGTTGTGCCACGACCACCACATTCTGAAGTTGCAGGTCGGCATCGGACAGTTCGATTCTCAGCACCGACTCCTGATGGGCTTTCACCACGACATCACGAACGGTTTCCGATTTATAAGAGACATAAGAAGCGACAATCGTATATTTTCCCGGTTTGACATTCTCTATACGGAAGTTTCCCTCCACGTCGGCAATGGCCCCCACCGTAGTCCCTTCGATTACGACCGAAGCACCGATCAGCGCATCTTTGAATTTGGCATCCGACACCGTTCCGCAAATAACGCCTGTCTGCGCCCAGGCAGACAACGAAAGAAAACTCCCCAACAACAAAAGAAAGAACCTCTTCACATTTCCTGTTTCACACTTGTTTCCCATTCCTTATTACTTGTTACATTTATTTGCCGGCAAAAGTAGAAGGGACGTATTGCAAGAAGATGTAAACAGAATTACATTGTAAAAACGATTATTACAATCCGTTGACAACAAAAAGAAAGCAACCATTTGACAAAGCGGCCACCCATAGCAGATTTTACGAGAAAAAAGGCTGCTAAGAAACTATTTATAGTATCTTTGGAAACAATTAAATAAACAATATACGATGAACTAGGTCATGCGCAAACTCCCAATCGGAATACAAACCAGCCTCCACAGGTTCGGCAAAAGAAGCCTCATCCCCTACCAAAGTGACAGACGTGACATCGTCAAAGTCTGCATGGAATTTGCCGAAGAACAGAATATCACAAGATGGCTATGTGAATAACAAAACTATCACAACGACCGCAGAATGGACATACACACTTTATACATCATCGCTTATGCCACCAGCACCACTTCCAGCCTGGGCAGTTGCGCCATCCTGCTGTTCTTGAACTACGGCAATATCGAGACAAACCCTGTTTACCTGAAGGCACGGCGGATCCTCGCATTTGCGACCTTCCTCGTGGCCATCGGTCTCCTCATCTCGCTTACCACCAGAAAATGGCAACCCGTCGGATGGGACATCGCCTCGTTTCCCGTCACCCTGATCGCCTCCTCGCAAACCCTGCTGTTCACATTCTCACTGATCCTGCTGTTCAACGAACAGTATGCCACCCGGCAGCGGATCCTGCTGCACGCAACTCCTTCCCTCCTCTTCACCCTGGCCTACGCCGGAGCATGCCTGATCTGGAAAGACCACCCCGTCTATGCTTACTCGGAATGGAAGTCACTGGTCACGAATCCGCCTTCCCTGATCCGCACGCTCTATCTGCTTGCCTACATCATCCAGTCAGGCATCTATGCAAAACTATTCCTGCACGAACGACATACTTACCTCTCCCTCTTGGGAGGAGTGAAGACAGAAGACAGGTGGCTCAAACTCGGACAGGTGACAAGCGCGTTCTTCCTTGCCTCAGGCATCGGCCTTTGTACGCTGAGCCTCGCCTTGAATCCTTACCTGCCTCACGAAATCACCGTGACCTTCCTATTCACCGTTTTCTATTTCGCCTTCGGAATCTTCTACGCAAACTTCAGTTCCACCTATCGGGATGTCCGAACCCGCATCCGTGAACAGAACTCAGCCTTTTCTCCTCCCGCCGGAGCGGACATGGAAGAATTGATCTGCTACCTCCAACCGGATGACGACAACAACCGTCTCTTCAAGGACATAGAAGCCTATTTTCAGAAAGAGCAGCCCTATCTGGACCCTGACTTCAGGATATCCGACCTGCCCAGGACCATCGGTGCAAACCCACACAAGCTCTCGACCGCTGTCGGCCGTGCCACCGGGCTGACGGTCCAAGACTACGTACTCCGCCTCCGCATCGGCCACTCCGCAGACCTGCTGCTACTGCCCGAAAACGCCGAGCGCACGATCGAGGACATCGCTTTCTCGTCCGGTTTCCAGTCTACAAGCACCTACAACCGGAATTTCCTGAAACTGATGAAAACAACCCCTTCCCGGTTCCGGAGCCGCACATGACAGGAATACCCCCGCCCTCCCGAGAGGAACACCCCTGTCCGCCCGACGGACAAAACTACATCATACTCATCATTGCTGATTTCGGGCACAACTTTACGGATTTTGGGCATCCTTTCTGTCCTTCTCTCCCCATCTTTGCCTCCAAACGGTTAACGCCCGGCCAACCACCGGGCACTTAAACATTGGAATCATGACCAACGAAGAAGAACAGATCACTCTCAACATCGATCTCTACGACAACATCATGACGGAGAAGGAAGGCGACTACACCGGCCGCCCTCGTATCACCGGCACTCTGTACAACAAACAGATAGCCGCCCGTATCGTGAAAGCAGGTACGGAGTACAAACAGGAAAGCATCGAGTATATCCTCGATCGTGCCGACAAAGCGAAAGTAGAAGCCATCGCCGAAGGTAAGAGCGTAATAGACGGCGTCGGGCAATACCTCGTCACCGCACGCGGCTCGTTTATCGGTGAAAACGCGCAGTTCGATCCTGTCAAACATTCCTTAGGCGTTTCCTACACGCCCGGTCAGCTTCTGCGCAGCCAGCTGAAAAAAACCAAAGTCGTCTGCAATGGCACAGCCAAAACAGGTCCGGTCATCAATTCCATCACCGACAGCACGACCGGCAGCGTCAACGAGATCATCACCTCGGCAGGCCCCGCCGTGATCAGTTGCAGCAATGCCAAAGTGATAGGCGACGACCCGTCTGTCGGCGTCTTCCTGACCAAGGACGAAGAGGGTGCAGCTCCGATGAAATGCCCGGTCATCATCCGCAACGCCCCATCCGAACTCACCGTCATGCTCCCCGCCATCGAAACAAAGGTTCTGTACACGCTGAGCGTGACAACACAATACAGCAGCAGCAACAAGATGCTGAAAAACCCGCGCACCTACCGCTTCCCCATCCTCTTGAGCGACGGGAAAAGCAATGACGAGGAACGCCCCGGCGAACTCTGACAACGATGGAGACGTTTCCTTCGAGCCAAGGGAGAGGCTCCCTCGCCTCGAAGGAAACATCTCCACTACCTCCAAGTGAATCTCTCCCTTGCATCCAAAGGAGGCATTCATCAAATTGGATGCTTTTTTCATAACACCTAAATAACTACATACACATGAATAGAGATTTAAATATTAAAAGTACAATACGCCAGATTCTTGGCGTATTGATTAGTATCATGATACTAATGCCATTTACGGTATCCTCTCAAACCGTCACAACCACCATTGACTGCGCAAACGCTACAACAGACATAAACGGCAACGGATATCGTTGGGACCTCAGCAACAAGATACTGGCTCTTGACGGAATAGACCTAAGGACAAGTCAGATGATGGGCATAGAGCTTCCTCCCAATTCAACAATCACGCTACAAGGAGACAATTACATCGAAGGAGCAAGCAGGGCCATCCTCTTCAATATCGGTTCCACAGAGCAAGACCCAGGCGGAACCCTGACTATAAAGGGAGACGGGGCCTTAACCCTGAACAGCACGAACACCCCCAGCGCCATTTTTAACGCAGGTACGAGCACGATCAAGAACAAAGCCATACTTGTGATAGAAAGCTCGACCGTCATCACAAACGGCCTGTCGGTAGGAGGCAATGCCAAAGACGAAAACGGAGAGTGGGGAAAAACGGGTGAAACAATCCTCAGGAACAATGCATGGTTGGATATCACTTGGGAAAAAACGACCAATCCTTCCGGTTTACCTCTCTACAACCACAACATAAAGGTGGAAAATTCCGTTCTGTTCTACAACTACCGGAACACCGGGACATTAGGATATTATGGTGAAGTATACGGAGACGTGACGCTGTCAGGAGACTGCACCATCAAGAACGGACAGACGCTTTTCATCCCGACAGGCTGCTCGCTCACCGTAAACGGAACACTGGATAATCAAGGAACCATATATAGCAAAGGCGCACTGACCGCAAACCAGATAACAGGAAACACGGTGACCAAAGACAAGGTTGACCTCAACGGGACAAGTTACAAAACATGGGCGGAGGCAACAGCTGCACTCGCAGGTTCCGAAGAACCGGTCAATATCATCACTCTGTTAGACGACGAAACAGCTACAAGCACACCTCCAAAACCCTGTATCATAACAGGCGACGGAAAAACGTTGACATATGCCGGCGACCTCGAACTGCAAGCCGCCCTTACCTTCAAAAGCATCAAACTGAACATGAGCACCATTTATGCCAACGGCCACGATTTGACATTCGACGAGTCTGTCGATTGCCGCCCGTCGACATACACCAACAACGGCAACACCCTGACCGGCATACGTAACATCTGGGGAGGAACTAAAGACAACAATACGATCGACAAAACCAATATCGTAATCAAAAGCGGACAATTCGGCTGGATCTACGGCGGCGGCAATGCCGGTAACATCACAGGGACAACCAAGGTGACCATATCGGGCGGAACCGTGAACAACTCTGTTTTCGGTGGAAGCCATGCCGCAGGAAGCACAGTCGGCAATACCGAGTTGAACATTACCGGAGGAACTCTAAACTATATCTACGGAGGCGGCTGGAACGGGGACGTCACCGGTACAGCCACGACGAATATCTCTGGCGATAACACGGTTGTCAGCGGCTTTATCATCGGCAACACGGAAGGAACCGGCACGGCAGGCAACACGGATGTGACACTTGACACATCCGCAGATAATCCCATCCAGGAAGTACACGGAGCTGGTATTAACTACAATAATACAGTACACGGGAAAGTTTCGGGAAATGTCAATCTCACCGTTCTGGACGGCAGAATCACCGGGAGCCTGATCGGCTGCTCCTCAGCCGTCGAGGGGAAGATCAACATAAACGTGAAAGGAGGAGAGGTCAAAAGAATAAGTGGCATCGACTATTCCTTGTCTGCAGATTCACCAACTCCCACTTACAGCGGAATAATCCAGATCACCATAGAAAAAGGCCATACCACCATCGGACAAATAGACAGCAACAATAACCACAAAACACATGTAACCTACAGAAACTGCGGAACAGCCGACACTCCCTATCTGATTTCCGAACTGCGCTCCATCGATAAAGTCATCCTGGAAAACTCTTTTATCAAAGAAAAGGACCAGACATCGGCATTCAGGCTCGACATGGGGAACGGAGAGACTATGGAAATAGAAGGGACCGGACTGACCGGAGATTTCCATCTGGTCAATTTGAACGGAAAAGCATCGGATAACCAGTCGATTATCACGGCTTCCGAACTGTCGGGTACATACAGTTTCACCCATAAGGCCGACAATAAGATGCTCTATAAAGCCGGTTTCAACTACCGCTATCCGGGTGACGCCACATTGTGTGCCATCACCCTTCCGACAACGGTCGAGAACGGCACGCTAGCTCTCAAAGGCACGATCGGAGCCGACCAGGGAGAAACCCTCTTTGAAAACGGTGACCAGGTCCCAGCAGGCACACCGATGACTATAATCGCCACTCCTTCACCAGGATATAGTATCAAAAGCTTCTCTGTAAGACAGGGTAATAACAATGTGACGGTTGATACAGATGGCAGCTTTACTGCTCCCGACGGTGATTTTACAGTCGCTGCCGAGTTTAAGAGGATATATACTCCGCCGGCAGCCACCTACCACACCGTCACTCTCCCCTCCGTGGAAGGCGCGACACTCAGCAAGCAGGCAGGTGACCATACGGTCGAGGAAGGATACAGTTTCACCTTCGCCATCACCTTGGATGAAAACTATAGTGAGTCCATCCCCGTTGTCACCACCGATCGCGGCGAGACGATCATACCGGACACGAATGGCAGATACAAGATCAACAACGTGGCTGAAGACATTGTCGTCTCTATCTCCGGCATCGTGAAGAATCTTCCAACAAGTATCAAAAGTATCGAAACAGACACGAAGATATGGACCGCCGACGGCACGATCTTCATCCACACCTCTTCCCCGCAGCAGGTACAGGTGGTAAACCTCGCCGGAAGCACTCTCTTCTACCGCAACATTCCGGTAGGCGACACACGACTCAATGGATTGGCAGCAGGAGTCTACATTGTACGCTTCTCAAGAGAAATGCCACGGAAAATAATCGTACGCTAACCCTGTTTATTATAAGCAAACTGAGGGCGATCGCGACCGCCCCCACATAAAAATCCCCCTCTCTGCACACAGCCGGGAGGGGGATTCACGAACAGTTCAAAGACGAGGTGCTGCCGGACAATAAATTGTAAAATATTTGTTACATTTGTGACCTTAAAATTATTGCTCGATTGGGCACAAATAATCTATAGTATGAAGAACATTAAAATCTATCCGAAAGATTGGTTGCAGTTGCACCCTTATAAACAGTCAGATCCGACAGATTCCTATTATACCAATATCGCAAACCGTATTTACGGCATGTTGGAAGAAACACGTCTTGCCTATTCTTTTGAGAAGGACGAGGTCAAACAGATCAGTATACGCATGGCTGCCTATTTCGAAGATGTGATTTCCGGTCTGAATATCTGGCGCTCATTCATCACGGAACACAAAGCCTTATACGGTAAATTCCTGCCGTTTTATACACCTGACGATCACTATTATGATGACGAGGTCAACTACGAAGATATCCGGTTCTTGCTTTGGCATTACACACAGCAGTATCACGGGTTTCACAAAGGCACATTCGTCAGTCCCGACAATGCGGCAAACGGCGACACAGCCAAACTGATCTACCAGATGTTCTGTGACGAATGGACAACTGCACCGGAGAACGAACGGCTGCAACAGCTCTTTGCTCCGGAAACCCGCTATGAAGATGTCGACAAATATAACGAGTTGCTTCACTGGTTCCATTACCAATGTTACCTGTTTACCGATTCACACCAGGAACTGACAGATACAGTCAAGGAATATTGGGAACAAACGAAAGAGAAAGACGAGCAGTTCATCATGACCGCCTACGAGGCTCTGGCACATATTTCCAAAAGTGCATTTTTGGCTTACACGGCTCCCAAATGGCTTTCGCTGATCTTTCCGGCAGACCATCCGGATCACAGCTTGTTCGTTGAAGAAGGTGAAAAGTCACAGGCATTCAAAGAACCGGTGTCCGAAGAGAGCAAGAAAATGCTGACCGAGCACTTTGAGAAATTCACGGCAGCGGCAGAAGGCAAAGCACTCCTTTATTTCCAAAACAAGCAGGAATTCCTCGATTTCCTGACGAAGATCGGCATCGAGACGGAAGGAGCGACAGGCGCCGCCTCCCGGAAATTTGCCGTTTATGCCACTCCGTCAGAAGGTTTGCAAGTCCTAACCGACGGTGTTGAATATATCAAAGACGAAAACAATCCTTTCTACAATCAGAAAAAGGCGGAAAACCAAGGTTTGTCCTTCTTCATGATCCGGAAATGCAGCCCGTATCTGCTGAGAATATTGGAAGAAAAAGGCATGTTAGCCGATGCGCAAGCGAAGAGCCTGGCCGGTGAAGAACGTAGCAAAGCGATCGTTCACGAGAACTGGGAGTTCCTGATGCGGTATTTCCTTCGGGAATATTGATTGTTACTTTTCTCTTAGGAGAAAAGTAACAATCAATATCGATCAGCCGGATACCGGATTCCCAACTGCCTGCGCACCTCATCGATGATCTCCAACGTGATCAGGGAATGTTCGTGGCTGTTGATTCCAGACTGGCGTTTGCCGGACAAAACCAGATCGATAAACTCCGCCACCTCATAATAATATTCATCCTTGTCCGTCACGACGCTTATATCCTGAGCTTCGGCAGAGGGACCTCTACCGGAAGCGGCCGCCAGACGGGGAGTATATTTTACCTCTCCGATTATATTGATCCGGTCGAGCGTTATGTTTCCCTCTTCTCCCTGTATCTCTGTCGGCAAGGATGAATTGGCTATCTTGGAATAGAGAACGGTCGCATTCATCCCTTCGTATTCGAAATTGACGGCTCCCTGTCCGTCCGCACCGGATGAAAGAACGATTCCTGAAGCATCTATCTTTTTCGGACGTCCGAACAAAACGACCATCGGATAAACAGTATAAATCCCGATATCCATCATCGCCCCGTTCGACAATTCCGGCCTGAATGCGTTCAGCACAACTCCCTCCTTGAACTTATCATAGCGGGAAGAATACTGACAATAGCAGGAAAAATAACGCCGTATCGTTCCCAAGCGTCCTAAGTTTTCCCGCACAGACCGAAAATTCGGGGTAAGGGTCGGTTTCATCGCCTCCATCAGCGTAACGTCATATTTTGCAGAGGCTGCGATCATCTCCCTCACCTCCCACGCATTCGAAGCGAAAGGTTTCTCACAGAGTACATGCTTTCCATGCTTCATACACAAGATACTCTGCTCTGCATGAAGGAAATTAGGCGATGCGATATACACGGCATCGATCAACGGGCTTTTTGCCATCTCTTCCAAAGAGGTAAAAGTATAAGGTATCTGATGTTTGGCGGCAAAGGCATCCGCCGTCTCCTGCCTACGGGAATAAACGGCGACCAATTCAAAACGTTCATCCTGCCGCGCCCCGGCAATCACCCAGTCGGTTATAAAGTTGGTTCCGACCACTCCAAAACGAACTTTTCCGGTATGTTTTTCCATATATTCCATTTCTTGTCAGCGTAATATTAATGTATCTCCCTCTATTGAAAGTTCGGGAACCTTGTCCGTAATACTCAAAGTCAGGCAATAGGGAACGGCATCTTCGAGATGGTTTGCTTTCAGGCGTCCTATATGATCCGTCGTATCCAGATAGGCAAGCAGGTTCGCCTTGTTGCCCGTCCACATATCCCGGGCAATCACGGCAGCATCGCTGCCCGCCTCATACAAACCGGCATTCAGTAACGCATCCGTCAAAGCTCCTCCAAAAAGCGTATCTTCTATATTCACCTTATCCTGCCAGCCAGAACAGAGCACGACTACATCCCGCTTATGGCGGACACAGTAACCGGCCACCGCCTGCAGATTGATGAAAGCTCCCGTTATGACCCGGAAAGCGGATTTGGCGATCGTGATCGCACGTGTACCGTTGGTCGTGGTGAACACAATATCTTTCCCGGAAACCTTTTCCGCCGTATAATCAAACGGGGAATTTCCGAAATCGGCAAAACCACATCGCTTCACATTCCGTTCCGCTCCGACCAGCCAGCCTTTTGCCTTATATGCCTCAGCCTCTTCAACGGTAGCGACCGGACGGATACTGCGCACTCCGTTACTAAAAGCGGCGGCCATCGTCGTCGTTGCCCGAAATACATCCACGACCACCACGATAGCTTCCGGATTATGATAGACCGGATATAATGCCGGTGAAAAACAAACATCTATTTTCATATCAAACGATTATTATACCTGCAAAAATACGGGAGATTTTAAACATTTCCCCTATCTGCTTGTTCTTTTATTACATTTTTGAATAAACGTTTTAAACTAAGTCGTATGAAAAGAATTGTATCTATGATGGTGATCTTCACCCTTCTGTTGGGTGGCATGACACATGTGCAGGCTCAGACAAGTAAAGCCGCAGAAAAAGCTGAAAAAAAGCAGGAAAGAAAAGAGAAAAAAGAAGAAAGGTTAGCTAAGGACGCCGTTATGGGCGAAGAAGCATTCAACAATGCCATGCAGGCTATCACAAACCGGTCGTTCGTGCTCGAAGCCAACTCCGTACAACCGTTGAACGGACGTGTTTACTATGTAAACTCAAACACTAACTTCGTTTCGTTGAATGACGGACAGGCCATGGTTCAGATCGCATCCAACTCTCCTTACCCCGGTCCTAACGGATTAGGCGGCATCACCGTACAAGGCTCGGCATCCAATGTACAGGTCAAACAAGAAAACAACGGAAACGTGTATCTGTCCATGAGCGTACAAGGTATCTTTATCTCTGCAACCGTAAACCTGGTATTATACAGCGGGACCAATAATGCAATGGTTACCGTAGACCCGAACTTCTCAGGAAACAACCTGACAATGAACGGAACATTGCTTCCTTATTCTGACTCCAATGTTTTCCAGGGAACCACTTACTAATTCATAATAGATATATTAAAACAACCAAGAAGGGCGGCCCGATGATCGGGCCGCCCTCTCTTTTTTATGACAATCCG
>ENA-OVGC01001282-OVGC01001282.1-human-gut-metagenome-genome-assembly--contig:-NODE-1282-length-19957-cov-4.719676_pt1 | contig 19957 bp, 20 predicted proteins | sample MGYA00237768_ERZ505415 | MGnify/ENA primary metagenome ERZ505415 (study PRJEB26158, sample SAMN06016382) | human gut metagenome | biome: human gut; feature: ankylosing spondylitis patient; material...
ACCACCGAGATCTACACTCTTTCCCTACACGACGCTCTTCCGATCTGAGGATTGTTCAACGCCGAGGTCACGGGATACTTCGGAGAAAAGACAGAAGAAGCTATTCTCAGATTTCAGAAGCAGCAGGGGCTTGCACAGACGGGAGTAGCCGATAAGGCAACACTTAAACGGCTTGGTATCTCTATAGGTTCTATCCCTCCTGCCACCACTGCAAATATAAATCTTCTGGCAAGAATCATTTCCGCTGAAGGCAGAGGCGAGCCTTATATTGGTCAGGTGGCGATCGGGGCTGTTATTATGAACAGGATCGAGCATCCGTCATTTCCCGATACACTTGCAGGAATAATTTACGAGAACGGTGCATTCACTGCTCTTGTAGACGGGCAGTTCAATGAGCCTGTCGCTGATTCCGCATATGATGCCGCCCGTGACGCTTTATCGGGGTGGGATCCTACCGGGGGATGTATTTACTATTATAATCCGAAAAAGACAAACAATCAGTTTATGATGAGCAGACCTGTGCAAAAGGTTATCGGGCAACATTATTTCTGCACATAAAACAAAGGAGAAGCAACGCTTCTCCTTTACATATAGTTATATCTACGGTTTTCTTTACTGATTGTTTATAGATTTGCTTCTCCGACAGAGTTATCTATCTTTCTGAGCGTGGTTATCATAAGCGTCAGCAGGCAGGATATTACCGATAAAACAACGGAAACAACCGTGCTGAGAATGAAATTGTTCATATCTGCCTCACTATATGAACTCATAAGCAGCGTCTGCAGGGTAAACGGATTATACTTATCTATATTTAGTGCCTGCAAAATCAGCGGAACTATCGTGGAGCCGGCATACACTATTATTACCGATATACCGGGTCTTCCTGTGGAAAGTCCTGCGAGGAAGTATACCGCAGTAATAAAGAACATATATATCGCACTGCACACCGAGGAGAATACTATATCACTTATAATCAACTCATTGTTATAAATAAGATTACTTATACCGCCAGTTATCATTCCGCCAATAAAAGACATAAGCCCTATTGCCAGCGGATAGACTATAAATTTAGGCATTACATAGCCGGATGGTGACAGTCCGGCACAGGTCGGCATTATTACAGAGCGTTTTTTCTGTTCTCCTCCTGCTGCTGACATAAGCAGTAACATTATTACTAGAGAACCTGTTGACGTGAGCGAGCTTACTCCGGTTTTGAAGCCTACCGCCGCCATACTTCCGCCGTACATTTCGGAGATTGAGCCCAGCATATTGTTTATTGAAGCTGCCGAATTCTCTACCTGTCCCTGCGTTTCACCGCCGAACTGCTGACCCATATCCGAAATCTGATTTGCCATAAGCTCCATTGACTTATAGGTAAACGGATACAGAAGTGATATTGCTAAAATAGTAATAATAACGCCTAACAGCTTGAATCCTCTTGTAAAAAGCATCAGCTCTTTTTTTATACCCGATTTTATCATTTTCTGCTCCCTCCTTAACCTATAGTTTCCATATAAATCTGTTCGAGCGTCTTATTTTCAATAACGAAAAGTGAAACGGTAAGCCCGGCAGAATTTAAAGAATCAAATAAACGATGAGCTGTTTCCTGCTCATTTATATCGGAAGCAATAGGTATCTCAAAAACGGCTCTTTGTCTGTCAAAATAGAAATTGCCGCCGGTAAGGGCACTTACAGGCTGTATTGCGGCTGTGGGATCGCCGAATATGCCCATTACTATTTTCTTGCCCGCTTTGTCGTACTGCTCCTTGATTTCGGAAATAGTTCCTTCGACAGCCATTCTGCCGTCACGGACAATTCCTATTCTGTTTGCCGTTCTTTCAACATCGGACAATATATGTGTGCAAAGAATTATGGTAGTACCCATATCAGCAAGATTTTTGATTATGCTCATTACCTCTGCTCTGCCCTGCGGATCAAGTGCGGAGGTCGGCTCATCAAGAATAAGCAGGTCGGGATGGTCGAATATTGCCGCCGCTATGCCGAGCCTTTGATTCATACCTCTGGAATAGCCTTTTATTCTGCGCTTTCCGCCCTCAGCCATTCCTACTATATTGATAACTTCAGCTATACGTTTTTTCTTGTCGTCCTTATAGGAGCAGCACGAAGCAATATAATCAAGATATTCATAGCCGTTCATATATGTAAACATTGACGGTGTTTCAGGCAGATAGCCTATCTTGCAGTTTTCTTTTCCGAAATTTATCTCGCCGCTGTCTTTGGGGATAATATTTGAAACTATGTTCATTGTTGTGGTTTTTCCGCAACCGTTTTTACCGAGAAATCCGTAAATATCACCTTTATTTACATTCATTTCAAGGCCTCTCAGCACTTCAAAAGCACCGTAACTCTTATGCAAATTTTTGATGTGAAGCATTTTTTCTGCCCTTTCCCTGTTTTTTTAAGGGTAAATTAAATTTACCTTGATATTAATTATAGCACATTAACTAAATTTTGTCAAACAAATTCTGCCTGTGCCTCAAAGCTGACCTTGCCGTCCGGGAATCTTCCCTCCGCAATGCAGATTTTATCGTTTATTTCAAGATAAAGTCCGACAGTTTCTCCCTGTCTGCACTCGTGTATAAAATTTATCCTCAGCGTTTTCAAATGCTTGTCTGTAAGCTCCTGCGGTATTATATCGCTCATAAGCCTTAAATAAACTCCGTTATTTACATGGCTGTTGGCATCAATATCGCTGTAGACGAACGTATAATCCTTTATTTTCTCAGGAGCTTCCGCCTTGAATTTTATTACTTTTGCTTCTACTTCATCTTCGCAGGGAATCTGCTCGTAGATATATTCGGACGGTCTGCATATTTTATGCGAATGGGGATTTACAAGCGCCCACATAGTATCGACATCGCACAGAATATTTTCGTCCGTGTCTTTGACAACGAATTTTCTTGTAAACTGAGAGCCTTTGGTTCCGCCCTCCCACGTTGTCATATACAACTTATTATTATACTGCGGTACTTTTTCAAAATGAACTGCGGCACGGGTGAGAAGGAAAACCTGACCGTCCTTCCACATCTGCTCCCGTGTTATATTTCTGCTGCGAAGATGGTTTCCGGCAAGCTCGGCGCACCACGCAAGAAGCACCTGCGGCTTTATGTCGTACTTTTTATCGCAGTCGGCAAATTCAGGAATATATTCAACGGTATACTTACTGCTATCCATAATGGCCTTTCTGTTAACAAAACGAGCCACAAATACCTGAGTATCCGTGGCTCTGTAGCTTACTTGTTATCCTTGGGAACAATTCTGTCGATACCGCCCATATACTTTCTGAGAACCTCGGGTATCTTTACGCTGCCGTCGGCGCAAAGGTTATTTTCAAGGAATGCAATAAGCATTCTGGGGGGAGCAACAACGGTGTTGTTGAGTGTATGTGCAAAGTAGTTTCCCTTATCCTTGCTCTTTACTCTTATCTTAAGACGGCGAGCCTGTGCATCGCCTAAGTTTGAACAGCTGCCCACTTCAAAATACTTCTTCTGTCTGGGTGACCATGCTTCAACGTCATAAGACTTGACCTTAAGGTCGGCAAGGTCGCCTGAGCAACACTCAATGGTTCTTACGGGAATATCCATCGATCTGAACAGGTCAACTGTATTCTGCCACAGCTTATCGAACCACATAGCACTGTCTTCGGGCTTGCAGACAACTATCATTTCCTGCTTTTCAAACTGGTGTATTCTGTAAACGCCTCTTTCTTCTATACCGTGAGCGCCCTTTTCCTTACGGAAGCAGGGTGAGTAGCTTGTAAGAGTATAGGGGAGCTTTTCCTCCTCGTTTATTGTATCTATGAACTTACCTATCATAGAATGTTCGCTGGTACCGATAAGATAGAGATCTTCACCTTCAATCTTGTACATCATTGCATCCATCTCGGCAAACGACATAACGCCTGTAACAACATTACTGCGAATCATATAAGGAGGAATGCAGTAGGTAAATCCTCTGTCTATCATAAAGTCACGGGCATATGCTAAAACTGCGGAATGAAGGCGTGCTATATCTCCCATAAGATAATAGAAGCCGTTTCCTGCTACTCTTCTTGCGCTGTCAAGATCGATACCGTTGAATCTTTCCATTATCTCGGAATGATAAGGAACTTCAAAGTCGGGTACTACAGGCTCTCCGTATCTCTTTATCTCAACGTTTTCGCTGTCGTCCTTACCTATCGGAACAGAAGGGTCGATGATATTGGGGATTATCATCATTCTTTTCTTAACTTCTTCGCCCAGCTCTTCTTCCTTCTTTTCAAGCTCTTCAAGCTCATCGGAGAACTGCTTTACCTGAGCCTTTATCTGCTCAGCCTCGTCCTTTTTGCCCTGTGCCATAAGTCCGCCGATCTGCTTTGACAGCTTATTTCTGTCGCCACGCAGATTATCAGCCTTCAGCTGAGCGGCTCTTAATTCTTTATCAAGCTCAATAACCTCGTTAACGAGTACGATTTTTTCATCCTGAAACTTCTTTTTGATATTTTCCTTTACAGCCTCGGGATTTTCTCTTAAAAACTTAATGTCTATCATTTGATATGCCTTTCTTTTAAAATTATTTACTGTTTGCAAGCCGATTTACAATATCGGTCAGATCTTCATCGGTATAGAATTCTATCTGAATTGTGCTTTTTTTCTTGCCGGGTACTATACTTACGTTAGTTTCAAGTGCCTTGGCAAGACTTATTTCTGCCTCCGTATAGAATGTATCCTTTTTCTTTTCGGGCTTTTCTTTTTTATCAAGAGCCTTTACCATACGTTCCATTTCACGCACCGAAACGTCCTTACCTGCCGCTTTATGAGCAAGCTCGACCATATCCTTGGTTTCACTCACTCCCAGAAGGACCTTGCAGTGACCTGTTGAAAGCTCGTTATTTGAAACCATCTCGGCTATTATAGGAGGCAGATTAAGCAGTCGCAGAGAGTTTGCTATAGACGATCTTGCCTTTCCTACTACTCTGGCGACTTCCTCCTGCGTCATACCGAACTTATCCATAAGTTCTTTGTAACCGTTTGCTTCTTCGATAGGATTCAGATTTTCACGTTGCAGATTTTCGATGAGGGCAATCTGCTGAGCCTGAAGGTCGGTAAGTTCCTTGACAAGAACGGGTACTTCTGTAAGACCTGCCATTTTTGCGGCACGCCATCTTCGCTCACCTGCGACTATCTGATAAGTGCCGTCGGGCATTGAGCGCACAAGCAGAGGTTGAATGACGCCGTTCTGTCTTATCGAGTCAGCCAGTGTATTGAGAGCGGTTATATCGAAATTTTTTCTAGGCTGAGATTTATTAGGCTCGATATCGGTAAGTTTAAGTGTGCTTACGCCTTCATCGTCTTCATCGAAGCTGTTATCATCAAAAATACTGTTAAACCTTTGATTTAAAACACCACGTTTTGCCATACACCCTCCTTAATCATTCAGTTTCTTTATTATCTCACCGGCAAGCTTCATATAGCTTTCTGCGCCTTTTGAGCTTTTATCATAATATATAACGGGCATACCGTGGCTTGGTGCTTCGGAGATACGCACATTTCTCGGTATAACCGTATTGAATATAGATGACGGCGGGAAGTTTCTTTTAATATCCCTCATAATTTCATTTGATTGTAACAGACGCTTATCCAGCATAGTGAATACGATTCCCATAAGGGAGAGATTCTTGTTGGAGGTTCTTTTAACCTTTTTCACCGTTGAAAGCAGCTGTGCCAGACCTTCAAGGCTGTAATGTTCGCACTGCATTGGCACAATAAATTTATCGCTTGCAATGAGGGCGTTTATTGCCAGTATACCGAGTGACGGAAGGCAGTCAACGATTATAATATCATAATCATCCTTAAGCTGTATCAGAGCTTTTTTAAGCTGGTGATTTCTCTGTTCAATCTGCAGCAGATGCATTTCAGCCTCTGCAAGCTGAGCGTTTGCAGGTATAAGGCTTACATTTTTACAATTTGTAGCGATAACCGCTTCCTGCGGACGCACATTGGACATTACGACATCGTAAGAGGTTGTTTTAAGATTTTTCTTTGAGATTCCGTAGCCGGAGGTTGCATTTCCCTGCGGATCAAAGTCTACCAAAAGCACTTTTTTTCCTTTTGCGCCGAGAGCTGCACTGATATTTACAGCCGATGTTGTCTTGCCGACTCCGCCTTTCTGGTTTACGATAGAAATAATTACTCCCATAGTACCTCCTTCAAACGTTTCTTATAACATTATATCACACTATGGGAGAAAAATAAAGCCTTTTTACAAAAAAACGTTCACAATTGTTCCACATGGAACATTTTTATGAACGTTCTTCATTATGAACATCAATCGTGAGGAATTCTGATTATATACTCAAGATAACCGTTTTCCTCGTGTTTCTCGGAAATAAACTCAATCCCCGATTTTTTCATTGTTTCAAGAGTTCTGTTGATGTTGTTTATATACAGACGTTTGGCAGTAAATGTCCATTTTGGCTTATCTGCCTTCTTCTTTACGAGCAATTTGTCTATGTATTTTTCTGTTTCACTTACATTCAGTCCATACTTATATATATGTTTCTCCGCCTTTTCCCGCTGTTCCTCAGGTAATCTTATCAATGCTCGTATCTGCCGCTCACACAAATCGTGCTCCAATGCATTTGCTAACAGCTTGTCAGATAACTTCAAAAGCCTTATCTTATTCGCTATCGTACTCTGCGCTTTTCCGAGTTTTCTTGCCAGCTCTTCCTGAGTATACCCGTAATGGTTCATAAGCCTTTGCATTGCAACAGCTTCCTCTATGCAATTAAGATCGCACCTTTGTATGTTTTCTATTATTGCAAGCACAGAAGATTCTTCTTCATTTCTGTCCTCAATAATTACCCTGACCTCATTTATACCGGCAAGTATGGACGCTCTTAGCCGCCTTTCTCCGGCTATAAGTTCATATCTGCCGTCAGATTTTTTTCTCACTGTAAGCGGCTGTAACAGACCGTTCTCTTTTATGCTTATCGCAAGGCTTTCTAATTCTGCTTTATCAAAATACTTTCTCGGCTGATTCGGGTTTAAGTCTATTTCTCTGACATTCACTGTAATAACTTGTCCCGTTATTTTCTTTTCCTTAGTAAATAACCCCATTATTTCACCCCCAATCTAATTTTATATCAAACTTATTTCTTGGGCAATAAAAAAAATCCGCCGTTTATCTGCTAAAAACGACGGAATGTTTTATATTTTCACTGTATTACAGTGGTTTCTTCTTAATCATCGAAGGATTTCTCGGATATTTTGTCGGAGTCTGGCTTACTTTATCTATAATAAATAGTCGTCTGTTGTCGCCATTTGTTATTGTATAGTCTTTTATTTCAGCTATCTTTCCTCCAAGCACTTTAACTGCCTTTTCGCACAGGGTTTCATCCTCATTTACAGACTTAAGAGCAATGAACCTACCGCCCGTTTTTACATAAGGAATACAATACTCACAAAGTACCGGCATAGCCGCAACAGCCCTTGCCGTTGCAAAATCAAATGCTTCACGCTTTTCTTTTGCGTAGTCCTCTGCTCTGCCGTGAATCACCTTCGCATCAACTTCGGTAAGCTCGCACGCCTTTTCAAGGAATACACATCTTTTATTAAGTGCCTCAAGCAGTGTGCCTTTAAGATCCGGTCTTACTATCATAAGCGGAATGGACGGGAATCCCGCTCCTGTACCGACATCAATAAAACTGCTGTTTTCTTTAATGTCAATCATACTGAACGGCAACACGCTGTCTATAAAATGCTTCACCACTACTTCTTCAAAATCGGTTATTGCTGTCAGATTGACATTCTTATTGTACTCAACAAGAAATTCATACAGCTTTAACAGCTTATCGGCTTTATCCTGCGATAATTTGATATTACATTTTTGAAATTCACTGATTATAAATTCAATTCTCTCCATGTTTTCTCCCTGAAAGCCATATCAGAAGTACAGATACATCGGCAGGATTGACACCCGAAATTCTTCCTGCCTGACCTATATTCAGCGGTCTGTATTTATTCAGCTTTTCCTGTGCCTCAAGTCTTAAGCCCGATATAGTCTTATAATCAATATCAGTAGGAAGCTGCTTTTCTTCAAGACGTTTCATCTGTTCGATTTTTTCAGTCTGGGTTTTGATATATCCCTCATATTTAATGTTGATTTCAAGCTTATCTATTATATCGTGTTCAAGCTCAGGTGCATTCTCATCAAACTGAGCCAGATCTCTGTAATCAATCTGAGGACGTTTTAAAAGCTCTATAAACTTGACTCCCTGCGTAATAGGCGATGTACCTTTACTTTCAAGCATTTTATTGAGCTCCTCGCAAGGATAGATAGTAGCTTTCTTTATTCTGCTCGTTTCATTATCAAGTATATTCTTCCGCTCTAAAAATCTCTGATAACGCTCGTCCGATATAAGACCGAATTTGTGTCCTATCGGCACAAGTCTGTCATTAGCGTTATCCTGCCGCAATAAAAGCCTGTACTCACTCCTGCTGGTCATCATTCTGTACGGCTCAACACAGCCCTTTGTAACAAGATCGTCTATAAGCGTACCGATAAAAGAAGTAGTTCTGTCAGGAATATACTGTTCTCTGCCTTTTATCTTCATTGCCGCATTCATACCGGCAATTACGCCCTGTGCGGCGGCTTCCTCATATCCGCTTGTACAATTGAACTGACCTGCACCAAATAATCCGGATATTTTTTTGAATTCGAGAGTAGGATATAATTCAAGAGGATCACAGCAGTCATACTCTATTGCATAAGCCGGTCGCATAATCTCAACGTGTTCAAGACCTTTGATAGTTCTTAAAAACTTTATCTGTACATCTTCCGGCAGTGAGCTGGACATACCCTGTAAATAATATTCATCGGTATCAAGACCCATCGGTTCAACAAAAAGCTGATGCCTTGGCTTATCTGAAAATCTTACGATCTTATCTTCGATGCTTGGACAATATCTCGGACCTACACCCTTTATTCTTCCTGCGTAAAGAGGCGACCTGTCGAGATTATCGAGTATAATTCTATGTGTTTCGGCATTAGTATAAGTAACGTAGCACTTAACTTTATTTTCAAGCTTGAATGTGTTGTCAAAGCAGAACGGAGTAATATATTCATCTCCGTCCTGTTCTTCCATCACAGAAAAGTCTATAGACCTTTTATGAACTCTGGCAGGAGTACCGGTCTTGAATCTTCTCATAGAAAGACCGAGATTTCTAAGGCTCTCTGTCAGCTGTAAAGCCGCAGATACGTTATCCGGTCCGCTCTGATAATTCAGCTCACCGATATGAATCTTACCGCCGAGATAAGTTCCTGTGGTGATGATGACACAGCCGGCAGGATAGAAAGCACCAAGCCTTGTTTTTATACCGGTAATTTTTCCGTTTTCGGCACACACTTCTGTAACCTCAGCCTGTTTTATATCAAGATTTTCGGTATGCTCAAGCACCGACTTCATAAAAGTATGATACTTTACCCTGTCGCTTTGTACTCTGAGAGAATGAACGGCAGGACCTTTACCTTTATTGAGCATTCTTGACTGAATAAAAGTAGCGTCTGCGGCTCTTCCCATTTCACCACCGAGCGAGTCAAGCTCTCTTACAAGTTGACCTTTGGCAGAACCTCCAATACACGGATTACAAGGCATATTTGCAATAGCATCAAGACTTAAAGTAAAAACGGCAGTCTTACATCCAAGTCTTGCGGCGGCGAGAGCCGCCTCACAGCCGGCATGACCTGCACCTACAACTATAACGTCATAATAATCAAGTTCGTACATAAATAACCCCGATCATAAAAATGTTCTATGTGGAACAATAGGTATTTTTCCAGAAAATCAGCCTGTCACAGAATTTCTGCCGACAGGCTGATATACTTATTCTTCTTCGTTTGTTTCAGGCTCGTCCTCAATAACTTCAGCTTCTGCCTCTGCTTCAGCCGCAGCTATCTCTTCATCACTTGCCTGCTCTACTTCTTCAATATCCGCAGTCTCATCATGCTCGGTTCTTGTAAATGTTACAACTCTATCCTCATCAGACAGCTTCATAACTCTTACGCCTAAACCGGTTCTTCTCATCACTCTGAGATCGTTTGCACGGATACGGATAATAACGCCGTCAGTGCTGATAAGTATAACATCATCGTCAGTCTGTATAGAACGTATACCGCAGACATATCCTCTGTCATCTCGTATCTTGTAGTTCTTAAGACCGTTACCGCCTCTGTTTTGCATACGGTAATCACTCAGTGCACTGAGCCTGCCGTATCCCTTGTCGGTTACGGTAAGTATTTTCATATCATCACTGTATACCTTGGCAGCACCAACAATATAGTCGTCCTCACGCAGTTTTATTGCTCTTACACCTGCGGCAAGTCTTCCCATACTTCTTATTTTATCTTCACTGAAATGTATTGCCATACCAAGATGTGTAGCAACTATAATCGAGCTGTCGCCCTCAGTAAGATGTGCGGCTGCTATTTCATCGCCCTCTGCAAGCGTAATCGCTCTCAGACCGTTCTTTCTCACGTTTCTGAAATCATAAAGCGGCGTTCTCTTGATTTTTCCGTACTTGGTAACACAGATGAAATACTTGTTCTCGGCAAAATCACTTGTTTTCATCATTGCCGCAATACGTTCACCTTCGTCAAGCTGTAACAGATTTACTATGTTTGTGCCTCTGCTCTGCTTGGAACCCTCAGGTACTTCATAGCACTTCAATTTATACATATTACCATAATTTGTAATAAATAAAATATTGTCGTGCGTAGAGCTTATGAACATATCCTCAACGAAGTCCTCTTCTCTCTGCTTCATACCCGATACGCCCTTACCGCCACGCTTCTGCAGATTGTATACATCTACAGGCTGACGCTTGATATATCCGATATTAGTATAGGTAAGTACACATTCTTCTTCGGGGATAAGGTCCTCTATATCCACTTCTCCGCTTACCGGCTCAATGGCGGTTCTTCTCTCATCGCCGTATTTTTCCTTGATAGCTGTGATCTCTTCCTTGATTATTTCTTTTACTCTCTCATCGCTTGAAAGTATATCAAGGAAGTCATTTATCTTCTCCATAATTTCGGCAAGCTCGGAAATAACCTTGTCACGTTCAAGTCCTGTCAGCTGTCCTAATCTCATCTGAACAATAGCGTCCGCCTGTTCTTCGGAAAGTCCTATCTCGTGTTCAAAATGAACATTCTTATAGTTCTCTCCCATTGCCCTCTGTAACAGTTTAGCAAGATCGTCTTCCTTGAAACGCTCCATCAGACGCTCTTTACCTTCCTGTACAGACTTACTTGAACGCAGGATGGAAATTACCTCGTCAATGTTATCAATAGCAAGCAGGAAGCCCTGTAAAATATGCGCTCTTTCTCTTGCTTTCTTAAGATCAAATGCTGTTCTTCTTGTAATTATCTGCTTCTGGAACGCTATATAGTTATCCAGTATCTCAAGAAGTGTCAGCTGCTTAGGCTCGCCGTTTACAAGTGCAATCATAATAACGCCGACAGTATCCTGCAGCTGTGTGAATGAATACAGCTTATTAAGAACCACCTGCGCATTTACATCTCTCTTAAGCTCATAGACAATACGCATACCGTCCTTGTCACTCTCATCACGAAGATTTGAAATGCCTTCGATACGCTTGTCACGCATAAGCTGTCCGGTAGTTTCAAGCAGCTTTGATTTGTTTACCATATAAGGAATCTCGGTAACGATGATTCTTGAATGGTTACCTTCTTCAACTATCTCTGCTTTACCTCTTAATGTAATCTTGCCACGACCTGTATAATATGCGGAGCGTATTCCGCTGTATCCCATGATTATACCGCCGGTAGGAAAGTCGGGTCCCTTAATATACTGAAGTATTTCTTCTATGCTGCATTCAGGATTATCCATTCGTGCAACTATAGCGTCACATACTTCGTTAAGGTTATGAGGAGGTATATTTGTAGCCATACCTACAGCTATACCTACAGAACCGTTTACAAGAAGATTCGGAAATTTTACCGGAAGAACAGTAGGCTCGTCCAGCTTATCATCATAGTTCTTACCCCAGTCGATAGTATCCTTCTTTATATCCTTCAGAAGTTCGGAAGCTATCTTTGCCATTCTCGCTTCTGTATAACGGTAAGCGGCAGGCGGGTCGCCGTCTACCGAACCGAAGTTTCCGTGACCGTCGATAAGAGGGTATCTCATCGAGAAATCCTGTGCAAGTCTTACCAGTGCGTCATATACCGATGCGTCACCGTGAGGATGGTATTTACCGAGAACTTCACCTACCGTATAAGCACATTTTCTGTACGGCTTGCTTGATGTATTGTCAGCCTCGTTCATCGTGTATATGATTCTTCTGTGTACAGGCTTCATGCCGTCCCTTACATCAGGTAAAGCTCTTGATACCAGCACCGCCATAGAATACTGAAGAAAGCTCTCACGCATTTCCTTTTCTATGTCTACCTGTATCAGTTTTTCAGTGGCTGTGCTGAATTCTTTAACGTCTTTTTCCATTCCGATTTCCTTTCCGATTCTTTTATATCAATCAGAGTATTGATTTTTCGGTAAATATTTCTCTCAGCTTGTTCTGTTCTTCTTCGGAAAGACATTTCTTTGAGAAAATATAAATATTCTGTCTGTTTACAAACAGTAAAAACATCTGCTCATTTTCCATAGCGTCTAAATAATCAGAGCCAAAATAAAGATTTGTAACTACTTCTTCCTGCTCTTCCTCCTCGTGAGGTTCGTCCTTTGCGGGAGAATCGGTTTCTTCTTCCGTTTCGGTTTCATTTTCCGCTATAACCGGTTCTTCTATTACGGTCGTTATCTGTATCCTGTCACGGTAAAACTCAGCCGTATATGTTTCTTCGGCAAGTGAGCTTATAGTCGCAATCAGCTTTTTTCTTATAAGCACAGGCTTGTACCAGGTATAGAATATCATACCGAGCGACAGACCGACCAGAATATAGCCGTAGATACCGGTATTATCTCTTATCAGAAAATCAATGCCAAGTCCCAGCGCTATAAGATAAACAAGCGTGAAAACCAGCGATTTCTTAAACTGATATTTTTTCTGAAACAGCTTGAATCCCTCGCCTATCTCGTCAAGCGTCATGCTGTATTTAATTTTTAACAGTAATTCTTCCATATTTTCCTTTCGTCTTATCCGAACATCAATATAATCACACCTGTAACAAAACAGATCACGGTACATATTCCGGCTATAACGCCGTCAAATATTTTCTTTTTCTTTACAAATACCGGTACATTAACACCCGCAAGAGCCGCAAGTGCAAACATACACATAGGCAGGAATATCTTCATTTCAAGCGTGCCGGTAAGCAGGCAAAATGCCGCAAACACCCACATAAGACCGCATAAAGCTATAAGACCTTTTCTGACGGTTATAAACGGTGCAAGCTCCTTTTCAAGCTCCTGCTCCTTTTCCATTCTTACTTTAGCTTCAGCCTTTTCCTTTACATCGGTTTCATATTGAGCCTTGACACGCTCTATCTGTTCTTCCCTGCGCTGTCTTAACAGCTCCTTTTCATCGGGCTGCTCCTCGTTATTATTTAAAATTTCATCATTCATAGTAACACCCTTAAGCATTCACGGATTTTATTTTTCCTCGCCCGAATAAAAAGATTATATATCAAGATCCTTTGCGTATCTTGCATTCTGCTCTATAAATTCACGTCTGGGTTCAACCTTGTCGCCCATAAGTATTGAGAATATCTCGTCAGCCTTTGCGGCATCCTCAAGATTAACCTTTATCATTGTTCTTGCGGCAGGGTCCATTGTCGTTTCCCATAACTGTTCGGGATCCATCTCACCAAGACCTTTATAACGCTGAACGTCAACCTTTGCGTTGCTTTCGCCTGCAAGCTCGGCAATATAGGCATCTCTCTCCTCGTCACTGAACGCATATCTTACCTTTTTGCCTCTGAACACCTTGAACAGCGGAGGCTGAGCAAGATAAACATGACCTTCTTCTATCAGAGGACGCATAAAGCGGAAGAAGAATGTCAGCAGAAGTGTTCTGATATGTGAGCCGTCGACATCGGCATCGGCCATTACAACTACTCTGCCGTATCTGAGCTTGGTTATATCAAAATCTTCTCCTATACCCGTACCGAGTGCCTTTACGACAGGCTGTAGCTTATCATTGTTATAAACCTTGTCTGCTCTTGCCTTCTCAACGTTCAGCATCTTGCCCCAGAGAGGAAGTATAGCCTGAAAACGTCTGTCACGTCCCTGCTTTGCAGAACCGCCCGCAGAATCTCCCTCGACGATATATACTTCTGTCTTTTCGGGATCGGTATCCGAGCAGTCAGCCAGCTTTCCGGGCAGACTTGCACCGTCCGTAACAGACTTTCTCTTCGCCTCCATAGCCTTCTTAGCCGCATCTCTTGCAGCCTGAGCATTGATACATTTCTGAGCTATCGTAGCTATTGTATCGGGATGCTCCTCAAAGTAATATGTCAGCTTCTCTACAGTTATTTTATAAACAACGGGACGAACCTCAGGATTACCGAGCTTACCCTTTGTCTGTCCTTCAAATTCACATTCGGGGAGCTTTACAGAGATGACCGCATTTATAGCCTCTCTTATAGCTTCACCGCTCAGCGGAACAAACTCCTTGACCTCGTCCTGCTTCTTCTTGGACTTTTTATTGTTATTAGCCTGCTGTTCCTTATATTGCTTTACAAAGTCGTTTATAACCTTGTTCAGTGCATTCTTGAATGCAATCTCATGTGTACCGCCATCAACCGTATGAATATTGTTTGCAAACGATCTGAACGTTTCACTGTTGAAGTCTGTGTTGTACTGGAATGCAATCTCAACGGATATATTATCAAGAAGTCCCTCAATATATACAACATCGGGATGAAGCGCTTCTGCTCCTCTTTTCTTCTGCAGCCATTCTACATAGCTGATAATACCGCCCTCATACTGAAGGACCTCCTGCTTAGGCTTGTCCTCATCTCTGAGGTCGCTTAAAACGATTTTAAGTCCGGCATTCAGAAAAGCCTGTTCTCTTAGTCTGTCAAGCAGTATATCATATTTGAACTCTGTGCTGTGGAATATAGTCGAGTCGGGCTTAAAGCGTACTTGTGTACCTGTCTTATCGGTTGTGCCGATAACCTTCATCTGCTCCTTGTAATGACCGCCGTTTTCAAAACGCTGAAAATGTATCTCCTTGCCGTCATATACAGTAAGCTCAAGCCATTCTGAAAGTGCATTTACAACAGACGCACCTACGCCGTGCAGACCGCCGGAAACCTTATATCCGCCTCCGCCGAACTTACCGCCTGCGTGAAGTATCGTATATACGACAGTAGCCGCACTTATCTTTTCCTTAGGATGAATGCCTGTAGGTATACCACGTCCGTTATCGGTTACTTCAATAACATCTCCGGGCAGTATCTTAACGTTTATTTCGGTACAATAGCCTGCAAGGGCTTCGTCTATGGCATTGTCCACTATCTCGTATACAAGGTGATGCAGACCGCTTTCACCTGTAGAACCGATATACATACCCGGTCTTTTTCTTACCGCTTCAAGACCTTCAAGTATCTGAATATCATCTGCACCGTAAGCGTGTTCAACCTGTGTATTATCCTCTATATCCTTTATTTCGCCATCGATTTCAGGCTCGTCAACCTCTACGGTATTGACGTTTTTATCAAGAATTTCTTCTGCCATGCTCTTTCCTTTCATCATTTCCGCAATTTCTCACGATACTATATGTAATTATATCACATTTCAGCTTCAAAGTCAACTTGAATCACTCATAAACGCTTTTAAAAACAGCATTTCAACGCTGTTCGGATATTAAACTTTCCGCCTCTGAATTACTGCTGTAACAGCTGTGCTTTATCGAATGCCGAACATAAAAAAATCTTTACAGGAAGTTAAAACATATAATAATATAACAGATTGTAAACATATTTAAAAATACCGATTCCGCATCGCTGAAAACACGATAACAAAGCTAAAAAGGAGCGGATACAAAATCTGCCCCCTTTTATATTTCCGACCTTATTTCATTATCTGCGAACCGCCTTTTCAGCGTAAAAACAGACACATTTGAGATATATACATAGTCCTTTGTCACAATAAAACTCTTCGGCATATCGTAGGAAACATAATAGATCCTGCCCTGCTTCTGCAGTTTCATAAGATAGTCGTTTACGTCTTTGTTTACAGAGGTCTTTTCAATGTCGAATATGCCTATTATTTTATCTGACGGTAAGGTTATATCGCCACCAATATGAATATACATATATATCATTCCTCCGTGAAAATGCCGTTTTCTACTTTCCAGACTTTTCCGTTTTTTAATTCTTTAACGTCATTTATATTACAACAAGTAATAAAAACCTGTGAATTAATGATATGATTGAGTACAAAACGCTGTCTGCCTGCGTCAAGCTCGCTTAAAACATCGTCAAGTATCATTATCGGGGTTTCGTCCTTTTGTCTGATTATTTCCGCTTCGGCAAGTTTTAACGCAAGTGCGGTGCTTCTCTGCTGTCCCTGACTTCCGAACTCCTTTACATCGTTATTGTCAATATAAAGATTCATATCGTCACGATGTACGCCAAGCACCGTATAACGCATCTTCAGCTCACGCTGAAAGCTGTTGTTGAGCCGCTCAAGATATTCGTCATAAAGACCGTTTATCTTATCACATTTAAGTTCAGTGCTGTCAAATATGCTTGAATAATACTTAAGGGTAAGCTGTTCTCCGCCGGAAAGCTCATTATAAAGCTGTGAAGCTATCGTTTCAAGCAGTGAGAAATACTTGAGTCTGCCATAGGTGACATTAAGCCCCTCAGCCGCTAAAACGCTGTTCCAGCTCTCTATCTGCGGTCTTATCACAGATAAATCATCACCAAAATTTATTCCGAACAGTAAATTATTTTTATTTTTTAACGCTTTGTTATATCGTGACAGCTTTTTTAAATGTACGGGAGTCTGCATCATAGCTACGCTGTCGAGATATTCACGTCTGCATTCAGGTACACCCTTGATGAGATTTAAGTGTTCCGGTATAAAAACCACATATTTTAACACGCCGTATAACTCTAAAGCAGATTTTATAGCAAGCCCGTTGTATTTTATCTCTTTTTTATTATTACAAATAGTAAATTCTATCAGATTTTCGCTATCTGTATTAAAAGAAGTGGTAAACCACATTTTGATAACGCACTTTTCCTTTGAATTATCCAAAGAAAAAGGAATATAAGAGCTTTGCCTTGAGGTACGGAACGACGGTCCCATACAAAGAGAAATAGCCTCACAGAGATTAGTCTTGCCCTGTGCGTTGTTTCCGCAAAGAACGTTTACATTCTCGTGAAAGCAAAATTCCTGCTCCCTTATATTCCTGAAATTCTTTACATAAAGTCGTTTTATCTGCATTTTATCTCATTTTGTCGTTATCTCATGCAGCACTTATACTGCTGTTCGTCAAGCTCTACAATATCACCGTCTGCTATCTTCTTGCCACGCATTGTGCATATTTCACCGTTTACATGAACATATCCGCCCTGAATGGCATTTTTGGCTTCTCCGCCTGTTTCACAGGCTCCGCTGAACTTAAGAAACTGTTCCAGCTTGATAAAAGGAGGTTTAACATTTACATTTATACACATTTTAATCACTCTTTCTGGTATATTTAAGCTCTGATACTCCGCTTTCATCGGGAATTGTGAGCGTAAGACTGTCGCCGTCCAGCTTATAGATGACTTTATAATATTCGTTGTTCATCTTGATTGCTATGACGTTCTTTTCTTCGATTATATATTCGCTTGTTTTGCCGTTTATCGTTATGTTTTTATCATTGATGGTCATTGTAACACCGCCGGAGGCAGACCATGTGCCGAACAGACGGTTCTGTTTGGAAGAAACCGACCATATAGCAGACAGCACGCAGATTCCGATAATCAGCACTCCCAATATTACACAGAGTAATATTCTTGGCAGCTTGCTTTTTTTGCGAACCGAGCGTCCGTCACTGTGGCTTATAATAAAATCCACAATATCAAAGTCGCTTTTTTGTTCATTCTGCTGAAAAACCGCAGAATTGTTGTCGCATCTTATAGACTCCATGTTGATGTTTTTTGTAGAATTATCGGTGTTTTCAGCCGGTTTTTCTGCGTTTAAATCATCAATTGTCGGGTTTGCAATATTGTTATTATTTACAGTTTTATCCATAATCATTCCACCCTGTGAAGTATTTCGGGGCTGTCGCTGTCGGCTGAAGATATTACTATCTCACTGCCTTTTATAGTAACAGTATAATATTTAATATTACCGCTGTCTTGTAATGCCAATGTATTATTTTTATATGAATATCCGTATAGCTTACTGTAAGAATTGATTTTAGAACTTACGGTAAGTGTATTTTCGTCAAACGTATATCTTCTCAGACCGTCTGAGGTTTCCCACGAGCCTATAAGAAAATTGCCTGTCAGCTTCGGAATTATAATAATTGCGATTATGATAACGGTAATTATCACAAAGGCAATATAAATCCACTTCCGCTGTTTTTTAAAGACAGACATATTATCGGCGTCTTACAGGGCTTACAATAAATGTGAAGCTGTCGCCCTCAAGCGGAACTATTTTAAGCGCCGTATTCTGTACGAACAGGAATTTTACCTTATCGCAATAGGTATTCTTCAGAGCGTCAAGTATATATCTGCTGTTGAACGAGATTCTGAACTCCTCGCCGCTGTAATCACACTTTATCTTCTGATCCAGCTTTCCTATAGCTGTTTCACAGAATACTCTAAGCGTATTGTCGCTGAATGTGAAGTCAACAGGTGATTTTATCTTATCATTAAGAAGCAGAAGTGTTCTGTCAACACATTCCATAAGCTCTCTTACGTTTACTACAGCCTCGATATTTGAAGGCATTCCTATTATCTTTGTATAATCGAAGAAATCGCCTTCAAGCAGACGTGAGAAAACGGTATATTTATCTATGCTGAATATACCCTGGTTTCTGTCTACTGAAACGGTTGCTATCTTGCTTTCATCATCGCTGAGCAGTCGTAAAAGCTCGGATAAAGTCTTAGCCGGTACTACAAAGTCGAAATCTTCGTGTAAAAGGCTTTCTTTTCTTATAGCTATTCTTATACCGTCAACGGATATTACATTAAGTTCATTATTCTTGATCTCAAATTTTGATCCCATAAGAACGGGCTTTGTGTCAATAGTGGCAACGGCATAAAGAGTCTGTCCTATTACGCTTTTTAAAAGAGGCTCGCTTATTTCAAAGCTCTCTCCTCTTGAAAGCTCGGGAAGTACGGGATATTCTTCACTGTTGATACCCATTATAGAATAGGTGATATCCTCGCACATAAGATTTAACTTAAGCGGCTCGTATTCGTCAAAACGGATAACTCCGCTGGGCATCTTTCTTACTATATCACAGATAAGACGTGAATTAAGTACAAGAACGCCGTCCGATTCTCCTTCTACATCAATAGTGGATTTAATACCCAACTCCAGATCGTAACCTGTAACTGTAAGCTGATTTCCCGTAAGGCTCAGATGAATTCCTTCAAGAGCCGATATGACTGATTTTGTCGAGGCTGCCTTGGCTGTTGTGGTCAGAGCATCTAAGATGTTATTTTTCTGTACACTGAATTTTATCATACGGTATCCTTTCTTATCATAGCGTGATACGCACTTTACTTTCGTATAGAAAATTTAAACAAAATCAACATTTTGTTTATCTTGCCGACCTTCAGATTTTTAACACTGAAGATTATCAGCGAAGCTATCGCCGCAGGCGATAAATAAATTAAATAATATTATTAATTTTGGTGGTGGCGGTGGGGGGCGTTTAATGTGTTGAATGTTCGGTGATTGCCGATAAAACCTATGTTCAGGACATTTTTACGTTAGATCGGAAGAGCGTCGTGTAGGGAAAGAGTG
>ENA-OVGC01001292-OVGC01001292.1-human-gut-metagenome-genome-assembly--contig:-NODE-1292-length-19807-cov-17.808222_pt1 | contig 19807 bp, 17 predicted proteins | sample MGYA00237768_ERZ505415 | MGnify/ENA primary metagenome ERZ505415 (study PRJEB26158, sample SAMN06016382) | human gut metagenome | biome: human gut; feature: ankylosing spondylitis patient; material...
GGATAAACGCTGAAAGCATCTAAGCGTGAAGCCGACCCAAAGATAAGATATCCCACTGATTTGATCAGGTAAGATCCCTTGTAGACTACGAGGTTGATAGGCACGATGTGTAAGTGGAGTGATCCATTCAGCAAGTGTGTACTAATAGATCGAGGGCTTGACCACAATTCGCTTGAATTCTCAAGTCAATGACAAAATGTGAGCAGTGATTATTCAGTTTTGAAGGCACGTCCTTCAAGAAACACTGGACAAAGTAAAACAGAAATGTTATACTGAACCAGTCATATTGGTCGGTGACGATGACGGTGAGGTTCCACCTGTTCCCATTCCGAACACAGAAGTTAAGCTCACTCGTGCCCAAGATAGTTCGCTGGAAACGGCGCGTGAAAATAGGTAGTCGCCGACTTACATGAAACCCCTAAGGAAGAAATTCCTTGGGGGTTTGTTGTTTTTGTGCGGCATTTTCTTTCACTAACAAAGAAATTGCCAAAAGCTTCTATTTTTGCTTGATTTTTTTGTGCATTGTGTTATGATGATATTGAGGATACTGGTTGACCAATCCCATTCTATAATGATGTGTTATCTAGTGACCTCGGATCCGCTTATTCAACATTAGACAGAAGAAAGGAAATCAGAAAGGATTAAATTATGAAACGTGCAATACTTGTACTGCTTTCGGTTGTTCTGATGCTGGGTGTGCTGTGCAGTTGCAGCACCAACGATAAGGCTGCGGATGATTCGGTTCAGACTACCACCTCTTCTCACCACTCTGGTCATCATGCAGAACCCGGTGAACCAAACCATCATAAATAAATCGGCATAGATGTAGTCGCCGACTTAAGTGAAAGCTCTGAGATGAAAGTCTCAGGGCCTTTTTGTTGTGTATTACCGAAATGCGAAGATATAGTTTGTTCAAACCGCGCATAGCGTACTGCTTGACAAACCGACTACTATGTAATACAATATAGATAAGCTACAACGCATTGCATAGTAGATAGAAAGGAGGAAGCGGATTGGAAAATAATGCACAGCTGCTAAAGGGTGTATTGGAATATTGCGTGTTGCGGCTGATTGAAAAAGAACCAACCTATGGCTATGAAATAGTGATGCAGTTAAAACAGGTCGGTTTTGCAGAGATCAGCGAAAGCACGCTGTATCCGCTGCTTTTACGCCTGGAGCAGCAGGAGAAGGTGACAGTGGAGCGGCGACCTTCTCCCAAGGGCCCAAGCCGAAAGTACTATGTGATCACCGAAAAGGGGACGGATTCTCTTTTGGATTTTCAACAGGAATGGAACCGACTGTGCGGTTTGGTAGAAAAGATTTTTCGGGAGGATAGAAGATGAATAACTATTTCACCTTGCGAAGAGCGAACCGTCTGCGCGTAAAACTGCTCAACAGCAAAAGCCAGGAGCAAATCAGAGAGGTTATTCGATATCTGCGGCGTACCAGTTGGGATGAGTGCGGCGTAGAGCTGATATACAGTGACCTGATCGATATGGCGGTGCAGGCCAATGAGAATGGACAGGAACTATTCAACGTGATTGAGGATGCAAAAACCTTTGCTGAGGAGGTTAAGCCAAGCCTTAAAACTTTGAGGACTGGAGATTATTTCTGGTTTGTGGCACCACTGTATTTCTTCTTTGGCTGGGGGATAGAGAGTCTGCTGCTGTATCCGGTGGTTCCGGACTGGGTGTTTGAACTCTCACTTGGGTATTTGATGCAGCTTGTGGTCTGCATAACTGCTTTTTGCTGGCTGTTCCGGAGAATGATGGAGCAGGCGGGGTTTCCGCCAAGCAAGCATCGTCTGAAATACTGCGGTTGGCTGGTGCTTTATATTGCAGTGCTGTATGCAACAGGTGCATTTTTTACACGGATCGCTGGAGCTTTTGTTTTGCTGCGCCTGCCGATTTTGCCCTATGCCCTTTTCAGCCTCCTGCTGGGTGCGGGGTTGTATGGCATAAAATTTTGGAAGTATGGCAAAGATGAACGCTTGAGAGAACGTATCTGAATCCTCCTTATGATGCACGTCTGCCGGGCCGTGGAAAACGAGCTCATCCCTGACCTGAACAAAGTACAGAAGCGCTTCATCCTCTCCCGGATGAAGCGCTTCTCTTCTCATAGATGATGGGTGCTTACTGCCCTCCGTGGCGGCGGTCCTCGGCGGCAAGCTCCTGCTGCAGTGCGGCCTTGCGATGGTCGAGCAGCAGGTCTTTGTTGTACCGGAAATAGCGGTCACAGCCATTTTCGGTGATGAAGGCATGGGAAGCGGGGTTCAAGGTCAGCTCCGTGACGAACACCACCATCTCCTGGCTTTCGGCAAAGGCGTTCTCCATAAAGTCAAATGCAGCTTCCAGCGCGGCGCTGGCGGCTTCCTGTGCCTGATCCCGGGCCTCGGCAAGGGACTGGAACTGTGTGCGCAGGAGGTCAAAGGCGGGCTGTGTGCTCACAGCATTGGCGCGGCGCAGCTCCGCATCCCAGCTGCGGAGGGCGGCATACACCTGCAGGCGGGTATTCAGTGCGTCATGGCCCAGCAGACCGGCGGCACGCTGGCGCTGGGTCTCGGCATCATAGTCCGTGACCATCTGACCGAACAGGGTAAGCTCCCCATCCGGGATGTCCGCAGGCAGGGTGGAAAAGCCCTGTTTGGCCTCCCTCAGGAAGGCGTAGCAGGCATCGGCGACGGCATCGGCCTGCCGGGAAGCAGTGAACCGGGTGTTCAGACCGGACAGAATCAGACTGACCAGCGAGAGCCGTTCATCAAACGGTGCATTGAGCAGGCGGGCATAAACGGCAGGCTTGACCTGACCGGCCAGGATCTCCTCTACGCCGTAGTCGTCACGATACTTATAATAGAGATCAAGATAGGCAGAGAAGTCCTCTGCGATCTTCTGGTGCTGGAGATACTGCCGGATGAGTGCTTCATCTGCCTGCAGGCCCAGCGATTCATAGGTGTCCAGCAGGTTGGACAGATCCTCCCAGCCGCGGGCAGTGACGAACTGTGTGCCGTCCACGTCGGCGTTGATCTGGTAGAAGTTCTGGGGATGCAGATCGAGGTAGCTCAGGATGGCACTGTGGATGTGGGCTGTGCGGGCGTAATCCTTCCATACCTGCAGGTCGGGCTCAATGTCCATCCGACGAACACGGTCCAGCGTGACGATATCGAAATCACGGACAGATTTGTTATACTCCGGCGGGTTGCCTGCCGCCACGATGACCCAGCCGGCAGGCACTGCCTGGTTGCCGAAGGTCTTGCACTGCAGGAATTGCAGCATGGTGGGGGCCAGCGTCTCGGAAACGCAGTTGATCTCGTCGATAAAGAGGATGCCCTCTTTCAGGCCGGTGGCTTCCATTTTGGCGTAGACGCTGGAAATGATCTCGCTCATGGTGTATTCGGTCACAGAGACATCCTTGTCGCCATAATGGCGCTGCCGGATGAAGGGCAGGCCCACGGCGCTCTGGCGGGTGTGGTGGGTGATGGTGTAGGCTACCAGTGCCACGCCGCACTCCCGGGCGGCCTGCTCCATGATCTGGGTCTTGCCGATGCCCGGAGGGCCCATCAGCAGGATGGGGCGCTGCCGGATGGAGGGGATGGCATACTCGCCCAATGCGTCCTTGGCCAGGTAGGCTTTGACAGTGTGTTCGATCTCTTCTTTGGCACGTTTGATATTCATAAGTTCACATCCTCACGAGTTGTTCAATTCACGGTAAGGGTCGTCCTCTTCGGCCAGCGCGTCGGCCAGTGCCGATGCAGCCCGGGCCGTTGGCCCTGAAAATTCATCCTCATCCAGAACCACCTTCATGGCCCAGGGGGGAACGTTGGCATCATCGAATTTTTCGCCCAGGAACAGGAACGCGGTATCGTAGGCCGGGCAGCGGGCCGGGTAGGTGCCCATGCCATCGGTAAAATAGAGCAGGCCCCGCAGGTTGGAGAACTTCTTTTCGGCGCAGAGCTGGTTCACATATTCAAAGGCAGGCCGGAAATCGGTGCCGCCGCCGCCCCGCAGCTCAAAGTGGTTCATGGCATGGATGAGCTCGTCTTCGTTACGGATGAGCAGATCCTGCCGGATGGCGTTGTCTGCCTGAATGAGATGCAGGTTCATCCGGTGAAAGAAGTTCTCCCGCCCTTTCAGCAGGGTGTAGGTCTCAGCCAGAAAGACCCGTACCAGCTCGCCGGAGGTGGAGTAGCTGGTGTCAATGACCAGCGCCAGCTCCTCGATCTTCTTGCTTTCCCGGGTCTCCAGCGGCTCGATCAGGGGCATGTTACCGTAGACCGACAGGCCGTAGGTGTAGAAGTTCAGGTCGAACTCATCCGGATCGAGGTGGACCTCCTCCCGGGTCACGCAGAACCGCCGCAGGAAATCCTGATAGCTCCGGCGGCTGCGATTGGCGGCCTTGACCTGCTGCTTCAGGGCATCGGCACCGTCACCGGCTTCCTTGTCCCGCAGGTCCAGCTCGGTCTGCATCCGCTCGCCGATCTTCTGCCACGTCTTCTGGGGCAGGGGCGTGGGCATCTGCTGGGGCTGCTCGGGGGCATCCTTGGGCCACAGGCGGTGGTCATCGGTGTAGAATTCCCGCTCCAGCTGGCGCAGAATGCCGGGGGTCTGGCCAGCCAGCCACCGGTAAGCCGGTGCAGCAGCCACCACCCTGCCCTCCGCAGCAATGGCGGCGTAGGCGTTTTGGCGCACCCAGGTCAGCGGGCGCTTGACGCTGGAACGATTCAGGCTGTCCAGCACATTCTCTACGGCGATATCGCAGGCCAGATTCCACAGCCGGGCATCCCGCTTGCCCTTGAGCCAGAGATGCCGGAATACGCAGTGGAATACCGTGTGCAGATACAACCGATTGAGATATTTTGGGTTCTCCTGGTAGAGCCGCAGCAGGGCGCTGGGCTGATAATAGAGGTTCACGCCGTCTGTGGCCAGCACGCCGCACCGCTCGTCCGGTACCGGGGTCAGGGCACTGAGCGCCATATCCAGAAAGCGGAAGTCGAGGTACAGCCCGCTGCGTACCACAGCCAGCACCTCGCCGCCCATCCGGGCCTGCCACTCCTCGTGGGTCTCTGGCCGTTTGGACGCAAAAGGCTTGCGGGGGTCGAAGAATTTTTCTTTGGGCAAAAAATTTACCTCCTAGGGAAAGATTTCCTTCGTCCAACCTCTCCGTCATTGCTTCGCAATGCCACCTCTCCTAGTAGGCGAGGCCTTGGCACAACGCAAGGCTCTGTCTCTTCGCCAGGGGCTCCCCTACTAGGGGAGCTGTCGAGCGGATGCGAGACTGAGAGGTTGTACAGAGAAGCAGTTAAAAGTCAAAGCTGTAACGCTCTTTTTTAGGTTGCTTTTTCTGTTTTTGATGCTCTGCATCCATCAGCAATGCAGCAGCAGCTGCGTTGTCTGCCTTGGCGGCAAGTGCTGCGCCCTCAGCAAAGGCAGCAGCATCCAGCACATCCAGCGCCAGCAGATCCTTTATGCTGTCGGTATCTTGTGCCTTCAGCAGGCGCTGGAGCACAAGGCCGGTGTGAGCGGCCAGAAATTCACGGTAGGGGGCCTTTGCCTTTTCGGTCAGGTTCCATGGCCAGCGCAGGCGGTCGAAGCAGAGCATGGCCGCCACGCCCTGATCCTCGGCGGCGTGGCCGTCGGGGAAGATGGCATCATATTCTGCAGAAAGGATTTTTCCATCCAGAAAACACTGCCTGTAATGATATCCCTGCCCCGAAAAGGTGTGAAGCAGGATGTGGGCGGGGCTTTCTTCTACGTCCTCCCAGTAGGCGGGGTACCATAGCCCTGCCCGGGGATGTACTTCGCCCGGGAGCCAGAACAGTGCCCGCACAGCCTCGGTGATGTTGTTCACAAGGGCGAACAGGCCGGTCTTTTCCTCAGGAGCGGCCCGGACAAGGAGGTCTGCCAGCGCAAAGCAGTTCAGAAACACGTCGCTGCCCACGGTCAGGTCTCCGGCTCCCACACTGAGCCGCCGCAGCCTGCGGCAGTTGTAAAAGGCGCAGCTACCGATGACCTGCAGGCTGTCCGGCAGGATGATCTCCTCCACGAAATTGCCGCACACCGGGTGCAGCTCCTCCGGGGCGGCAGGCTCTTCCCCGAAGTCGAGGTCATAGCGGCCATGCCGTCCGGTCAGGTCACGGCCAAAGGCCTGCACAAGGGTGCAGGTACCGTCCGGGCCGACTTCATAGCGGCAGAGCGCATCGGCCCCGGGCAGGCTTCTGGGCTTCTCGGAGAAGCAGTAGTCCCCCAGCTCGGTGATGGCCAGCACTCCGCCCTCCGGACCCGGCACGCTTGCGGGAAGGACCGCACAGGGTGCGTCGCCGTAAACACGGGTCAGGCGGGCGGTGTTCTTCTGTAACGGGATGATATCGATAAACATAGGGTCTCCTAACAAAAAAACTGCTGCACGGGCAGAGCCGTGCAGCAGTTGGGAGGGATGCGGTTACTGTGCGGCCTGTGAAGAAGCGGTAGAGGCGGCCGCATTGTCGGCAGCTGGAACCGTGCCGGTATTGGCAATATACAGGCTGAGGAACACACCCATGATGAGGGTGGCAACAGCCATCAGGATCGCATTCCGGATCAGATGCTTTTTCATCTGTTTGTACTCCTTTGAAAGGATTTACTTTGCAGGCTTGAAGCTGTCACGCAGGGTGACCACGCGGTTATACACGCCGGGGTTCTTGCTGTCCGGGGTGAAGAAGCCGGTGCGGACAAACTGGAACTTCTCGCCGGGCTTGGCATCCTTCAGGCTCTCTTCCAGCTTGCAGCCCTTGCGCACCACAACGCTCTCGGGGTTCAGGTAGTCCTTGTAGTCGCTGCCCTCGGGGATGGCGTTCATGTTGGCCTCGGTAAACAGCTTGTCATACAGGCGGACTTCAGCATCCACAGCGTGGTCAGCGCTGACCCAGTGGATGGTGCCCTTGACCTTGCGGCCATCGGCGGGGTTGCCGTTGCCAGTCCCAAGGTCGGCGGTGCAGTGGATGGCGGCAATGCTGCCATCGGGGTTCTTCTCCACGCTCTCGCACTTGACGATATAAGCGCCCATCAGACGAACTTCACCGCCAATGGTCAGACGCTTGAACTTCGGGGGCGGCACCTCGGCAAAGTCCTCGCTCTCGATCCACAGCTCGCGGGTAAAGGCGACCTTGCGGGTGGAGGCATCGTTGGCTTCGCGGTTGGGGTTGTTGGCCACCTCAAAGAATTCAGTCTTGTCGGCGGGGTAGTTGTCCACGACCAGCTTCACAGGGTCCAGCACGGCGATCCGGCGCTGGGCGGTCAGGTCCAGCTCACTACGGATGCAGGCTTCCAGCTGACGCATGTCGATCAGGTTGTCGGACTTGGAGATGCCGGCCTCCCGGACAAAGGTGAAGATGGAGGTGGGGGTGTAGCCGCGGCGGCGCAGGCCGCACAGGGTCGGCATCCGGGGATCATCCCAGCCGTCCACGATGCCCATTTCCACCAGCTCGCGCAGGTAGCGCTTGCTCATCACGGTGTTGGTCATGTTCAGGCGGGCGAACTCGCGCTGCTTGGGGAACTCGGTGCCAAAGATATTCTCGATGACCCAGTTGTACAGGGGACGATGATTCTCGAACTCCAGGCTGCACATGCTGTGGGTGATGCCCTCAATGGCATCCTGGATGGGATGCGCAAAGTCGTACATGGGGTAGATGCACCACTTATTGCCCTGGCGGTGGTGCTCGGCGTACTTGATGCGGTAGATGGCCGGGTCACGCATGTTCATGTTGGGGCTGGCCAGGTCGATCTTGGCACGCAGAGTCTTTTCACCCTCCTGGAACTCACCGGCACGCATCCGGCGGAACAGGTCCAGATTCTCCTCCGGGGTGCGGTCACGCCACGGAGAGGGACGGCTGGGCTTGCCGGCATCGGCACCACGGTACTCGCGCATCTCGTCACGGGTCAGGTCGTCCACGTAGGCCTTGCCCTCCAAGATGAGCTTTTCGGCGTACTCGTAGCACTTGTCAAAGTAATCGCTGCCATAGAAGATGCCGCCGTTGGGGTCAGCGCCCAGCCAGTGCAGATCCTCAATGATGCTGTTGACATACTCCTCACCTTCGCGGGCGGGGTTGGTGTCATCCAGGCGCAGGTTGAACTTGCCGCCATACTGGTTTGCGATGGACCAGTTGATGTAGATGGCCTTGGCGCTGCCGATGTGCAGGTAGCCGTTGGGCTCCGGCGGGAAGCGGGTATGGATCTCGCGGATCTGTCCTTCGGCGAGGTCGGCGTCAATGATCTCGGTCAAAAAGTTTTTATCTGCCATAGTGGCGTTCCCCCTGTCAGGGCATAGCAAGCCCGGAATTACACGTTTGATACCCCTTATAATACACTATTTCCCGCTTTCCTTCAAGGTGGAAAGCCGAAGTTCCACCTGTTTTCGGCGTCGTTTTGCGAAAAAGCTTTCCCTGTCTCCCGCTTTTTGCAAAAAAAGCGAAATTCATGCTTGACATTCCGCACAGAATCTTATATAATAATCAAGCATTCAGCGAATGCGGAATATCTGTAGGGGTATAGCTCAGTTGGTAGAGCAGCGGTCTCCAAAACCGCGTGCCGTGAGTTCGAGACTTACTACCCCTGCCACAAGCGCACAGAGAGTACTCTGTGCGTTTTGTTTTTGTATTTTTCCCGGAATGTCAGACTTTCCAAAACTTTTTTGACATTTTCCGAAATTCATGCTTGACAACAGCGCGTTTCTCAGGTATAATAACACACGTTCCGGCGGTCAACCGCCAGAAACGATGCACTTGAGCGATCATGGCCCGGTAGCTCAGTTGGTTAGAGCACCAGCCTGTCACGCTGGGGGTCGTCGGTTCGAGCCCGATCCGGGTCGCCATTTGCTGCTATAGCTCAGTTGGTAGAGCGCATCCTTGGTAAGGATGAGGTCTCCAGTTCGAATCTGGATAGCAGCTCCATCGAGAAAAACCACTTGAATCCTTGCGGTTCAGGTGGTTTTTTTGTATTTCCGGTCATTTTTACCACCCGGTTTTCTTTTTGCTGCACAAAAAGGCCCCCCGGCACCATGCGGACGTGCCGGGGGGCTTTGCAATATGGAGGAAGCAGGGCGATGCGGTACGCCCCGCCGGGGTAAGTTAGTGGATCAGCTCGTTATGAGCTGCGCCGTTGATGGTGAGCCGGGCCTCGCTGCCGTTGTGGGCAAGCACAAAGGGGGTAGCATCGGGGCCCATGGCCAGCATCTCGTCGATGACAAGGCTGGACTCCCGGCTCCGGGTGCGGAACACCACCACATCGGCACCCTGTGCCTTGATGGCCCGCAGGTCGCCCAGCACAGCGCTGAGAGCGGCATCCTCAGAGGGTACCGCAATGATGTACCGGCCATCCACCACAGAGGTCTCGTAGGTCTCTGCGCCGGTCACGGTGTAGTTGGGGGCCGCAGAGGACGAGCCGCCGTTCTCCTGAGGCTCCGGTGCGCCGCAGCGGATGCAGACGCCGTTCTTGTACTCGTGGCCCAGAGGGGCAACGAGATTGGTGCGCTCACCGGTCTCCTCGCCGCAGCGGGTGCACTTCTGTACCGTGTAGCCGCTTTCCGTGCAGGTGGGGGCAACGGTGGTCTCGACATACTGATGGTCCAGAGCATTAACGAAACTGAAATGCGAGCCGTATTCCTGGTGGCAGCGGCTGCACTTGTATACCTGGTAGCCCTTCTCGGTGCAGGTGGGCTTGACTGTTACCGTCTCCCCGTAAAGATGGTTGTTATTTACAGGAAGCTCGACCGTATTGACGACCTCACCGCAGGAGCTGCACCGGTAGTACTGATAGCCCTTTTCCGTACAATTCGGGAAAACAGTCTCTTCATAGATATAGTAGCTGCCCTTCTTATGCTTGCACTTTTCCGGGGTCTGCTCCGTCTTCCCGTCGATCTTCCATTCGCCGTCCTGACGTGTTTGGGTCACCGTGTTCGAGCTGTTATGACCTATATTGGTCATTTCTACTTTTGCACCGTCCTGGATGCCCTTGTCAGTTTCAAATTTATTCTCGCCGTTCTGGACAGGATCAGTACTCTTCTTACCAGTCGTTCCGCCATCGCCAATGGCAGCGCCTGCGCCATTATTCTGCCAGCTGTCGTGGTACTCGGCACTGCCGGTGGCCTTGACCTGCGCTTGGCCGCCAATGGTCACCTTGCCCTTGCCATTTGCGCCGCCGCCGATGCCTGCGCCGCCGCCGTACCAGTCACTCTTCTGCACAGCCGTCACCTTGGCGTTACCGGTAATCGTAACATCCGCATTGCCGCCTGCACCGCTGCCAATGACTGCTGCGCTGCCGCCGCCCTCAACATTTACCTCAGCGTTGCCGGAAATATTGATCTTAGCGTCGCCGCACGACTCGCCGCTTATGCCACTGCCAATGGTACCGTCTTTAACCGTCACCTTGGCGTTGCCGGTGATGGTAACGTCCGTTTCACCGAGTTTTTCTGTAGCATCAGAAGGTAAATCACCGCCGCCGATGCCGCCGCCTCCCACATTGACCACAGCATTTCCCTGGATCACAATGCCGGTAGCTGCGCCGCCTTGAGAGCCGCTGCCGATCTTGGCATTCGTGTTGACGGTGCCGTTGCCCTCGATCACAATGTTCTTCGTGCCATAGCCGCCGTATTTATCATAGGTTTTTCTTCCATGTCCACCGATGGCAGCGCTCTGGTTAGCCCGACCCAAGGCCCTTTCATCGACCTTTACATCGAGGGTATCGCTCTCGCTGTCTGCGGTAATGGTGAGCTTGCCGGTATTGTCTTTACCATCCGGGTCTTTATCGTTTTTCTGGATACCGGCGCTCCGGCCCGAGCCCGTCAGGGTGTTCTTACCCGAAAACTTGAGCTCTACCTCACCGCTGCCCTGCACATCAATGGCCGCCTGGCCGCGAGATATGGTACCTGCTTCACCCGGCAGGTCGATATGCGCATTGCTCAGCGACACTTTGATCTTCTTGGCGGTATTGTTGATGATCTGGACAATACCGGCGCGCAATCCCGAGGTATAGCTGTCTTCCTCCCAGCTTCCGCTCATGCGGTCCTCATAAGCCGAAGCCTTGCGAGGCCCATTGGAGGCGTTATCAGAGGCGCTGGCAGTAGCCTCAGCAGAGGCATTGGCCTCTGGCTTGGGCTGGCCCTCGTCCTCTGCTTTGGACTCCTGCCGCTCGCCAGCGGAAGCATTCAGCTCCCCGTTTGCAGGGGCATTCTGCTCCTTCTTTTCCTCGTTATCAGGGTCGCTGTTGTTATCCTTATTTTCGGTCTCGGTATTCTGCTCCGGGTCAGCCGGAGCTTCGGTATCCTTCTGCTCCTGCTTTTTCTCAGCAGCGGGGGCGTCCTCTGCCTCCTGGGTCTCCTCCGAGGTCTCCTCCTTGGCCGGAGCCTTGGCCGGAGTCACAGGCTGGTTTTCTTCCTGCTGGTTCTCCTCAGCGGTCTGCGTAGCTCCACCAGTGGAGTTATAAGTGCCAGTAATCTCGATCTCATCATCTTTGCCGATCGTAGACGATGTTCCGTCGTCCTGCTCCACGGTGATGCCGTCATCCTTCGCCGTGATCACAAGGCCGCCCTTGGAAAGATTAAAGGTAACGACGGCCGCAAATGCCGGGGCGGAAAGGGATACCGCCATGCTCAGGGCCACGGCCGCCGCCGCGACTTGCCGGAGCAATTTTTTTCTTCGCATGATTTTTACCTCCTGTTTTGCATTTTGTGGCTTTTCTGCCAAATTTATTATACCCCCCCCCCTACTATCTGTGCAATATAACAGTTGGACAATCTTGCTCCACTTTTTTTAGCAAAAATGACAAAAAACGCCGTTGGCCCGCACCTTTTGTGCAGGCCAACAGCGTTATCGTCCATGTATCCCGGCTAAAATATCACGCTCCTGCGTTTGCCCCCACTGCCCCAACCGGCCGGAGCAAACAAAAAAACACCCCGAAACCTTGACGGCTTCAGGGTGTTCTGAGCTGGAGCTGCTATCCAGATTCGAACTGGAGACCTCATCCTTACCAAGGATGCGCTCTACCAACTGAGCTATAGCAGCACACTCACAGCTCAATTATAATACCATAAACTCTGCCGCATTGCAAGCGTTTTTTGCAAAAAAATCTGGCATTTTGCGTTTTTCTGCCCGGATGCAGAAAAACGGCTGCCGTTTTTCCACGGCAGCCGTCTGCATTGTTGAAACTATCACTCGATGAGGCCGTTCAGCAGGGCCAGGCACTTGCGGCTGTGCAGCTTGCGGATGGCCTTTGCCTCGATCTGGCGGACGCGCTCACGGGTGACGCCGAAGTCGCGGCCCACCTCTTCCAGCGTGCGGGGACGGCCATCGTCCAGACCAAAGCGGAGACGGATGACCTTCTCTTCACGGGGGGTCAGGCTCTTGAGGGCCTGATTGATCTGCTGGGCCACCATGGCACGGTCAGCAGCCTTGCCGGGAGCCTCGGCGTTCTCGTCGGCGACGAAATCGCCCAGAGAGGAATCCTCTTCCTCGCCCACGGGGCTCTCCAGGCTGGCGGGCTCCTGTGCCATCCGCTGGATCTCACGCACACGCTCGACGCTCATGTCCATGGCCTTTGCCAGCTCTTCCGGGGTGGGCTCGTGGCCGTTCTGGTAGACCAGCTGGTTGGTGGCCTGACGCATCCGGTTGATGGTCTCGACCATGTGCACCGGGATGCGGATGGTGCGGGCCTGGTCGGCGATGGCGCGGGTGATGGCCTGACGGATCCACCAGGTGGCATAGGTGGAGAAGCGGAAGCCGCGGTCGCAGTCGAACTTCTCAGCCGCCTTGATGAGGCCGATGTTGCCCTCCTGGATAAGGTCGAGGAAGGCCAGATTGTGGCCCACGTGCTTCTTGGCGATGGAGACCACCAGACGGAGGTTCGCTTCGCTCAGGCTGCGGCGGGCGTTCAGGCCGTCGCGGCGGGTCTTCAGCAGCTCCTGACGGCGCTCCTCGGTCAGGGGGCCGTTCTCCACAGCCTCCATGGCCTCTTCCTCCGCGGCCTTTTCCTCAGCGTCCACGCTGGGCTTCTCGCTGCCCTCTTCGTCGATGTCCTCGGTGTAGCTGCGGCTGTTCTCGTCTTCCTCGAACGAGAAGCGTGCGCTGTTCTTCTTGATGTACTCGGGCGCACCGTACTTCTGGCGGTCGGCCTGCAGGATATGGGCAGCCTCGGCGCCGGCGTGGATGCGCTTGCTCAGGTCAACTTCCTGTTCCGCGCTCAGCAGAGGGATCTGGCCGATCTGCTTGAGGTAGTTCTTGACGGGGTCGTCCAGCAGCTCATCCATCGCAGCCTTCAGGTCGGCGGGGTTCTCCTCGGCGGCTTCTTCCTCGTCCTCGCCGCCCAGACCCAGCTCGTCGCTGTTGTTCTCGGCGTTTTCCACCTCGGCGATGATGCTGTCCACGTCCAGATTCACATCGGCGTCGGCCTCATCCTCGATGATCTTGATGCCGCGCTCTTCAAGGAGCGTATAGAGCGTTTCCACATCCATCCTGCACTGTGCAGCCAAAGTTTTGGCCTCCTGTGCCGACAGGGTGCCTTCGCCTTTCGTCAACAGTTCCTTCAAAGTCATGCCCATTTCGCTCTCTCCTTCTCACTGCGGGGGAAGCGCCCCGCAAGTGAACTTGTCTCATAGTTTCGGTCTTGCTTCTTAGATCACAAGACCTCCGTTGACGCCGAACACCTGGCCGGTGATGTAGCCGGCGTCTTCTCCGGCGAGGTACAGCAGAAGCTTTGCCACCTCTTCGGCGGTGCCGAGACGGCCCACAGGGGTCTCTTCGGCCAGCGCCGCTTTGTCCTCAGCAGTGAACGAGGCCATCATATCGGTGTCGATGACGCCGGGGGCCACACAGTTCACGGTGATGCCGCTGGGACCTTCTTCTTTTGCCAGCGCCTTGGTCAGGCCGATGAGGCCCGCCTTGGCGGCGGAATAGTGTACCTCGCAGCTGCCGCCGGTCTGGCCCCACATGCTGCTCACGGTGAGGATACGGCCCGCTTTGCGGCGTATCATCCCGGGCAGGGCCAGCTGGCAGAGGTTGAACGCACCGGTCAGGTTGACGTCCAGCATCCGCTGCCACTCTTCCGGCGTGATGTTGGTGAACAGCTTCTGCTGGGCGATGCCCGCGTTGCTCACCAGCACATCCACCCGGCCCAGCGCCTGCTCGGCGGCGCGGAAGGCCAGCTCACAGCTGGCCCGGCTGGCCACGTCACACTGGACGGCCAGTACGCCCGGCAGCTCTTTTTGCAGGGCTGCAGCGGCCTCGGCGTTGGTGTGGTAGAACACCGCCACCCGGCAGCCCGCCGCATAGAATGCGCGGGCTGCTGCTGCGCCGATGCCCCGGTCGCCGCCCGAGATGAGGACGGTGCGCCCCTTCGCCGCCGGGGCAGTGCTCTGGGGCTCTGCCGCTGGTTCCGGCTCGCGTTCCGGTGCCGGTGTGTTCTCCGGCGCAGCGCTGACCGGCGTTTCCCTCGTTTCCTGCACCGGCGGTGCGGCCACAACCGCTTCTTCCGGCTCGGGCAGGGTCGGCCTGCGCTGTTCTGTCTTCGGCCCGGCGTCTGCAAGGTCAAATGTCAGCTCAAATTCGTCGTTGTACAAGAGTCAAACCCTCCTGTCCACTATTTTCGGCCGCAGCGCCTCTTCGTGTCAAAGCCTCTGCGGCGGGAAAGGAAACAGCTTCCCCCACCCCGCCGGAGCTGCGCTCTGCTCACTTTTTCCGGTCTAGGCCGGCTCTGCGGCGCGCCCGGCGGCATTTGTGTGGTTTCGACAAGTTTCCATTGAATAATATAGCACAATCGGGCGAAAAAATAAAGTGGTCACCGGTGATTTTTTCACGCAGTTCCCACTTTTTTCACAGATTCAGGGGGTCACGGGCGGCTTCCAGCGGGGCTTTGCGGCCCGCCTGACCCGCAGTGAAACGAAAAATTCCTGCAAAAGCTGCTGTGCCTCATCGGCCCGCAGTCCCTTTTCGATAACAGGGTGATGGTTGAAGGGCTGGGCGAAGAGGTCTGTCACCGAGCCGCAGCAGCCCGCCTTGACGTCGGCGGCACCGTACACCACCCTCTTGATGCGGCTGTTGATGATGGCGCCGCTGCACATGGGGCAGGGCTCCAGCGTCACGAACAGCTCACACTGCCACAGCCGCCAGCCCCCCAGCTTTTTGCAGGCCGCGTCGATGGCCAGCAGCTCCGCGTGGTGGAGGGCGTTTTTCTCCGTCTCGCGGGTGTTGTGGGCGGCAGAGATGATCTCTCCGTCCTTCGCCACGACCGCGCCCACCGGCACTTCGCCCAGCGCAGCGGCCTTCCGGGCCTCTTCCAGCGCCGCGCCCATCAGCTCAAAATCGGTCATCCCATTCCCCTTTCTGCCAGCCGTGCGGCAAACACGAGGCAGTTATTTATAATATGTAACGCGCTGCCGGGCCATACGCTCTTCGCTTTCCGGGCCGCCCAGCCGAAGATGAGCCCCATGCCCAGCCCATAGGCCCGGGCCGTCCAGCTGCCGTGCAGGGCCGCAAAAATCACCGCCTGCACCACCACAGCCCCCGCGCCGCCCAGCGGCTGCAAAAGATAGAGCGCCCCGCCCCGGAAGGCAAACTCTTCCGCCAGAGGGGTCACAAGGCAGATGCGCAGCGCAGCCCACCCGAGGGCCGCGCCCTCGGGCAGAGCCGTCTTTTCCGCCGGGAGCAGCAGCTGTGCTCCCACCGCCAGCAGCGCCCAGAGCACTGCCGCCTCGGCCAGGACCCGGCACTGAGCCGGAAAAGACGGCTTTTCCGTTTCCCTTATCAGTCTTTTCACGGCGCCCCCTCCTGTCGGCGGACATTGTACCATACTGCCGCCCCGTTTTGCAAGCAGTTTTTCGTTCATGCGAAGAAATTTCACTCAAAAGATTGACATACCGCCCGGCGTTCTGGTATACTTTGTACGACTTTTTTATGGATTTGTCGTTTTACCAAAGACACACGATGAACGCACCCATGGAGGTACGAACTATATGATACGCATTCTTACCGATTCCGCATCCGACATCCTGCCCGCCGAGGCCGCGCAGCTGGGTGTGGACGTCATCCCCCTCAACGTCACCCTCGAGGACGGCACCGTCATCCGGGACGGCGTGGACCTGACGCCCAGCGAGTACTACGAGCACATGACCGGCTGCAAGAAGCTGCCCACCACCAGCCAGCCCAGCCCTGAGCTGTTCGAAAAGTTCTACGCCGAGGCCGCTGCCGCCGGAGACGAGGTCGTGGGCATCTTCCTGTCCCATGAGCTGTCCGGCACCTATCAGTGTGCGAAGCTGGCCGCAGACCTGGCCAACGTGGACAACGTCCTCTTCGTGGACAGCGCCAATGTCTGCCTCGGCGAGGGTCTGCTGGTGCGTATGGCCGCACACCTGCGGGATGAAGGCAAGTCCGCCGTCCAGATCGCCGCCACCCTCGAGCACGCCAAGGAGCACCTGCACCTCGTCGCCGCCATCGACGACCTGAAGTATCTGCGCAAGGGCGGCCGTCTGCCCGCCGCCGTCGCCGTGGCCGGCGGGATGCTGGGCATCAAGCCCCTCATCACCATCAAGGAGGGCAAAGTCGCCATGGCCGGCAAGGCCCGGGGTCTGCCCGGCGCATACGTCGCCCTCTTCAAAAAGATAGAGGAGCTGGGCGGCGTCAATCCCCGTTTCCCCTCTCTGGCCGGTTACACCATCAGCACCCGCGAGGTGAACCCCATCCAGACCTATCTGGTGGACAATCTCGGCCTTCCCGAGCCGCTGGTGCGCCAGATCGGCTGCGTCATCGGCACCCACGCCGGTCCCGGTGCGTTTGGTCTGGCCTTCTTTGATAACGGGCTGGTCATCGACTAAGAGTATATAGGAAGAGGCTGCTGTGCATCTGCACGGCAGCCTCTTTTCGTTTTTATCGCAATTTTCAAAAATAGTGCCTATCGAAATGGCATATTTGCGATATGCAGTTTGCGGATGTTGCTTGTGCATTAAAAACGCAAACTGCTATACTTACAGCATATCCGTGATGAGCTTGCCCAGCAGGAGCACCAGCACCACGAGCATCATGGGGCGGATGAACTTTGCGCCCTTTCTCAGGGCGAAGTGAGAGCCGATGATGTTGCCGACGATGTTGCTGATGGCGCAGGGGATGCCCACCGGAAAGACCACCAGCCCGCTGCTCAGATAGGTGAAGAGGCTTGCGTAGTTGCTGGCGAGGTTGAGCACCTTGGCGTTGCCGTTGGCGGTGCGCAGGTCAAAGCCCATCAGGCTGGTGAAAGCGATGATGGCAAAGGTCCCGGTGCCAGGCCCCACCATGCCGTCGTACAGACCGATGCCAAAGCCGATGGCCAGGGCCAGCAGGGCCTTTTTCAAATTCAGGGTGCCGTCATCCCGGTTCTCGTCCGGGAGGTTGCGCTGCCACAGGATGATGACCGCCGCGATGGGCAGGATGATGAACATCATCATCTGCAGCACCTCATCGCTGAGCATCAGGACGATGTGTGCGCCCAAGGCACTGCCTGCAAAGCTGCCGATGGCGGCGAGGATGCCGACCTTGAGGTTCATCGCGCCGTTCTTGAAGAAACTGGCCGTGGCGAACGTCGTGCCGCAGGCGGCGCTGAATTTGTTGGTGGCGTAAGTATAGTGGGGCGGCAGGCCCGCGAAGAGATAGGCCGGCAGGCTGATGAGTCCGCCGCCGCCCGCTGCCGAATCGATAAAGCCCGCAAAGCCGGTCATGAACACCAGAAATGCCATCATCGGCAGGCTGATTTGAATACCCATTGTTATGATTCCCCTTAATATTCCTATTTTTTCCACGATCTTACTTGTACAGCTCACCCTCGCAGGCCAAGATCTGGTCGAGTATCATCCGGGACACCCGGGCGCCGTAGACCATGGAGGGATGGTCATTGTACTCGATGATGTCGTGGAAGTCCTTGTTCATCAGGACGATGACATACTCGCCGTAGGGGGTGTGGACAATGCCGCCGTCGTTGCGGCAGGCGTTCATGCTGCCGCTCTTGCTGGCCACCCAGATAAGCTCCGGCTCGCCGGTCTCCTCGCAGTCGAGATAGAACTGAGGGAAGTCGTGGGTCAGCATGGTATTGTAGTGCTGCTGACGGAAGATGGCCAGCATCTCAGCGCTGGCCTCAACGCTGACGAGCGTTCCCTTTGCCACCTGCGCAAACAGCGAGGCGTAGTCCCGGGGCGTCGTGGTGCCGAGGTCGTCGTAAATATCAAAGTGGAGCGGGTTGTGCAGGACGGTGTGGGCAAAGCCCATCTCCCGGATGCAGGCGTTGATGGTGTCCAGCCCCAGATAGTCGATGACCATGTTGGTGGCGATGTTGTCGGAGCAGATGATCATCATGGTGGCAGCGTCTTTAACTTTTAGACTTGCGCCCACGCCCAGCGCCCGGAGCATACCGGAACCGTCCACAAAGTGCTCGGGCTTGTAGGTGATTTTTTCCTCGAGGCTGGCTTTGCCCCGGCTGGCCTGCAGATACAGGGCTGCGAGGATATATGCCTTGATGGTGGAAGCCGTCTCAAATTCCTCGTCAGCGCCGATCTCGACCGTGTGGCCGTGCAAATCGTCCACAAAGACGCTCATCTTGCCCTGATAGGAATACAGCTCGGCGGCAATACGCTTTTCCAGCGTCATGTTTTTATCCATTTTGGAATCTCCCTGTCGTTTTATACATTATTTAGAGGTTTTCTTCGAAGAACCGCCGGGCGTTGCGGTAGAAAATGGCCTCTACCTCGTCCTCAGTGAAGCCCTCGCGGCGGAGTGCATCGGCCAGCAGCGGGAGCTTGGAGCAGTTGTCCATTTCCAGCTTGCCGCCGATGCCGTCGAAGTCACTGCCCAGACCGATGATCTCAATGCCGCCCACCTGCTTGAAGTGGGCCGCGTGCTTTGCCATCAGGGCCGTGGTGCTGCGGCAGAGCTTTTCTTCGGGCTGGTTGTCGAGGAAGCCGCTGCAGTAGTTCAGACCCACGAGGCCGCCCTTGTTGGCGAGGGCGCGGATCATCTCGTCGGTGAGGTTGCGGCAGTGGGGTGCGAGAGCGCGGCAGTTGGAGTGGCTGGCCGCAAAGGGGCGGGTGGAGTGCTCCACAATGTCCCAGAAGCCCTTGTCGGACAGGTGGCTCACATCTGCGATGATGTGCAGACGCTCCATCTCAGCCAGGAACTCGAAGCCCTTCTCCTTCAAGCCCGTCTCGGTGTTGGGGGCGCAGGGCCAGATGTTGTGGCCCCCGCCGGGGACGACGTTGGGGCTGGCAAGCTCGTTCTCGTGGTTCCAGGTCAGGGTCATCATGCGGACGCCCAGCTCGTACATCCGGCGCAGCACGCCGATGCTGCCCTTGCAGCAGCCGCCCTCCTCAATGGTGAGCATTCCGCTGATCTTGCCCTCGGCGGCGTTCTTGCGGATGTCAGAGGGTCGATACACCGGAGCAATATCCTCCGGGTATTTTTCCATGATGCGTTTGAAGACGTCGATCTCTTCCAGCGCCGTCACCAGGGGGTCGGCACCGGGGGTCTTGTCGCCCAGATTGACAAAGGCGGCGAAGCACTGCAGCATATAGTCGCCCTTTTTCAGTTTCTGCAGGTCGATGTGCAGATCATTCTGCGCAAAGCTCTTGGGCGTACCCGCCTTTTCGGCGTAGCGCAGCTCACTCAGGGTGTCACAATGTAGATCAAAGACTTTCATTTTGGTTCTCCTTTGATAAAGGGAAGGTTCTTCTTCCTTTAAGCTACGTTCTCTTTTGCGTGCCAAAAGAGAACCAGAAAAGCACCAGCGATTTCGACGCGCTGGATCCACGAGAAAGGGGCTGCTCGCCCCTTTCA
>ENA-OVGC01001344-OVGC01001344.1-human-gut-metagenome-genome-assembly--contig:-NODE-1344-length-19264-cov-23.310896_pt1 | contig 19264 bp, 14 predicted proteins | sample MGYA00237768_ERZ505415 | MGnify/ENA primary metagenome ERZ505415 (study PRJEB26158, sample SAMN06016382) | human gut metagenome | biome: human gut; feature: ankylosing spondylitis patient; material...
CGATTTCGAGGAAGAGCTTCCAGGCCTCGGCAGCGATCGACTGCGTGAGGTTCTCGACATAGTACGAACCGCCGGCCGGGTCTACGACCTGGTCGAAGTGCGCCTCATGCTTGAGCAGCAGCTCGACGTTGTGGGCGATGCGCTTCGAGAACTCGGTCGGGGTTTCGAACGAGGCGTCGAACGGCGTGACCTCCAGCGAGTATACGCCGCCGATGGCGGCCGACATGGCCTCGGTCGTGCCGCGCAGCATGTTCACATAGGGGTCGTAAACGGTCTGGTTCCAGCGCGACGTCGAGGCGTGGATCATCATCTTGCCGGCGCACTCCTTCTCGGGGTTGTAGCCCTTGACGATGTTGGCCCACAGCATGCGGGCAGCGCGGAATTTGGCGATTTCGAGGAAGTAGTTCGACGTGACGGCGAACGAGAAGCGCAGCTTGCGTGCGGCCTCGTCGATCGTGAGTCCGGCGTCGGTCAGACGGGCCAGGTAGTCGTTACCGGCCGAGAGGGCGAATGCCAACTCCTCGACGATCGTCGAGCCGGCGTTTGCGAAGATGTCGGCCGAAACGGTCACGATGCGGATGTGCTTGTAGGCGGCGGTCTTCTTGATGAGCGAAGCGATGCGCTCGAAGCACTTTGCGCCGTCGGGCGAGCAGAAGCAGCCCTTCTGCGAGAGGCCCTTGACGATCGGGTCGATGACGAACGCCACGTCGGCGTCGGCAGCGATGCCCTCCTTTTCGAGCTTGGCGATGACCGCCTCGGCCAGGTCGCCCATGCCCTTGCCGCTGAACACCAGTCCGATGGCGGGAATGTGGATTTCAGCGAGCAGCGTCTCGAGATCGGCGGCCGTGAAGCCCTCCTTGGCGATCTCGAAGCCCAGCGAGTCCACGCCGGCATTGAGGAGTTTCAGTGCCTCGGCGTTGGCCTCCTTCGGGCAATTGACCGTGATGGTCTGATGCACGTGCCAGCGGTTGTGGGCACGCGTACCGCGCACGTAGGGGAACTCGCCTGCCTGCGAGCCGAGGAACTTGATTCCTTCGAGATTTTCGGCGCGGTAGTAGGGACGGACGTTGAAACCTTCGCCCGTACGCCATACCAGTTTACGCTCGTAGTCGGCCCCTTTCAGGTCGACCTTGATCACCTCTTCCCACTGCTCGGTCGGGACCGGCGGGAATTCGGTGAACAGTTTTTCACGTTCGGTATTTGCCATAACTTATTTAGAGATTAGTAAAGTAGTGTAGTCTCCTCTTTTTTCAAATTGCACGTAAAGGTACAAATAATTCAGGAATTGCAGCAAGAAATTGTTACCAAAATAACAGTGTCGGCCTTTTTTTATTTACAAAAGGTATCCTCCCCGACTTTCGGCTCGATATCCGCTTTTGAATCCTTGTTGTGTCTATTTGTGCTAATATTGTTCTGAATGACGCCTGTTTTTCTAGAAATGCAAAAGTCGTGATTTTTGCACATATCTCGTGAAAACGGGTGTTTTTTTTCGAAAAATGTGCTTGAAAATCGTTGATGTGGCAGAAAAATGGGGCTGTTTTCGGGAAAACACATGAAAAAAATGTGATTTTTCGGGAAAATGTCGATTTTGCAAAAACAGCGAAACCGTAATTTTCTTACCTTTGTCTCCCGAAGAAACACACAAACTGATCCGGTTATGTCATTACTCAGATTCAAGATGGTCGATGCGGCGATCAACCATACGGCCGTCGAAGTGAAGGCTCCCGAGGGGCGTCCTTCGGACTATTTCGGGGAGAAGGTCTTCGGTCGCGAAGCCATGCGCAAATACCTCGACAAGAAGACCTATGCGGCGCTGCTCGACACGATGGAGCACCGCACGCCGCTGACGCGCGAGGTGGCCGACAGCATCGCCGCCGGCATGCGGCAGTGGGCCCTCGAGCACGGAGCCGACCACTATACCCACTGGTTCCAGCCGCTGACGGGCGGTACGGCCGAGAAGCACGATGCCTTTGCCGAGCCGGACGGCTGCGGCGGGGTACTTGAGGAGTTTTCGGGTAAGTTGCTCGTACAGCAGGAGTCCGACGCCTCGTCGTTCCCCAACGGCGGTATCCGCAATACGTTCGAGGCGCGCGGCTATTCGGCCTGGGATCCCGCTTCGCCGGCCTTCATCGTCGATACGACGCTCTGTATCCCCACCGTCTTCATCGCCTATACGGGTGAGGCGCTCGATTACAAGGTGCCGCTGCTGCGCTCGCTGACAGCCGTGGACAAGGCTGCCACGGAGGTGTGCCACTACTTCGACAAGAACGTGCAGAAGGTCTTCGCCTATCTGGGTTGGGAGCAGGAATATTTCCTCGTGGACGAGAGCCTGTGGGCCGTGCGTCCCGACCTGATGCTGACCGGCCGCACGCTGATGGGGCACGAGTCGGCCAAGAACCAGCAGCTCGAGGATCACTATTTCGGGGCCATACCGACCCGTGTGATGGCCTTCATGAAGGATCTCGAGTACGAGTGCCTGAAACTGGGCATTCCCGTCAAGACGCGACATAACGAGGTGGCGCCCAATCAGTTCGAGCTGGCTCCGGTCTACGAGGAGGCCAACCTGGCCAACGACCACAACCAGCTGCTGATGACGATCATGGACAAGATCGCCCGCCGCCATCAGTTCCGGGTGCTGCTGCACGAGAAGCCCTTCAAGGGGATCAACGGCTCGGGCAAGCACAACAACTGGTCGCTGGGTACCGATACGGGCGTGAACCTCTTTGGTGTGGGCAAGAGCGCTTCGGAGAACCTGCAGTTCATCACCTTCCTGGTCAATGCCGTATCGGCCGTCTACAAATACAACGGCCTGCTCAAGGCTTCGATCATGAGCGCCACGAACGCCCACCGTCTGGGTGCCAACGAGGCGCCTCCGGCCATCATTTCGGCATTTCTCGGCTCGCAGGTTTCGGCCGTGCTCGAGAAACTGGCCGCTTCGAAGGATGATGATGCCATCCGCTTCGATGCCAAGAGCATCTTCAAGATGAGCGGTATCTCGCACATCCCGACCCTGCTGCTCGACAATACGGACCGCAACCGCACGTCGCCCTTCGCCTTCACGGGCAACCGGTTCGAGTTCCGCGCCGTCGGTTCGTCGGACAACTGCGCCGAGGCGATGATCGTGCTGAATGCCTCGATGGCCCACGAACTGACGGAGTTCAAGCGCAAGGTCGATGCGCGCATCGAGGCCGGCGTGCGCAAGGAGAAGGCGATCTACGAGGTGCTCAAGGAGATGATCAATGCCTGCCGGGACATATTCTTCGACGGCAACGGCTACTCGGACGAGTGGAAGGCCGAGGCGGCGCGTCGCGGTCTGGACTGCGAGACCTCGACGCCCCTGATCTTCGACCGCTACCTCGACGAGTCGAGTCTCAGGATGTTTGCCGAAACGGGGGTCTTCTCGAAAGTCGAGCTCGAGGCCCGCACCGAGGTGAAATGGGAGACCTACACCAAGAAGATCCAGATCGAGGGCCGGGTGCTGGGCGACCTGACGATGAACCACATCGTGCCGATCGCGTCGCGTTACGAGGCGCTGCTGCTCGACAAGGTCTATAAGATGTCGCAGATCCCGGGCCTGAACGCCTCGGCCGACATCGCCCTGATCAAGAAGATCCAGGACCACACGGCCGAGATCCAGAAGCTCACGGGCGAAATGATCGACGCGCGCAAGGTGGCCAACCGGATCGAGGACCAGCGCGAGAAGGCGATCGCCTACCACGATACGGTGGCTGTCTTCTTCGACCGCATCCGCTACCACATCGACAAGCTCGAGGAGATCGTCGATGACCAGATCTGGCCCCTGCCGAAGTACCGCGAACTGCTCTTCCTGCGGTAGCCGTCGGTCCGTATCCGAATAATCCGGGGTGCAAACTCCGGATTATTTTTTTACCTTTGTATGTATGAAGGCCATTGCAGACAGCGGTTCGACCAAGTGCGAGTGGATTTTCGGCAACGGCGACCGGATCCTCCGGTTGCGGACGGCGGGGATCAACGCCGTACAGCAGTCTCCCGATGCGATCCGCGCCGTGTTGGCGGAGCTCCCGCCCCTCGACGGCGTGGAGGAGCTCCGTTTTTACGGGGCCGGCTGCGGCGACTCCTTCCCGGAGGCTTCCGCCGTGCTGCGTCGGGAACTGGCGGCGAGATTCGGCCCCGGGACCGCCATCGGGCTGGGCTCCGATCTGCTCGGTGCTGCCCGAGCCTTGTTCGGGCGTGGCGAGGGGATCGCCTGCATCCTCGGCACCGGTTCGAACTCGTGCCACTGCCGCGGCGGTGCGATTGTCGCCAGTGTCCCGCCACTGGGCTATGTGCTCGGCGACGAGGGGAGCGGGGCGGTTCTGGGCCGCAACCTGGTGAACGGCATCTTCAAGGGGATGATTCCGCTCCGCGAGGAGTTTCTCCACACGTTCGCTCTGACCTACGCCGGGCTGATCCGCCGGGTCTACCGCGAGCCGGCAGCCAACCGCTTCCTGGCATCGTTTGCGCCCTTCATCCGTGCGCACCTGGATTGTGCACCGGTGCGGAAGATGGTCGTCCGCTCGTTCGGCGAGTTCGCCGCGCGCAATCTGTCGGGTTATCCGGCAGGTCTGCCCGTTGCCTTTGTCGGCGGGGTGGCGGCCCATTTCGAGGAGCCGCTGCGCGAGGCGATGGCTGCGGCGGGACGCGAGGTCGTGCGGATCGTCTGCTCCCCGGCCGAAGAACTTTGGAAATACCATGGAGGAGAATCGGATTACCGAGCAGAGCTCGGCGTATGACAATTTGCAGCGGATGTCGGTGCACGACATCCTGACGGGGATCAACCGCGAGGACGCCCGGGTGCACGAGGCCGTGCGGGCGACGATCCCGGTCATGGAGCGCCTGGTCGAGCAGGTCGTAGGACGGATGGCGGCCGGCGGCCGGATGTTTTACATCGGCGCCGGCACGAGCGGCCGGCTCGGGGTGACCGATGCCTCGGAGCTGCCGCCGACCTACGGCATTCCCTTCGACCGCGTAATCGGCCTGATTGCCGGCGGCGACGGAGCCTTGAGACGTGCGGTCGAGCATGCCGAGGACGATTCCGAGGGTGCCTGGCGCGACATGGCGCCGTGGCATCCGACGGCCGGCGACGTGTTGGTCGGCATCGCCGCTTCCGGCACGACGCCCTATGTGGTGGGCGGCCTGCAGCGTGCGCGGCGGGAGGGGCTTCTGACCGCAGCCGTGGTCTGCAATCCCGGCTCACCGGCTGCCGCCGCCGCGGAGTATGCGCTCGAGGCGGTCGTCGGACCGGAGTTTGTCACCGGCTCGACCCGCATGAAGGCGGGTACGGCACAGAAACTGATGCTCAACATGCTTTCGACGGCCGTGATGATCCGCCTCGGGCGGGTCGAGGGCAACCGGATGGTGCACATGCAGCTTACGAACGACAAGCTCGTCGCGCGCGGTACCCGGATGGTCGCCGAGGCCGCGGGACTCACCGACGATGAGGCCCGGACGCTGCTGCTGCGCTGGGGGTCGGTCAAGGAGGCGCTCGAACACTGTAACGACTGATGGACGATGGCACGTTTTTTTACCGAACGCGAGATCCGCGCCGTGGCGGTCTTCCTGCCGCTGGCCGGGCTGCTTGTTGCGGCCGTGGCGCTGTTCCGGCCCAAGAGTGACCCGCTGGAGGCCCGGCGCGTCGAGGTCGCCATGGAGCGGCGCATGCCGGCGGACAGCATCCGCCTCCGTCCGTTCGACCCCAATACGGCAGACTTCGACGAACTGCTCCGGTTGGGGCTCTCGAAGCACGAGGCGGTCAGCCTGCTCAAGTACCGCGCAGCAGGCAAGGTCTTCCGTATTCCCGAAGACCTGTCGCTCTGCTACGGGATCAGCGACTCGCTCTACCGGCGTCTGGCCCCGTGGGTGCGGATCGGCCGCCGCTACGCCATTGCGCCCCGCGAATACCGCAGCGGCCGGGTGCTTCCGCAGCTGCTTGCTCCCTCGCCGTTCCGCATCGACACGGTCAGTGCGCGCTACCTGAGGGCCATCGGGGCCCTTTCGAAGCGGCAGGCCGAGGCCTTCATCCGCTGGCGCGACCTGAGCGGCATCTACGACATGGAGGAGCTCCGCGACTGCTACGTCGTCAGCGATTCGGTGGCTGCGGCGCTCGAACCCTATGTGATCTTTCCCGAGCGCCGGCCGCATCCGGTCGATGCTCCCGTGGAGCTCAATTCGGCCGATTCGGCGGAGCTGCGCCGCGTGGTGGGGATCGGCGAGAAGACCGTCATGCGCATCCTCCGCTACCGCGACCGCCTCGGCGGTTTCGTCTCCGTGGCCCAACTTGCAGAGGTTCCGGGAGTCACGGAGAGCAACTACGAAAAAATTTTGAAACAAATTTGCCTCGACAGTTGCAAAATTCGGAAAATAGATATTAACTTTGCAAGCCCGAAAGAGTTGGGACGCCATCCCTACATGGCGCCGCGCACCTTGAGGCGTTTGTTGAAAGCAAGACAGTTGAAAGGAGGTTGGAGCACCGCCCAGGAATTGATCAATGACCACATATTGACCCGCGAGGAGGCAGCACGGCTGGCTCCGTATATCGAATTCGGGTCTGCGGGCGGAACGGCCGACGAAAAGACAACTACCCGGCGGGATGATGCACCGGAAGATGCATACCCGGCAGAATTTCAACTCGAAACAGAATAAGTCAAACAACAAAAAAACACAGAATATCATGATTATCATGCCGGTAAAAGAGGGCGAAAATATCGAGCGCGCCCTGAAGAAGTTCAAGCGTAAATACGAGCGTACGGGTGTCCTGAAGGAGCTCCGCCGTCGTCAGTACTTCACGAAGCCCTCCGTTGCAAAGCGCGAGGCCATGATGCACGCCATCTACGTGGAGCACATGTACCGCGACGAGGAGTAGTACCTGCGCCGATACGATACGTGCGGGGTTCGGATCCGGTCCGAACCCCGCTTTTTTCTTTTTCGGGAGGAGGCAACTAAAAAATATAGTTAAAAAACTATGTAAAATAGTTGCATCCTCCGGTTTTTTGTTTACCTTTGTTGTCGGAACCCCGGAACAGTTCCGGGGCGGATCTGAAAACCGATGACGATGGAAAAGCTGACACGGCGCGAGGAGGAGCTGATGCGCTGCTTCTGGGAGCGGGGACCGTTGTTCGTGCGCGAGCTGGTGGAGATGGCGCCCGAGCCCAAACCCCATTTCAACACCCTGTCCACCATGGTGCGTGCCCTCGAATCGAAGGGCTACGTCGGGCACAAGGCCTATGGTGCGACCTACCAATACTATCCGCTGGTGAGCGAGGAGGAGTTTTCGCGGCAGACGCTCGGCAGCGTCATCAGCCGCTATTTCGAGAACTCCTACCTGGGGGCCGTCTCGGCGCTTGTCGAGGAGGAGAAGATCTCGGTCGATGAACTGCGCGAGTTGATCGACCGCATCGAAAACCAGAACCAACGGTAGCCATGTGGTACGATCTGGCGATATACAGCCTGAAGGTCGGGGCCTGCCTGGCGGTTTTCTACCTCTTCTTCAAACTGCTGCTGAGCCGCGAGACCTTCCATCGGTTCAACCGCATCGTGGTGCTGGGGGCCATCGTGCTCTCGTTCGTGCTGCCGCTTTGCGTCATCACGGTCTACCGGACACTGCCTGCGCTGCCCGTTTCGGTTTTGCCGGCAGTTTCCACTGCGGCGGACCTTCCGGCTGAAGGCCATGCGTTCCCGTGGGAGCGGCTGCTCGGAGGACTCTTTGCCGTGGGAGTGGCAGGGGCGTTTGTGCGGCTCTGCTGGTCGTTGGGCGGTGTGGTCCGGCTGATCGGTCGTTGCGACCGTCGCGAGCGGCTCGATGACGGGACCGTCCTGGTACATGCCGGCGATTCGGTGCGGCCGTTCAGCTGGGGGCGCTACATCGTGCTCTCCGACCGCGACCGGGCGGTTTGCGGCGAGGCGATCCTGCTTCACGAGCGGGCCCATGTCCGCATGCACCATTCGGCCGACCTGCTGCTCACGGATCTCTGCGGGTGCCTCCAGTGGTTCAATCCGGCCATGTGGCTCCTGCGGCGCGAATTGCGCGATATTCACGAATACGAGGCCGACGAGGCGGTGATCTCGAGCGGCATCGATGCGAAAAGTTACCAATTGCTTCTTATAAGGAAAGCTGTTGGCGGGAGGTGGTACTCAATTGCCAACAGCTTCAATCACAGTAAACTTAAAAACCGTATTACCATGATGTTGCGAAAAAAATCGTCTCGGTGGACCGGAGTCCGCGTGCTTCTGCTCCTGCCGCTCACGGCGCTGGCTCTCGGGGCCTTTGCCGAAACCGTCTATCTCTTTCCGGAGGACAAAGGTAAGAAAGAAAATCTGAAAATCCGTACATCGGCCCCCGATGGTGCCGATCCGTTGGTCCTGGTCGATGGCCGGGAGCAGCCTGCATCCTCGATCAACGATATCACTACCGAGCGGATTCAGTCGATCACGGTATTGAAGGATTCTACTGCAATCCGGATGTACGGCGACAAGGGTCGCAACGGGGTGGTTCTGGTCGAACTCAAGAAAGAGGGAAATGGGACGCCGCAATCCGATGCGGACGATGTTACCGTTGTCGGCTATGCTTCCTCGGACGATGCTCCAATCCACATTGTAGGTAAAGAAGGGGCCCTGCCGGAGCATGTGCTCTACCTGGTGGACGGGGAGCGTGTGCCGGAGATCGGTTCGCTGGATCCCGGGCGGATCGAATCCGTCTCGGTCCTCAAGGGTAAAGACAATATTCCCTCGGAATATGCCGGTCAGGGGTACGAGGGTGTCATTGAGATCCGGACCAAGAAGAAGTCGGACGGTGTGCGCGTCCTTTCGCCGGAGGAGGCCCGGGCCTATTTTGAAAGTAAGGAGGGAAAGGAGGTGCTGCGCAGCCTCGACCGAATGGAGGAGTATTTCAAGAGCGACGAGTGGCAGGAGGCCCAACGCAAGATGGAGGCATCCGGCGAGTATTTCAACAGTGACGAATGGAAAGAGGCCCAGCGTAAGATGGATGCCTATTTCAAGAGCGATGAGTGGCAGGAGGCTCTGCGCAAGATGGAGGCATCCGGCGAGTATTTCAACAGCGACGAATGGAAGGAGGCCCAGCTTCGGCTCAAGGAACTGGACAAACTTTCCGACCGGCTCGGATCGGAAGACGGGTTGGGCATCGTGATCCGGAATGCCTCGATCGGGAAGGGTGCCTTTGCCGGGATGAAAGTCTACATCGACGGCCGCGAGGCTTCGTCGGAAGAGGTCGATCGGCTCGATCCCGAGAAGATCCGCCACATGGAGGTTCTCACGGGCAAGAAGGCCGTGCGCCGCTATGGCGAGCAGGCAAGCGAGGGTGTGGTGGAGATCAAGACACGCAAATAGACCGGATACGAAATAAAAAGTTCATGTTCGGGAGCGGGGGCGTCGGTCAGCGGCCCCGCTCCCTGTTTTTCCGCGAGCCCCTTATTCGAAACCTACGATCTCGGGTCGTGTCGGGCGGTAACGGTATTGCTCGAGCCGTGTGGCGTTCGACAGCCGGAAGTATTCGCTCTCGACCAGTCCGTGTTTGCCCAGTGCCAGCCCCAGCCGGATCTGGATCGTGTTGAACACGAGGCGCTCGTTGCGCAGCCTTACGCCGAATCCGAACGAGGTGAAGAAGTCGTTCTTGAAGATGTTGGGTGAGTATCCCAGCAGGCCAAAGTCGGCGAATCCGAAGAAGGCGATGCGGAATCCCAGCGGCTGGTAGGGGGTGAAGACGACGGTCTCGGTGTTGATGATCATCCGGTTGGTGCCGATGACGTATTCGTTGAGGGCCTGCAGTCCGTTTTCACTGGTGAACCGGATGCTTTCGTCACTGCCCCCGACACGGTTCCATCCTTGGGTGTAGTTGAACGAGAGGAACTGGCGGATGCGGCTCCGGCGGAACAGGAACAGATTCGAGAACCACCTCAGATCGACATCCACGGCGCTCTGCCGCCACATGCCCGACTGCAGGTCGATGTAGCTTCCGAGCGTCACTCCGCCCATGATGTAGCCCAAACGGGAGAATCCGCCCGTTTCGTAGCTCATTCCCAGATACATGGCATCCTTGAACTCGCCCCATGAATAGCCGCTTACCAACTCCGCCTTGTAGCCCGTCGCCAGGTACTCGCGCGAACCGAACCCATAGACCATGTTGGCCGTATAGAACCGCTCGCGGTAGAGACCGGCGCCGAGGAGCAGGACGTCCTGGTCGTGCAGGGCAGGGTTGTAATCGACGGCCACGGGCGGGCGGAGGCTGACGCGGCGGTAGTTGTAGCGCCCGGTGAGGTAGACGCTTGAGCGGATTCCCCGCAGGTAGTGCGAGTAGCCTCCCCATACGTCGAGGTTGCGCTCCTTGACCAGTTCCGACGAGTCCTCTTCGATCATGTATCGTTTGGCCTTGTTGTCGCTGTAGGTAATGCCCAACTCGTAGTCTGTCGGGCGGAGGAACTCCTTGCGCATGCCCAGTTCGAGGGTCGAGTTGTAGAAGTCGCGCCCGGCGGCAAAATCGGCCGTGTAGAAGGTACCCAGCAGGTTGGGGATTTCGTATTCGACCATGTTGCCGCCGTAGGAGAAGTCCTTGCGGCTGAAGTTGGTCATCACCTTCAGACTGTTGCCCCATCCGAAGATGTTGGCGTCGGAGATCCCGACCATCGTGCGCCCTTCGGAGTGGAGCGCTCCGTCTACGGAGATGGTCCAGCTGTCGCGCGTCTTTACGGTGAGGTGTACCTGTGTGGTGTCGAGCGTGTCGGTCTGTATGGCGATGTCCACGTCGGCGATGTAGCTGCGCGAGCGCAGCAGTTGCTTGTTGCGCACGACGAGTTGCGGGTCGAGGGTATCGCCCGTGCGGAAGAGCAGGTCGCGGCGGATGACCCGCTCGCGGGTCAGCATGTGGGTGTTGTTGCCGGCGCGTTCGAGCCAGTTGCCATTCTCGTCGAAGACCTGTGAGCGTTCGATGGAGATCGATCCGATCGTTTTGCCGGCATAGGGTTCGAGCTGGCGGCTCTCATCCCTGACGGTTCCGTTCGACGTCGTGTCCAGCACCGGGCGGACGAAAAGCATGCGGTAAAGCATGCGGGGGACACGCCGGCGGGTGGTCTTCGAGCGTATGCTGTCGTAGAGCCTTTTGTTGCGTTCAGCCGCTTCGGGGTTCGAGATGCGGGCGCTGTCCGGGGTGAAGAGGGCCGTAGGCCGGATCCGTATGCTGTCGGAATGAGGCCGTTTCGGTGAGCGCATATCGGGACCCGCGACGCGGGCAAAGGAGACGGACGCCACAGCGAGCAAGGTCAATGCGGATATGCAGAACCGGGTAAACATCGGTTCAAAGATAACGTATTTTTCGCCGAAAAAGTATGGATGGTCGGTATCCGAATGTGGCGGATGACAAAAAAAGCCCGCATCATGCGGGCTTTTTTTATCGTTTTGCGTCGAAGAACCGTCTGTTCTTTATGGGTAAGACCCGCTCTTCCGCCTGCCTGCTCCTCCCCGGTTATCCGGTTGGAGGTGTGCGTCAGGCATACGATCAGCCTGTGGGCATCCCGGCCGGGAGGTTGTGTGGAAAACTCCCGACCTGCGGGGTTTCGGACGCGGCTTATTTGCGGGCCTCCTTGGCCTCGATGCACTCGGTGGCGTGGGGAACCTTCATCAGCCGCTCCTTCGGAATGAGCTTCCCGGTCGTCTTGCAGATGCCGTACGTCTTGTTCTCGATACGCACGAGGGCCATTTCGAGGTTGCGGATGAACTTCATCTGATGGGCAGCCAGACGTCCGCTCTCCTCCTTCGAGAGTGTCGTGGCGCCTTCCTCGAGCACCTTGAATGTCGGCGAGGTATCCTCCGTATCGTTGTCTGCCGTATGCGTGATGGTGGAACGCAACAGTTCGTAATCCGCACGCGCATTCTCGAGCTTTTTCAGAATCAACTGCTTGAACTCTTCGAGTTCGGCGTCGCTGTATCGGGTTCTTTCGTCTGCCATAGTTCGTCTGTTGCTTTAGGTTTTATGTAAAATTAAGCAAATATTCCGAAAATACCAAATCTGCAACCCGGAATCGGCGCCGCAGTCCGGCTACACGCGCGTCACGGCGATGCGGATCGGCTCCTCGTCCACGTCCGAAGCCACTACGGCTTCGCCCTGCGGATCGTCCGAGCTGCGGACCTCGACGGCCAGCGTCTGCGAAGCGATGTAGTCGGCGTAGCGGGCGATGCCTTCGGCCACGCACGGCTTGTTCTCGATCTCGACGCGGATCTTGTCCGTCACCTCGAATCCCGACTCCTTACGGATATTCTGGATGCGGTTGATCAACTCGCGTGCCACACCCTCGGCGCGGAGCTCGTCCGTCACGGTGATGTCGAGCGCCACGGTGAGCTTGCCCTCCGAGGCCACGAGCCATCCGGGCATGTCTTCCGACGAGATCTCGAAGTCGGCCGGTGTAACGGTGATCTGTTCCGATCCGAGGTCAAGCACCGTCTCGGGAGCCGCCTCGATCTGCGCGATGCGCTCCTGCGAGAATTCGGCGGTCATGGCGGCGATCTGCTTCATGTATTTGCCGTAGCGCGGCCCGAGGGTCTTGAAATTGGGCTTGATGCGCTTGGTGATGATGCCCGTGGTATCTTCGATGAGCTCCACCTGCTTGACATTCACCTCGTTCATGATCAGGTTCCTGACGGCGGCGATGCAGTCGGCGGTCTGTCGGTCGAGCACCGGGATGAGGATCTTCATGAGCGGCTGGCGCACCTTGATCGACACCTTGCGACGCAGGGCGAGGACCATCGACGAGACCTTCTGTGCCAGCGACATCATCTCCTCGAGGTGCGAGTCGATCAGCGCCCCGTCGGCCTTCGGGAAGGCTGCGAGGTGTACCGATTCGTCCGTGTGGCGGCCGCTTACGGCATTCAGGTCCGTGAAGATGCGGTCGGAGATGAACGGTGCGAAGGGCGCCGAGAGCAGGGCCACGGTCTCCAGACAGGTGTAGAGCGTCTGGTAGGCGGCGAGCTTGTCCTCGGTCATGCCGCCGCCCCAGAAACGCTTGCGGTTCAGGCGGACGTACCAGTTCGAGAGATTTTCGCCTACGAACTCCTGGATGGCGCGTGCGGCCGGCGTCGGGTCGTAGTTCTCGAGCGAGTCGGTCACCTCCCGGACGAGCGTGTTCAGGAGCGAGATGATCCAGCGGTCGATCTCCGGGCGCCGCTCCATCGGCACCTCGGCCTCGCGTCCGGTGAATCCGTCCACGTTGGCGTAGAGTGCGAAGAACGAGTAGGTGTTGTAGAGCGTACCGAAGAACTTGCGGCGCACCTCGTCCACGCCGTCGCGGTCGAACTTCAGGTTGTCCCACGGCTGCGAGTTGGAGATCATGTACCAACGCGTGGCGTCGGGCCCGTAGGTGGCGAGCACCTCGAACGGATCGACGGCGTTGCCCAGGCGCTTCGACATCTTGTTGCCGTTCTTGTCGAGCACCAGACCGTTCGAGATGATGTTCTTGAAGGCCACCGAATCGAAGAGCATCGTGGCGATGGCGTGCAGCGTGAAGAACCAGCCGCGCGTCTGGTCCACACCCTCGGCGATGAAGTCGGCGGGGTAGACCTCCGCGAAGTCCTCCTTGTGCTCGAAGGGGTAGTGCACCTGGGCGTAGGGCATGGCTCCCGAGTCGAACCACACGTCGATCAGGTCGGGTTCGCGGCGCATCGGCTCGCCCTTCGACGAGACGAGTACGATCGAATCGACATAGGGGCGGTGCAGGTCGATGTGCGCGGTCGAGTAGTTCTCCTTCGACATGTCGCCCACCTTGAAACTCCTGTAGGGGTTCTCCTTCATGAAGCCTGCGGCCACCGACTTCTCGATCTCGGCGACGAGCTCTTCGACCGAGCCGATGCACTTGAGCTCCGAGCGGTCCTCCGTGGCCCAGATCGGCAGCGGCGTGCCCCAGAAGCGCGAACGCGAGAGGTTCCAGTCGTTGAGGTTCTCGAGCCACTTGCCGAAGCGGCCCGTACCGGTCGATTCGGGTTTCCAGCGGATCGTGCGGTTGAGCTCGATCATCCGCTCCTTGAGCGCCGTGGTGCGGATGAACCACGAGTCGAGCGGGTAGTAGAGCACGGGTTTGTCCGTGCGCCAGCAGTGGGGGTAGTTGTGTACGTGCTTCTCGATCTTGAAAGCCTTCGAGGCGGCCTTCATCTTCATGCAGATGTAGATGTCGAGCGACTCGGCCGCAGCGGCGGCCTTCTCGTCGTACCGGCCGTCCACGGTGAACTGCGGGTCGTAGGCGTTCTTCACCCAGCGGCCCTCGTATTCCCTGTAGCGATCGACATCGACGCACTCGCTGACGAAACGCTCGTCGAGTTCGTCAAGCAGGTAGAACTTGCCCTGCAGATCGACCATCGGGCGCGTCTCGCCCTTGCGGTTGATCATGAAGAGCGAGGGAATGCCTGCGGCGCGGGCCACGAAGGCGTCGTCGGCACCGAACGTCGGCGCGATGTGTACGATACCCGTACCGTCCTCGACGGTGACGTAGTCGCCCGGAATGACCCGGAAGGCCTTGTCGGAGGCGTCGTGCCAGTTGCCTTCGGCATCCGTCTCGACGGGCTTCACCCACGGCAGCAGCTGCTCGTAGTGCATGCCTACGAGGTCGGTTCCCTTGTATTCGCCGACAACCTGGAACGGAACGAGTTTGTCGCCGGCCTTGTACTCCTCGAGGGCGAGACCTTCGGCCTTCTTGTTGAAATGGGCGTAGAGCAGCGGCTTGGCCAGTACGGCGGTCATCTTCTCACCCGTGTATGCGTTCCAGGTGCGGACGGCCACGTAGTCGATCTTCGGGCCGACGCAGAGCGCCGTATTCGACGGCAGGGTCCACGGCGTGGTGGTCCATGCCAGGAAGTAGGGGGTGCCCCAACCCTCCATCTCGGGTTTGGGGTCCGTGATGCGGAACTGGCCCACGACGGTCGTGTCCTTCACGTCGCGGTAGCAGCCCGGCTGGTTCAACTCGTGGGTCGAGAGCCCCGTGCCGGCGGCCGGCGAGTAGGGCTGGATCGTGTAGCCCTTGTAGAGCAGCCCCTTGTCGAAGAGCTGCTTGAGCAGCCACCACAGCGACTCGATGTATTTGTTGTCGTAGGTGATGTAGGGGTCATCCATATTGACCCAGTATCCCATCTTGCGCGTGAGCTCCTCCCACATGCCCGTGAACTCCATGACGGCCTCGCGGCAGGCGCGGTTGTACTCCTCGATCGAGATCTTCCGCCCGATGTCCTCCTTCGTGATGCCGAGCTTCTTCTCGACGCCCAGCTCCACCGGGAGTCCGTGCGTGTCCCATCCGGCCTTGCGGTGCACGAGGTATCCCTGCTGGGTCTTGTAGCGGCAGAAGACGTCCTTGATCGTGCGGGCCATGACGTGGTGGATGCCCGGCATGCCGTTTGCCGAAGGGGGGCCTTCGTAGAAGACGAAGGTCGGGTGCCCTTCGCGGGTCGAGATGCTTTTGTGGAATGTGTCGTGGGCGTCCCACTCGTTCAGCACCTCGGTGGCGAGGCCTGCCAGGTCGAGCCCTTTGTACTCCTTGAACTTCATGTCGGTATGGTGTTTTTACTGATTTTCTGACAACTCGCAAAGATAGTAAAAAGTTTTGGAAATGATGCAACAATCCTGCGAATCCTCGGCCCGGTGGCGCGAAGTCGCGGGATGGCTGCGGTGTGTGCCTCGGCGCTGCGGCCGGGGCGGGATCAGTCGAACGACTGCATTTCGATCAACTTGGCGTAGATGCCGTTGCGGGCCATCAGTTCGGCGTGCGTGCCCTGCTCGGCGATGCGGCCGTGGTCCACGACAATGATCTTGTCGGCATTGTGGATCGTCGAGAGACGGTGGGCGATGACCACCGAGGTGCGGCCCTTGAGCAGGTTGTTCAGGGCGTCCTGCACGAGTTTCTCGCTTTCGGTGTCGAGGGCCGAGGTGGCCTCGTCGAGGATCAGGATGTCGGGGTTTTTCAGCACGGCGCGGGCGATCGAGAGACGCTGCCGCTGTCCGCCGGAGAGTTTCACGCCGCGGTCGCCGATGTTGGTGCCGTAGCCCTCCGGACATTCGCGGATGAAACTGTCGGCATTGGCCACCTTGGCCGCCTCGACGATCTCCTCGTGCGTGGCCGAGGGCCGTCCCATGGCGATGTTGCCCTCGATCGTGTCGTTGAAGAGCACCGTATCCTGCGCCACGACGCTCATGTGGGCGCGCACGCTGTCCTGTGTGTAGTCGCGCAGCGAGATGCCGTCGATGAGGATCTCGCCCGAGGTCGGGTCGTAGAAACGCGGCAGCAGTTCGCTCAGGGTCGATTTCCCGCCGCCCGAGGGGCCCACCAGCGCGACGGTCTGTCCGCGGCGGATTTCGAACGAGATGTCGTCGATCACCTCGCGCGTGCCGTCGTAGGAGAAGTGTACGTGGCGGAACTCGATCTTGTCCCTGAGTCCCTTGAGTTCACGGGCGTCGGGCTTGTCCTCGATCTCGGGTTTGGTGTCGATGATCGAGAAGATGCGCTCGCCGGCGGCGATGCCCTGGTTGATGTTGGCGAACTGGTCGATGAAGGTGCGGACGGGGCGCGTGATCTGCGAGAAGATGGCCACGAAGGCGATGAATCCGCCCGGGTCGAGCGCGCCGCGCGAGACGAGCGCACCGCCGAAGACGAGGATGACGCCCACGGCCGTGATGCCGAGGAACTCGCTCATCGGCGAGGCCAGCTGCTGGCGCCGGGCCATCGAGAGGGTGAGACGGGCCAGGTCGGCACTGATGTCGTAGTATTTCTGCTTGATGTACTCGGTGGCGTTGTAGCTCTTGATGACCTTGATGCCCGAGAGCGATTCGTCGAGCGTCGAGACCATCTCGCCCATGCGTTTCTGGTTGGTGCGGGCCGGGTGGCGGAGCCGCTTGACGATGTTGCCGATCAGAAGGGCCACGAGCGGCAGGAAGAGCACCGAGAAGATGGCCAGCTCCCACGAGATGGCGATCATCATGACGATGTAGCCGACGATGAGGAACGGCTCGCGGAACGAGACCTGCAGCGTATTGGTGATGCAGAACTGTACGACGCCGACGTCGGAGGTGATCTTCGAGATGATGTCGCCCTTTCGCTGGTCGCTGAAGTAGCCCACGTTCATGTCCATCACGCGCGAAAACATCTCGTTGCGCATCTTCTGGAGCGTGCGGGTGCGCATGTTCTCGATGGTCCACGAACCCAGGTAGCGGAACAGGTTGCTCAGGAAGCTGATGATGATGGCGACGGCGGCCAGCAGGAGCAGTACGTTCTGGCGGTCGTAGGTGTCGAACAGGTGGGAGTAGGTGTAGTTGAAGAGCGTGGTCAGGTACTCCTGGTTCAGCTCCACGGGCGGCAGTTTCTCCACATATTCAGGCGAGAAGCCGTCGTCGAACATCGTGTTCAGGATCGGGATGATCAGCATGAACGTCAGTGAGTTGAACAACGCGTAGAGCAGGGAGTAGATGCCGTACGGGATCGCGTATTTCTTGATCGGCCGGGCGAAGCCCAGCAGCCGCATGTAGGTTTTGAACATTCCGTGCGAGGGGTTTGGTTACGCCAATTGTCGGCGCAAAGATATGAATAATAACCCGAAAACCGAAATAAGTGTGAAATTTCGGAGAATCGGCCCGCCTTCCGGAACAGCGCAGTCAGGCTTCGGGTCTGTAGCCCGTGTCCTCGATCCAGCGGGACGGGTCGTTGGCCGCAGCCACGGCCAGCGTGTCGCAGCGGTTGTTCTCCACGGTCTCGGCGTGCCCCTTGACCCAGACGAAGCGGACCCGGTGGCGGCGGTATACGCGCAGGAAACGCTGCCAGAGGTCGGGGTTCTTCTTCCCGGCAAACCCCTTCTTCTCCCAGCCGAAGACCCATCCCTTCGTGACGGCATCGACGACGTATTTCGAGTCGGAGTAGAGAGTGACGTCCGACCCCTCGAACTTGAGCGCTTCGAGGGCCACGCAGACGGCCGTGAGTTCCATGCGGTTGTTGGTCGTCAGGCGGTAGCCCTGTGCGAGCTCCTTGCGGTGGGGGCCGGCGAGCAGGACGGCTCCGTAGCCGCCCGGTCCGGGGTTTCCGAGGGCCGAGCCGTCGGTGTAGATCGTGATCTGTGGCACTGTGCGCTTCTCGATGATGCGGTTGGGTAATGAGGCCGGTACTTCGAACCCCTCCTTTGCGGGGAGGGGTTCGATGGATGCCTGACGGCGGAACCGGCCGTTCCGCCGCCGGAATGGCCTATTTCAGGGCGGCGAGCTGTTCGCGCAGGGCGGCGATCTTCGCCTCGGCGTCGGCCTGCTTGGCCCGCTCGTTGGCTACGACCTTCTCGGGGGCCGACTGTACGAAGCGCTCGTTCGAGAGCTTCTTCATCACCGAGGCGAGGAAACCCTCGTAGTATTCGAGGTCGTGCTGCAGCTTGGCCCGCTCGGCTTCGGCGTCGATGCGTCCGGCCATCGGCACGAAGTACTGCGTCGTCTTGACCAGGAAAGCCGCGGCCGTCGGGTCCTTCTCCGTGACGGGGACGATCTGCGAGAGGTTGGCCATCTTCTGCAGCACGGGGGCGTATTCGGCCGGGTAGTTCTCGTCGGCGATGACGTGCAGGGCGAGAGCCTCCTTCTGCGGGAGGTTCTTCTGGTTGCGGATGTTGCGCACCGAGGAGATCACCTCTTTGGCCAGCTCGAAGCGGGCGAGCAGTGTCTCGTCGGCCTCGCACGGCTCGGGCATCGGGGCTACGCAGATCGAGGCTCCCTCGGCGCGGGGTGCCAGCGCCTGCCAGATCTCCTCCGTGACGAACGGCATGAAGGGGTGCAGTATGCGCATCAGGGCATCGAAGTATTCCTTCGTGGCCTCGAGCGTCGCGGCGTCGATGGGCTGTCCGTAGGCCGGCTTCACCATCTCGAGGTAGAGGCCGCTGAAGTCGTCCCAGAAGAGGCGGTAGGCCTCCTTGAAGGCCTCCGAGATGCGGTATGAGCGGAACTCCTCGGCGATCTGGCGCAGCGAGCGGCCCAGCGCCTGGTCGAACCAGGCTGCGGCGAGGCGGTTGTTCTCGCTCTGCGGGATGCCGGCATCCACGGCCCAGCCGTTCACCAGACGGTAGGCGTTCCAGATCTTGTTGCCGAAGTTGCGTCCCTGTTCGCAGAGCGCCTCGTCGAACATCACGTCGTTGCCGGCCGACGAGCTGATGAGCATCGCCATGCGCACGCCGTCGGCGCCGTAGCGGGCGATCAGGTCCAGCGGATCGGGCGAGTTGCCCAGCTGCTTGGACATCTTGCGGCCGA
>ENA-OVGC01001353-OVGC01001353.1-human-gut-metagenome-genome-assembly--contig:-NODE-1353-length-19137-cov-3.509852_pt1 | contig 19137 bp, 16 predicted proteins | sample MGYA00237768_ERZ505415 | MGnify/ENA primary metagenome ERZ505415 (study PRJEB26158, sample SAMN06016382) | human gut metagenome | biome: human gut; feature: ankylosing spondylitis patient; material...
CCGTCCGCCCCTGCGGATACGGGCACCGGCATGCTCTCTGTTCGGATTCGCAAAAAAAACGTCCATTTTTATTTGACAAATTCGTCCAAAAGCGTATAATGGTTTTGTATAAGTATCGGAATATTGTGGCATATCGGAAAGGAGACGGACCATGAAAAAGCTCTTGCCCCTTCTGTTGGCGCTGTGCCTGACGCTTTCGGCCTGCGCCGCCCCGGCGGCTGTGCCGCTGCCCGGCGATTCGGTGACCGCCGTCACCGTTACCTACGCCGGAAAAACCGTTACCTGTTCCCACGGACGCCTCCGTCACCACCCCCGGCGCCATGTCCATGGAGCTGACCTTCACGGACAGCAGCGGCAGCGCCGTGACCCTGACCCTGCCCCTGACCCAGTCCGGCGGAAAAGTCTATGACGCCGGAGCAGACAGCATTGGAATTTTTGCCGAAATTTTAGGCGAATAGGTTCAAAAAACAGCGGGACGCCCAAAGCATTTCCACAGCCTTGGGCGTCCCGCCTTTTCTCGCCTTTGTCCCGGGACAAGCCGCCGGTTTTCCGGGCCGTCCCGCTCTGTACCGGGACGGTTTTTTCCGTCAAGGGTTCAGGTGCCGCTTGAAGTTGCCCAGGGTATGTACCCCCTCCTGGATCATGAAGAACGCATGGGGGTCCACCTTCCGGACCTCCTGCCGCCACGCAGGCCAGAAGGACTGAATACGATAAACAGGCTCCCCGGGCGAAAATCGTCCGGGGAGCCTGCCAGCTTATCGGAAATGCCCCTGCCGGGGATTCATAGAAAATTAACACAAAAGCCGTCATTCTCCGCTTGTGACGGGGTTTGTTTTATGGTATACTGCAAGAATGCTACTACTATCTGCCCGGAAGCGGCCAGGCTGGGGGCAGTTTTTTTGACGGAAGGAGACCAAGATGGACTCAAACAACAGAAACGGCGGAAACAACGGCGGAAACAAGAAGAACAACCGGAATCTTCGCAGCGTCCTCTCCCTGATCGGCTGGGCGTTGGTGCTGACCCTGGTGTTCAACTACATTCTGGCCATGACCAGCGGCAGCAAGAGCTTCGAGATCACCTACAGCCAGATGATGAACCTGGTGCAGGAGGATCAGATCAAGAAGATCGAGCTGAAGGACGGCGTGCTGTATGCCACCCCGGTGGACGGCTATACCTATACCCAGGAGTCGTCCAACAAGAATCAGCAGCCCCGGACCTATACCCAGAGCGAGAAGAACCCCATCACCCTGTACACCACCTATCTGACGGACACCCGGCTGCTTCCCCTGCTGGATGAGCACGGCGTGGAGTATTCCAGCCCCGTCAAGAGCTCCTGGAGCGTCCTGGGCGACATCCTGGTGATGTACATTCTGCCTATGCTGCTGACCATGGGGCTGATCGTGCTGGTGATGCGGATCGTGTCCAAAAACGGCGGCGGCATCGGCGGCATCGGCAACGTGGGCAAGTCCAACGCCAAGGTGTATATGGAAAAGCAGACCGGCGTCACCTTCAAGGACGTGGCCGGTCAGGACGAGGCCAAGGAGTCCCTGGAGGAGATCATCGACTTCCTCCACAACCCCGGCAAATACACCGCCATCGGCGCAAAGCTCCCCAAGGGCGCGCTGCTGGTGGGCTCCCCGGGTACCGGCAAGACCCTGCTGGCCAAGGCCGTGGCCGGCGAGGCCAACGTGCCCTTTTTCTCCATCTCCGGCTCGGACTTTGTGGAGATGTTCGTGGGCGTGGGCGCGTCCCGTGTCCGCGACCTCTTTAAGGAGGCCGCCAAGGTAGCCCCCTGTATCGTATTCATCGATGAGATCGACACCATCGGCAAATCCCGTGACTCCGGGCGCTTCGGCGGCAATGATGAGCGGGAGCAGACCCTGAACCAGCTTCTTGCCGAAATGGACGGCTTTGACCCCACCAAGGGCATCATCCTTCTGGCCGCCACCAACCGGCCCGAGGTGCTGGATCAGGCCCTTCTGCGGCCCGGCCGGTTCGACCGCCGCATCATCATTGACCGTCCCAATCTGGCGGGCCGTCTGGCCACCCTTCAGGTCCATACCCGGAACATCAAGCTGGCCGAGGACGTCAATTTGAAGAAGGTAGCGCTGGCCACCGCCGGCTGCGTGGGCGCCGACCTTGCCAACCTTGTGAACGAGGCCGCTCTCCGGGCCGTCCGAAAGGGCCGCAAGCTGGTGATTCAGGAGGACCTGCTGGCCGCTTTCGAGCTGGTCATCGCCGGCACAGAGAAAAAGGGCAGCGTCCTGACGGAATTTGAGAAAAAACTGGTGGCCTACCACGAGGTCGGTCACGCCATGGTGGCCTACAAGCAGAAGAACACAGAACCGGTCCAGAAGATCACCATTGTCCCTCACACCCAAGGCGCGCTGGGTTACACCCTGCTGATGCCGGAGGAGGATAAGACAGAGCTGCGGACCCGGGACGAGCTGATGGCGAAGATTGCTGTGTCCATGGGTGGCCGCGCCGCCGAGGAAGTGGTGATGAACACCATGACCAACGGTGCCTCTCAGGACATTCAGGAGGCCACCGGCGTGGCCCGGAACATGGTTGCCATGTTCGGCATGAGCGACCAGTTCGGCATGATGGCTCTGGCCTCCCGCCGCAGTCAGTATCTGGACGGCGGCTACGGTCTGGACTGCGCGCAGGACACCGCCGCCGCTATGGACAAGGCCGTGAAGGATATTCTGGACAAGTGCTATGCCGACGCCGTGAACATCATCCGGGAAAACCGTGAGGACATGGACAAGGTGGTGGCCTATCTGCTGGAGAAGGAGACCATCACCGGCGCGGAGATGGTGGCCATCATCGAGGGCCGGGATCCCTCCACCGTGGAGGACGCCTACGCCTCCACTCTGGCCCACGAGAATGGCTTCCGCCCCTCTCAGCCGGAGGTCATCGAGCCTGCCGCCCGGAAGGTCCACATGATCTCCGAGAAGATCGAGGCCCCGGAGAACGCTCTCGCCGACGGGGAAACGAACAACGAGGATAAACCATCCTCTGACGAAGCGCCGTCTGACGAGAAACCTGAATCTAAACAGGAAAACGACTCCAGATCCGAATAACCACCAAACAGGCGTACCGTCCGGTACGCCTGTTTTTGAAAACGAGAGAAAAGAGAGGAAACACCATGATCCGTATTGCCAAGGAATCTGATCTGCCTGCCGTAGCCGCCGTCTACGAGGCTATTTTAGACCATGAGGACGCCACCGGTCTGCATTACACAGGCTGGAAGCGGGGCGCTTACCCCACCGCCGACACCGCCCGGAATATTTTCAACGCCGGGACTCTGTATGTGGGCGTGGACGAGGACGGCACGGTCTGGGGCAGCATGAATCTCAATGGCATCCAGCTGCCGGAATACAAAAACGGCGGCTGGTCCATTCCCGCCGAAGATAACCAAGTGGCCGTCATCCACACCCTGACCATCCATCCTGACCGGGCGGGGCAGGGCTTGGCCCGGCAGATGGTGGCTTTTGCCGAGGATACCGCCCGCAGTCAGGGCAAGACCGTCATGCGGTTCGACACAGGCGTGAGCAACGCCGTTTCCAACCACCTCTATCCCACTATCGGCTACCGCTTCGCCGGGATGGTGGACACTTTCTTCATGGGCTACGTTCATTGCCCCCTGAATCTCTACGAAAAAAAGCTGTAAAACCCCTGTGTAAACCCACGGTTTACAAATTTCGCCGGGAAGTTGGTGGCGATTTTGCCCGCTTTCAGCGATACTGTTCCCACGAAAGGATGTGACGCGTATGACCACAGGCCAGCGGATCGCCCAGAAGCGAAAAGAGGCCGGATTGTCCCAAGAGACACTGGGCGCGGAGCTGGGTGTTTCCCGGCAGTCCATTTACAAGTGGGAATCGGATACTGCCTTGCCGGAGATCGACAAGCTGGTGGCCCTCAGCCGCCGGTTCGGTGTGACCGTAGGCTGGCTGCTGGGAGTGGAGGAAGCACCGGAAACGTCCTCCGCCCCGGACAGCGGCGAATTAACGGACGCCCAGTTGAAAATGGTGGAGGAGATCACGGAGCGGTATCTCGCCGCCCAAACCGCCCCGAAGCCCCGGAAGAAATGGCCCTATGTGCTGGCAGCGCTGGCGGTATTGTGCGCCGCCTACAATATCTATGATTCCATTCGGACAATCGGCCGGCAATTCGATGGCGTTTACAACCGGATCAACCAGATGGAGCGCAGTATGTCCAATCAGGTATACGGTATTTCCGGTCAGGTGGAGGAGATCCTCAAACAGCAGAATGCTTTGACCGCAGACTATGGAACAGAGCTGGTATCCGCCGATCTGTCCAAAAACGCCGTGACCTTCTCCGTCTACGCCGTCCCCAAAACATACGTGGAGGGTATGCGCGTTGAATTTTCAGTGGACAACGGCCACAACTCCAACAGCAAAACCGTCCTGTCCGAGCCGGATCAGAACGGGCAGCCGGTCAGCGAAAAATTCTCGGCGGAGCTGACCTGCGAACTGACGGATGACATCGCTATCACCGCGGTATTCGTCATGCCGGACGGCACCCGGCAGACCCAGCCCCTGCAAACGTATTCCGGTCTGTATTCCGGTTCCCTGCCAGACGTTGCCAGTCTTTGGGACGCGGATCTCCAAGGCCGGGCGCAGATTGAAAACGGCAAGCTGACCCTGCCGGACGCCATGGAGTATGCCTTGACGCTCAGCACGCAGCCGGACAATATCCTGATCCCCCGGACGAAGGCTGTTTCCATTCGGGTAGGCCTGTTCAAAAACCAGCGGCTTGTCGCCTGGGCGCTGCCCATCAGCGCCGATGAGCAGACCAGCTACCGGGGCTTTGACAACGCAACCTTCTATCGGCTGGAGCCTCTCTCCTTCCCCTTTGCCGCCGGGGATATTCTGGAATCAGCGGCTGTTCTCACCGATGAATACGGCCGGGAGGTCATCCGCCCCGGTGATTTCCCCCTGACGCTGGACAGCGACGGCCAGACCCTCGTATTCCCCGGCAGTACCGGGTCTGATACCGTTGACGCTTACGGCATCGATACGGACATTTCCCACTGGACATTCCAATAAGCCAAAAGCCAGCCCATATGGGCTGGCTTTCAGCGGGGCGAAAGTGCTTTTTCGCCCCGCTGAATAAGTTTTCAGAACTTCATAAAAGTTCTGGAAGCTTAGGATTTCAATGGTGCAGGACACCCTTCTTGGGTTTCCCGCACACACCCTTCCTTACCGTCGTGGAAAATTTACCACTTTATCGACAGTTTCAAAGCCAGCCCGAAAGGACTGGCTTTTGATTTCTTTCTTCCACGGTGAGAAAGGTTTTCGCAGCTTTTTCATCAGTTTTCAGGGTGCCCAAAGCCTCTTCCCCTATGCAGAGAACAGCCGCCGCGGAGTTTCCGCGGCGGCTGTTCTGTGATTCAGTTCTCTGTGCTGCCCAGATTACGGTGCAGAAGCTGATGGGTCTTGCCCTTCAGCAGGCCCTCGTACAGAGCAAGGACCATGGGGTTCTCGTTGGACTTTTTGATCTGCATATTGACGTCGGTATCATACAGACCCTTGGCGCGGGCCTTCCGGGTCCGGGGACCGGCGCCGACCGGCTGGCCGCCGCCCATGATACAGCCGCGGCGGCAGGCCATGACCTCCACGAAGTCATAGCTGACCTCGCCGCTCTGGATGCGCTTGATGAGCTTGTCGGCATTGCCCAGACCGTTGACCACTGCGGCGCGGATCTCCTTGCCCATGTAGTCAAAGGTCAGTTCCTTCAAGCCGTCATCGCCCCGGACGCCGCTGGTGCGGATGCGATCCATTTCCACCCGGCTGTGGCCGGTCTGAAGGCGGCGGAGCACCGCCTCCGTCACGCCGCCGGTGACGCCAAAGATAACGCCGCCGCCGGAACCGATGCCAAAGGGCATATCGGTGGACTCGCCGTCGATATTCTCAAAGCGGATACCGGACTTGCGGATCATGGTGGCCACCTCGGTGGTGGTCAGCACATAGTCCACGTCCTGTCGGCCATTGGTCATGGACTCAGGGCGGAGGATCTCCTCCTTCTTGGCGGTGCAGGGCATGATGGACACCGACACCAGCTTCTTGCCCTGATTGATCTCAGGATTGCGGTAGTATTCCCGGATCACCGCGCCGAACATCTGCTGGGGAGAGCGGCAGGTGGAAATATTATCCACCAGTTCCGGATACCGGGTCTCGCAGAATTTGACCCAGGCGGGGCAGCAGGAGGTGAACAGGGGGCCCTTGGCGCCGCTGGAGATCCGCTCCAGCAGCTCCTCCGCCTCCTCGATCACGGTGAGGTCCGCGCCGTAGGTAGTGTCATAGACCTCATGGAAGCCCAGACGGTGCAGGGCATTGACCAGCTTGCCCATGACGTTTTCGCCCTTGGGGATGCCGAACTTGTCGCCCAGCGCCACACGGACCGCCGGAGCCACCTGCGCCACCACAATGGTGTTGGGGTCCGCCAGCGCGTCCCAGACCTCATCGATGTTGGTCTTGATGCTGATGGCGCCGGTGGGACACACCACCCGGCACTGGCCGCAGTTGACGCAGTTGGTCTGAGCGATGGTCTTGTTGAAGGCCGGGGTCACCAGCGTGCTGGTGCCGCGGTAGGCAAAGTCGATGGCGTTCACGGACTGGACATTGTCGCACATGCGGACGCAGTCGCCGCAGAGGATGCACTTATTGGGGTTGCGAACGATGGCGGGAGAGCTTTCGTCGATGGGGTACCTGGCCTCCCGGTTCTTGAACCGGATCCGGTCCACGCCCATGCGGTGAGCCAGCTCCAGCAGATGACACTCGCCGCTTTTCACGCAGGTGGTGCAGTCCCGGTCATGGGCCGCCAGCAGCAGCTCCAGGATCGTCCGGCGGTAGCGCATGAGCCGAGGGGTATTGGTGTAGATCACCATGCCATCCCGAGGCGGCTCCGCGCAGGAGGCAAAGGTCTTGCCCCGGTCATCCTCCACGGTGCACAGGCGGCAGGCACCGTAAATGGACAGTTCGGAATGGTAACAAAGGGTCGGTATATCGATCTCCGCATTGCGGATCACGGTCAGAACATTGGGCTCATTGGTAAATTCCACCCGCTGACCGTCAATGGTCATAAATCCCATAGCAGCATCCTCCTTACTTCTCTACGGTGATCGCGCCGAAGGCACACTGCTCCACGCAGCTTCCGCAGCGGATGCAGGCGTCCTGATCGATGGTGTACGGCGATTTCAGTGTGCCGTGAATGGCCGACGCCGGGCAGTTCCGGGCACACTTGGAGCAGCCCTTGCACTTGGCGGGGTCGATGCTGTACACCCGAAGCTTGGAGCAGACGCCGGCGGGACAGCGGCGGTCCCGAATGTGGGCCACATACTCGTCCCGGAAGGCGTTGAGGGTGCTGATGACCGGCTTGGGCGCGCTCTTGCCCAGGCCGCACAGGGCGGTATTCTCGATCATATCCGCCAGGTCCCGGAGGGTATCCAGATCCTCCATGGTGCCCTGACCGGCCACGATGCGCTCCAGGATTTCCAGCATCCGCTGGGTACCCTCCCGGCAGGGAACGCACTTGCCGCAGCTTTCACGCTGGGTAAAGCTCATGAAGAACCGGGCCACCTCTACCATGCAGGTATCCTCGTCCATGACCACCATGCCGCCGGAGCCGATCATGGCGCCGATCTTGGTGAGGGAGTCAAAGTCCATATGGCGGTCCAGATCCTTTTCGGACAGGCAGCCGCCGGAGGGACCGCCGATCTGTACGGCCTTGAACTTCTTTCCGTTGGGGATGCCGCCGCCCACGTCAAACACGATGTCCCGCAGAGGCGTGCCCATGGGGACCTCGATCAGACCGGTGTTGCACACGTTGCCGGTAAGGGCGAAGGCCTTGGTGCCGGGGCTTTCCGGCATACCGATCCCCCGGTACCACTCCGCGCCGCGCTGAATGATCATGGGCACGTTGGCGTAGGTCTCCACGTTGTTGAGGACCGTGGGCTTCTCCCACAGGCCATGCTCCACAGTGCGGGGTGGCTTGACGCGGGGCATACCCCGCTTGCCCTCGATGGAGGCGGTCAGGGCGCTGCCCTCGCCGCAGACAAAGGCGCCGGCGCCCCGGTTGATATGCAGACGGAAGCAGAAGTCCGTACCCAGAATGTTGTCACCCAGGAATCCGGCTTCCTCCGCCTGCGCAATGGCCAGCTTCAGGCGTTCAATGGCCAGAGGATACTCTGCACGGACATAGATATAGCCTTCCTGCGCGCCTACGGCATAGGCCGCGATCAGCATACCCTCGATCATCCGGTGGGGATCGCCCTCCATGATACTGCGGTCCATAAACGCGCCGGGGTCGCCCTCATCGCCGTTGCAGACCACATAGCGGACGGTCTCCTTCTGGGCGGCCACCTGGCTCCATTTTTTGCCGGCGGGGAAGCCCGCGCCGCCGCGGCCCCGGAGCTTGGAGTCGGCAATGGCCTGAATGACGGCCTTGGGCGTCATTTCAAAGAGGGCTTTTTCAAGGCCCTCGTAAGCGCCGGCAGCAATGGCCGCCTCAATGCGCTCCGCGTCGATATGGCCGCAGTTTTTCAGCACCAGACGGGTCTGCTTGGCGTAGAAGGGGATCTCCTCCTCAGAGGGATAGACCTTGTTATCCTGACGGAACATCAGCCGCTCCACCGGCTGACCCCGGAGGACCGTTTTTTCAAAGATCTCGCCGCAGTCGCTCTCCTGCACCTTTAAGTAGAGATAGCCGTAAGGCTCGATCCGCATCAGGGGGCCCATTTCGCAGAAGCCGTGGCAGCCGCTCTTGTGGACGCCGATATGGGCGATCTCCGGGCCGATCTCCACCTGAACGTTTTCATGCTCCGCAGCCAACTCCTTCATGTGCTCATAGAGCTTGGCGGAGCCGCCGGCCAGACAGCCCGTGCCGCCGCAGATCAGCACCCGGCACTTTTCCTGCTTAGTCTCAGCCTGGCATTCCGCCCGGACCTGCTTGAGCTGGAACCGGTTTTCAATTCTGATCATCGTTCTGCCCCTCCTCTTCCTTGGCCCGAAGCTCCTTGAGCAGCTCCGCCGCCTTTTCCGGCGTCATTTTGGGATGGACCTGCTCGTTGACCATCATGGCCGGGGCCAGACCGCAGGCGCCCAGGCAGGACACCACTTCCACCGTGAACATCAGGTCATCGGTGGTCTGCTTGGTCTCACTGAGTCCCAGTTCCTGACGCAGGTACTGCAGCACCGGCGTGGATTTGCGGACATGGCAGGCCGTTCCGTCGCAGATCTTGAGCACATACTTTCCCTTCTGTTCAAAGGAGAAGTTCTCATAGAAGCTGGCCACGCTGTAAGCCTTGGTCTCTGTAATGCCGATCTTTTTGGCCACATAGTCCAAAAGATCCGGCGGGAGATACCGGTAGGTCGCCTGGATGTCCTGAATAATGGGGATCAGGGATTTTTCCTCCAGAGGGTACCGGCTGATAATTTCGTTGGCAGTTTCGTAATAACTCTGATCCAACATCGTCGGTTTCACACCTTTCCTTCGCTTCTTCCTGTCTTCGTCATTTTGCACCTACAAAGCCACCATTATTATATATTTTTTAGTCACTAAACTCAAGTTAAGAATCACGCAAGGAATCACTTCGGCATAATTGACAAATTTCAGACAATTTGGTGGCGAAAACCGCCTTTCTCTCCCGACCTTTTGCCGAGGCTTTACAAATCAAACTTTTATCTGTTATACTATCTGTTATACGAAAGGTTATCAGCCGGTCGGATCGGCCGCGTGAAAGGAACGTGAATGTCATGCAGAAACTGGAAAAGCAATTTCATATTCACTGCGTCCCCGGCGACGTAGGCCGGTATTGCATCCTCCCCGGAGATCCGGGCCGGGTGCCCGCCATCGCCGCCCTGTTTGATGACGCGCATCAGGTGGCCTACAACCGGGAGTTCAACGTCTGGACCGGCACGCTGCTGGGTGAAAAGGTCACCGCCTGCTCCACCGGCATCGGCGGCCCCTCCGCCGCGATCGCCATGGAGGAACTGCACAAGTGCGGTGCGGACACCTTCATCCGCACTGGCACCTGCGGCGGCATCGACCTGAACGTGCAGTCCGGCGACATTGTGGTGGCCACCGGCGCCATCCGCTTCGAGCACACCAGTCTGGAATACGCCCCCATCGAATTCCCCGCCGTGGCGGACTGGGAGATCACCAACGCATTGGTAGACGCTACCAAGGCGATGGGTTATCCCCTCCACATCGGCGTGGTCCAGTGCAAGGACAGCTTTTACGGCCAGCACAGCCCCGACGCCTCCCCCGTCAGCTATGAGCTGAAGGCCAAGTGGGAGAGCTGGAAGCGGCTGGGCGTCAAGGCCAGCGAGATGGAATCCGCCGCGCTGTTCGTGGAGGCTGCCGCGCTGGGCTGCCGCTGCGGAAGCTGCTTCCACGTGATCTGGAATCAGGAGCGGGAGGCCGCAGGTCTGGACCAGAAAATGAGCGAGGACACCTCTGCCTCCGTAAAGGTGGCCGTGGAGGGTCTGAAGCGGCTCATTGAGGCCGACCGGAAGGCCGGACGGTAACGGAGATACGATTGCATGAATATTAAGCAAATTCTGAACACCGCCGTGGGGGGCTATAGCCTCAGCAAGATCCTCTCCGCTCTGGTGACGCTGCTGGTCTGCCTCATCGCTGTGCGGCTCATTATGAAGGTCGTCACCCGGCTGCTGAGCCGGATGCAGAAGGTCAACGAGCGGCTGCAAAAGGTCATTCGCACCAGCGTAAAGGTGCTCCTCTATGTGCTGACGGTCATCATCACCGCGGAAGCGCTGGGCATCAACACCTCCTCCCTGACGGCGCTGCTGTCCGTCCTGACCCTTGGCATCACCCTTGCGGCGGAGGACATTTTAGGCAACGTGGCTGGGGGGCTGGTGATCCTCTCCTCCCACCCCTTCGCTCTGGGGGACTTCATCGAAGCCGGCGGCACCTCCGGTACTGTCCGCGAAATCGGTCTGAACCACACGAAGCTGGAGACCGCCAACGGTCAGATGATCCTGATGCCCAACAAGGACCTCTCCTCCTCCAAGATCATCAATTATACCGTTCTGGGCCGACGCCGGATCGTCCGGACCGTCACTGCCTCCTATGACGCACCTACGGAAACCGTCATGACCGCTTGTATGGAGGCCGTGGAAGCCACCGCCAACATTCTGCCGGACCCGGCCCCGGCGGTGCATCTTACCGACTACGGCGCAAGCTCCATCGAATACACCATTTACTGCTGGTGCACCGTGGAGAACTACTGGCCCGCCTACCACTCCATCAATGAGAAGCTGCGGGACACCTTCGCCAAGCACAATGTTGAAATGACCTACGATCACCTCAACGTCCACATACTTGACAAATAAAACCGCAACTATCAAAAAAAGCGTTGGGAACATATTGTTCCCAACGCTTTTTTGATTCAATTCGGGTCAGTCCTGCTGCTCCATCCGTTCCTTGACGGCCTTGCCGGTAGGCGTGGCGGCCAGACCGCCCAGCGCGGTCTCCCGCATCTCCATGGGCATCCGGCGGCCCACCTCGCCCATGCAGTCGATGACCTCATCCACAGGGATGCGGCTTCCCACACCGGCCAGCGCCATATCCGCGCAACTGACGGCGTTGACAGAGCCGACCACGTTCCGCTTCACGCAGGGGACTTCCACCAGACCCGCCACCGGGTCGCACACCAGGCCCATCAGATTTTTCAGGGCCATGGCCGCCGCGTGGCCGATCTGCTGGGGATCACCGCCCCGCAGGGAGGTCAGCGCGCCAGCCGCCATAGCAGAAGCCGTGCCGATCTCAGCCTGACAGCCGCCGGAAGCACCGGCGATACAGGCCCGGAAGCTGACCACCGCGCCGATGCCGGAAGCGGTATACAGAGCCTGCAAAATCTCTTCCTCGGTGGCGCGGCCCATCTGGTACAGAGGCACCAGTACCGCAGGCAGTACACCGCAGGCGCCTGCGGTGGGCGCCGCCACGATCTTCCGCATGCAGGCGTTGGACTCGCCTACGCTGAGGGCCGTAGCAATGACCTCCTGCACATAGGGGCCGCTGTATGTAGTATCCGCCGCGGCGTAACGCCGCATCCGGGCGCCGTCTCCGCCCACAAGGCCGCTGCGGGAGCGCTGGTCGCCCTGATAACTGACGGCAGATTCCAGCATAGCATGCCAGGCAGCCCGCATTTTTTCCATGGACTGCTCTTCCGTTACCTGCCGCTCCTCCATATCGGTTTCCAGAACCACCCGCCAGAAGGGGATGGACCGGGAAGCCGCCTTTTCAAAGATCTCCTGCATAGAATTCAAGGCCATATCAGTCGTCCTCCTTCTCGTAATAGATCACGCCAAGCACCTGCGGCACTGCCTTCAGCTGCTCCAGCTCCGCTGCGGGCACCGGCTGGTCGATCTCAAAAATCGTCATGACACTGCCGCCCCGGCGGTCACGCACCAGGCTCATATTGGCGATGTTGATGCCGCCGTCAGACAGCACCTTGGTCAGGGTCGCCAGCTCACCGGGCACGTCCATGTGACGGACGATCAGGGTGTTGAAGATACCGGTAAAGTCCACCGCCACGCCATCCAGCTGATCCACCCGGATCCGGCCGCCGCCGATGGACGCTGCCTGCACTTTGGTCTTTTTTCCGCTGGCACCCTCCACCGTCAGCACTGCCGTGTTGGGGTGAGCCTCCCGCAGCTCGGCGGGATGGAACACAAAGGACAGTCCCTGCTCCTTTGCCACGGAGAAGCTCTCCGGGATTCGCAGATCATCGGGCTTCATACCCAGCAGCCCTGCCACCAGCGCCCGGTCCGTACCGTGGCCCCGGCCGGTCTCCGCAAAGGAACCGTACAATCCAATGTCCGCCTTCACCGGCGGTTCTCCCAAAAGGGTCCGGGCCATCCGCCCGATGCGCACAGCTCCCGCCGTGTGGGAACTGGAGGGACCTACCATAATTGGTCCAAGGATCTCAAAAATATCCAGCATGAGCGCTCCTCCTTTGTTACATTTCTCTAATTTTAAGAGTATCACAGTCTTTTCTGTTTTGCAAGCATTTTCCGCCATTTTGTCTATGATAGAAAGACACCCCGCCGAGGCGGGGTGTCTGTTTCTGGCATTCTGCTTTTGGTCAGTCCAGCACCTGAACGGCAGCGCCCAGCACGCCGTCTCCGATGTAGACGCTGAGGGTACCGTCGATCTCGCCGTCCCACAGGTGGTCGCTGTTGGGTAGTGCCTCTGTCAGCATCTGCCGCACGGTCTCCATTTCTTCCGGTGCGCCGCCATGGGCCACCGCCAGATTGTACCGCTTGTGTTCGCCGCAGCGGTCCACAGCCATATCCACCAGCTTCCGCATCACCTGATGCCGTCCCCGGACCTTGGCCACGGACTGCAGCTGCCCGTCCGGTGCAAAGGTGATGATGGGCTTGATCTGGAGCATAGTGCCGGCCATAGCCGTGACCTTGCCGATCCGGCCGCCCTTCACCAGATACTCCAGCGTATCCACAGAAAAGAAGGGATAGGTGTTGGCGATGAGCTGCGGAGCCCGGCGCTCCGTCAGTTCTTCCCAGTCCATGCCGTTTTTGATATCCTCAGCCAGCTGCAGCACCGTCATGCCCTGACCCAATGCGCCGCTGACAGAGTCAAACACCTTCATGGCATAGCCCTGCTCCGCGCATTCTCCCGCCAGGATCCGGGCCAGATTATAGGTCCCGGACAGGCCGCTGGACAGCATGACGGCGATCACGCCGTCATATCCCAGATCAAAGATCTCCCGGAGCTTCGCGCTGAAATCCTCCACACGGGGCAGGGAGGTCTGGGGCAGCTCGCCGTTATGAAGCCGCTGATAAATATCCGGGCCGGTGATGTTGACGCCGTCCAGATATTCGCCGTCCTCGCACAGGATCCGCAGCGGGACAAAAAAGATATTGTTTTCCCTGGCCTGATCCCAACGCAGGTCGGCACTGGAGTCCGTCAGCAGGGCAATTTTCTTTGGGGTCATTTTTTCTGCTCCTTTTTACCCAAAAGCTTAATGGTTCAGAGGATATTATGTCACAAACTTACCCAAAGGGCAAGTCCTACCCGTTTTCTTTCTTCTCATTTTTCTGCATCCGCTGAAAGCCCTCCCGCTCCGGCAGATCATCCGTCATGCGGCCAGCCGCTTCCGCGGCCTTTTCCTCAGGCGTGGGGCGGTGGGTATGCCAGTTAGACATATTGATGGGCTGATCCGCCTCAAAGAGGTCATAGTAATCCGCATCCCGGAGCTTCGGCCGGCGATGGCGGATAATGGCCGTCAGGGTCGGATAGAGCACAATGGCGATAAGGCCGCCGGAAAAGCCGTTGTTGTAGAGGTTCAATCCCGCCACCGGGCCGCCGGTCTGCAGTACCAGCGCCGAGTGGATGAACCCCGCCAGTATGCCGCATACCGGGCCAAAGTGGCCGGCAACGGGGGCCAGCGTGGTCCCAAACAGGCCCGCCAGCTGAAGTGCCGGGTAATTGGGTTCGTAATGCATACCGTAGGCCCCCAGCCACACGCCGAACATCACAGGAATGATGTTCCGTGGATGCTTGCCGAAGGCGGAGAAGCCCATGATGGTGAAAATGCCGCCCAGAGTGGGGCCGTTGAGGTCGCCCCCTACCAACAGCACATAGGCAATGCCGATCAGACCGTTGATGCCGATATTCACCATCACCGGTCCGGCGCCGAACATACGCAGATAATCGTTGGGCGCCCGGCCTGTGGTGCTCAGCAGGCGCCGGTATCCGGCCCACACGGCCCATGCGGGATCGCCGCAGCCGAAGGTGCCGATGAGGATGAACACAACGCACAGGGCGCCGCAGGCAAGGCTCAGTTCAAAATTGAGACCCGTGGACCAATAGAGCACCGAGTCCGGCTTGTCACCGAAGGCCGTCAGGATCGGCACCACCATCATGGCGAACAGACCGCAGGCAAAGCCCATGTTATAGAGGTTCATGCCGTTTTGTATCTTATAGGTGTAGGCCGACAGGGATGGCAGCAAAAAGCCCACCAGAATACCGGTGAACACGCCCAGCGGCAGGCTGGCGTGGACGCTGCCCAATGCCATATAGCTCACCAACGGGGCCAGCGCCGTCGCCAGCAGGGCCACGGAGGCATACTTGGAAAACGGCTCCTTCTGATACCGGGCATACAGCCATGTCCCTAAAATGATGGGCCAGATGTTGAACACATTTTTTCCAAACAGGGAGAAGCCCGCCATCAGCCCCATCTCCACAATGGTAAAGCCGTTGAAGGGGTCCTTGGCCAGCTTGATGATGAGAATGGAAATGATGGTCACCAGTCCCGCATTGACAAAAGCGGCGGCAGGGCCCGCAATATGGATATAGTCTGTGATCAGAAGATCCTGCATGGTGACGATCTTCCAAAGCCCCGACAGGAGCTGTTCCGGATGGCCCATGCTGAGACCAATGAGCATCAGCACAATGGAAAACGCAATGGTCCCCGGAAAAATATACTGATAATAGCGGCTCGTGTTCACGGGTCTCCTCCTGCTTCTTAACGATTTCTTAATATGCCAAATTTATTATACTGTGGTTTTGCCTCGACGGCAACCCAATTCGTGAAATTTTTCACCAGTTCAAAAAAAGTTTACACTTGCCTTCAGCGTGTCGAAAAAGTCTTTTCGCCCCGCGTGGGGCAGGAATACACCGTCGGCCCAGCCGGTTTCCGTGCGCTTTGCGCCCGGAAATCGGGGGCGCAACGGGTCGAAAAAATCTTTTCTTCCCGTTGCCCTTATTTTCAGAACTTGTAAAAGTTCTGAAAATATTTGATTTCAATGGTGCGGGACACCCCTCTTGGGTTTCCCGCACACACCCTTTCTTTCCGTCGCGGAAATCTCCATTGGCGGCACTTCGCCCGTTTCCCCTTCTTGGGTTTCCCGCGCACACCCTTTACCCGCAAGGGGTATGCAGCATCCGTAAAGCGGCAAAGCCGCTAACGGCTGCCCTACCTTACCGTTGCGGAGAATTTACTACTTTATCGACAGCCTCTTTCCTTTTCATTCAGCCCTTATTCTACACGAAATCTTCCCCTACGGCAAGAGGGCCGTCAGCGAGTTGTAAACTTTTTCGATTTCCCACGATTTTTGTGGAACACCTGCGGCCTTTGTGCTATACTGGATGCTGTAATATTGTGTATTGCGTCCCAACGCAGGACGTACACAAAAAAGGAGGATGCGCAAATGGCAAACCGTGTTGTCATCACCATCTGCGGAGAGGAATACACCCTGATAGCGGACGAAACCTCCGCCTACATGCAGAAGGTAGGAAGCTGTGTCAGCGACAAAATGACCGAGGTCATGAACGATGCCAAGGTGGGCCGCACCGACGCCGCCGTGCTCACTGCCGTCAACCTGACGGATGAGCTGTTCAAATCTCAGGCTGCCGCCGAGCAGCTTCGGAGCCAGATCAAAGGCTATCTGGACGAGGCTTCCAAGGCCCAGGCTGAGGTCAGTGAGCTGAAACGGGAGATTTTCCGTCTTCAGCAGCGTCTGGACAACCGCAAGTAATGGCTCTGGAACTGCTCTCCCCCGCTGGGTCTCCGGAAGCCCTCCGGGCCGCCGTCCAGAGCGGCTGCGGCGCCGTCTATCTGGGTTGGGGGAGCTTCAACGCCCGCCGGAGCGCCAAAAACTTTTCTGACGAAGAATTTGCCGATGCCATCCGGTACTGCCATCTCCGGGGCGTCCGGGTCTTTCTGACCCTGAACACCCTGCTGACGGACCGGGAGCTGCCTCTGGCCTTAGATGCCGCCCGGACGGCCTGCCGTCTCGGGGTGGACTCCGTGCTGGTGCAGGACTGGGGCCTGTTTGCCCTGCTGCGGGAGGCCTTGCCGGACCTCCCCCTTCACGCCAGCACTCAGATGAGCGTCTTTACCGCCGGCGGTGCCAACGAGGTCTATGGGGACGGCTGCGAGCGGGTGGTCCTCGCCCGGGAGTGCTCCCGGGAGGACACCGCCGCCATCTGCAAGGCCTGTCCCGCCGAGATCGAGATCTTCGGCCATGGTGCTCTCTGCATGTGCTACTCTGGCCAGTGCGAAATGAGCGCCCTCATTGGCGGACGCAGCGGCAACCGGGGCACCTGCGCCCAGCCCTGCCGCCTGCCCTACGGCTTCAACGGCCCCGCCAAAAACACCTACCCACTCAGTCTGAAGGACAGCTGCCTTGCTGACCGCATTTCCGACATGGAGCGAATGGATGTCAGCTGCCTGAAACTGGAAGGCCGCATGAAGCGCCCTGAATATGTGGCGGTCATCACGGACATTTACGCCCGTCTGATCCGGGAGGGCCGGAAGCCCACCGCCGCCGAAAAAAAGGATCTGGAGCTGGCCTTCTCCCGCTCCGGCTTTACAGCGGACTACTGGCAGGGTCGCCACGGCCCCGCCATGTTCGGCACCCGCCCTGAAAACACCCCGGAGCCGAAGGAATTGTTTGCCGCCGCCCGAGCCAAATACGAAAAGGACGACGCCTGCACCGTTCCCATCCATTTCTCCTGCTCCTGTCAGGCCGGACAGCCGGTTTCCCTGACAGTTTGGGACGATGGCGGCCATGTGGCCGCCGCCGAAGGCCCCATCCCGGAGCCGGCTCAGAACAAGGCACTGACGGCTTCCGATCTGGAAGCCCGCCTGCAAAAGACAGGCGGCACCGCCTTCCGCTGTACGGACGGCTCCGTCGATGTAGCAGACGGCCTGTTTCTCTCCGCCGGGGCGGTAAACGCCCTGCGCCGGGATGCTCTGGCCGCCTTGGAGAACACCCGTTGTGCCGTTCCGGTCCGCCGGGAACAGGACTTCTCCCCCCTGCCGGATCTGGACTGCACCGCCGATACCCCGGCCCTGACCGTTTCCGTCACAACCTGGGCGCAGGCAGAAGCGCTGCTGCCCCTGGCCCCCGCTCACATCGACCTCCCCTTGGAGCTGCTGGCGGAGCGGGACGCGCTGCCGGACTTTGCCGGGGAGTGGTGCGCCATTCTTCCCCGTGTCTGGCGGGACCGAAATGAACCCCAGCTCCAGACGTGGCTGGCTCACGCCAAAAAGCTGGGCGTCACCTCCGCTCTGGCGGGGAACATCGGCCATCTGCCCCTTTTGCGGGACGCGGGACTGACTATCTGCGGTGACTTCGGCCTCAACGTGTTCAACAGTCGCTCTCTGGACTATCTCCGGCGCAAGGAGCTCTCCTCCGCCTGCCTGTCCTTCGAGCTGCGGTTCCCACAGATGCGGGACATCCAAAAGCTGATCCCGGCAGAGGCCATCGTCTACGGCCGACTGCCCCTGATGATCACGGAAAACTGTCTGGTGCAGAACGAAACCGGCTGCCACCTGTCCGAAGCGGGTGACGCCGTCCCCCAGCAGGCTCCCTGCCGCAAGCCAAACGATCTTCAGGACCGCACCGGGGCAAAGTTCCCGCTGCTCCCGGCCTACGGCCACCGGACGGAGATCCAGAACAGTGCGCCGGTGTGGCTGGCGGACAAGCCCGAGTGGAAGCACTGTGGCCTGACCTATGCCCGCCTGCGGTTCACCACGGAAGCACCTGCGGAATGTGCGGACATTTTCCGGGCCTACCAGACCGGTGCCCCCGCCTCCGGCCCCTTCACCCGGGGACTCTACTACCGCGGTGTGGATTGAGCCGACGGCAGAATCTCTCCGGGAATCCCCCGCTTTTTCAGGCGATTTTCAGTTCTATTTGTATAGTAGAAACCATATAATACAATTTGTTTTTAATTTTGGAGTTTTACATGGAAGAAATCAAGGTAAAATATTTTGTGGACGGCATCGACGAGCTGTGCTATGTGGCAGGCAAATCCGACTGGATCGACCTCCACGCCGCCGAGGATGTGGACATGAAGGCCGGAGAATTCCGCCTGATCCCCTTGGGCGTCGCCATCGAGCTGCCGGAGGGCTATGAGGCCCATGTGGTGCCCCGCAGTTCCACCTTTAAGAACTACGGTCTGCTGCAAGCCAACTCCATGGGTGTGGTGGACTACACCTACCGGGGAGACAATGACCAGTGGCGCGTTCCCATGTACGCCACACGGGATGTCCACATCGACAAGAACACCCGTATTTCCCAGTTCCGCATTATGAAGAACCAGCAGATCGGAAAGCG
>ENA-OVGC01001359-OVGC01001359.1-human-gut-metagenome-genome-assembly--contig:-NODE-1359-length-19069-cov-37.134007_pt1 | contig 19069 bp, 15 predicted proteins | sample MGYA00237768_ERZ505415 | MGnify/ENA primary metagenome ERZ505415 (study PRJEB26158, sample SAMN06016382) | human gut metagenome | biome: human gut; feature: ankylosing spondylitis patient; material...
TTGCTCAGGCACTTATAAATAATGTTAAACTATAGTGTTGCGGAATTAAGGTAAAGATAGATTATGATGGAACTGCAAGTTAAACAAGTACCTTATGGGGTGACAGATTTTGCTATGGTAATAGAGCAGAATCTATATTATGTGGATAAGACGATGTTTATCCCGGAACTGGAGAAGCAGCCTCGCAATTACATGGATTACGGATGTTCTCCTCGTCAGATGATAGACCCGAATACCCGTATCGATTACGGCAAGATGAAGAAACTGTTGCAGTTTGACAAGCTGGATGGAGAGCGTAAGGGCATCATCCGCAAGATAGCAGAAGAGGAACAGATTGTTACCCAGCTTTATGAGTCGTTTTCTGCGTATTAGATTCCAAAGGCTGAGATATTCCCAAGTCTTCTGTTCTATTATGGCATGTTGACCATCAAGGGAACTCGTGGCTCCAAGCTCATTCTGGGCATTCCAAACAATAATGTCCGCAAGCAGTATTATGGTTATCTGGAAGAGGAGTATCAGGCAAAGGCTTATGTGGATGTCAACCAGCTTACCGATTACTATTATGATATGGCATACGATGGTAAGTGGGAAGAAGGATTGCGCTTCATGGCAGATGCCTATGCCAAGGTTTCATCGGTGCGTGATGGCATTGAGGCTGAGCGAAACCTGCAGGGATTCTTCATGGCTTATCTGAATCTGAATGATTATTATATCACGGCTCCAGAGTTGGAGTTGAATCATGGCTATTGTGATTTCTTCCTTTTGCCAGACCTTACCCATTATGCCAGTCAGCATAGCTACATTCTGGAGTTGAAGGTTCTTTCGAAGAAAGATTTCTCTGCGATAGTTGAAGGTGAGTTCACGGAAGATGGCAAGCCTATGACCAAGGCGGAGAAACAGTGGCGTGAGGCTGTTGATCAGATTCATCGATATGCTGAGGCTCCAAGGGTTGAGGCTTTGCGCCAAGGTACAAAACTCCATCTCATCATCATGCAGTTTGAGGGGTGGGAACTTAAACGGATGGAAGAAGTATAAAATCAATGAAAAGAATCAATATTATCTTAATAGTACTACTTAGTAGTATGCTTCTTCTAGGTTCTTGCACCCAGAAGAAGATGGTGATAGGTGTGTCGCAATGTTGCAGCGGAGTTTGGCGCGAGAAGGTGAATAACGAGATGCGCTTGGCACAGTATCAGTATAAGAATGTGGATTTGCTGTTTACTACTGCAGAGAATGACGGGCAACGCCAGGCTCGCCAGATAGATAGCATGATAGCCAGGAAGGTAGATTTAATCGTTGTGGCTCCTGATAATGTGAATGATGTGACTCCCGCCATCGAGCGTGCCTATCGTGCCCATATACCGGTTATCCTTTTCGACAGAAAGGTAAAGACTTCTCATTATACAGCCTCCATTGGTGGCGATAATGTGGAGGCGGGTAGGGAAGTTGCCCGCTTTCTTGCCAGGAAGCTGGATGGAAAAGGTACCGTTGTTGAGATTACGGGCTTGAAGGATGCTTCTCCTGTCATCGAGCGCCATCGTGGTTTTCAAGAGGTGATGAAGAATTATCCGGGAATCAAGGTGGTTACCCTGGATAGCAACTGGACTTTGGAGCGTGCCCAGGAGTTGATGAAGCAATATCTGGATAAGGGCGGACATGCGGATGGCGTGTTTGGACATAGTGATCTCGGTGCCATCGGTGCTGTTTTAGAAGCAGAGCGAAGGGGAATAGAAAAGCAGGTGGTTATAGTGGGCATCGACGGATTGCCTGGAGAATGGGAAGGAGTGGATAGAGTGAAGAGAGGTCAGTTTGCTGCTTCTTATGTTTATCCTACCCAGGGCGAGAAGATTATGGAATTGGCGATGAACATCCTTCAGGGTAAACCCTATAAGAAGGATAATGTGATGCAGTCATTCCTTGCTACCCCTGAAAACTGCGATGCCATTGCCCTGCAATATCAGGATCTGGAAGCCAAGGTGAAGAATCTTGATCAGATTTCTGATAGTCTTGATTCTTATTCAGAGGTTTCCCGTATCCAGAAATGGATGCTTGCGGTTGCCTTGGTTGTCGTCCTCGTTCTGCTCTTTGTTATCTACTATATATATAAGGTATATAGAAAGAAACTCCAGAAACAGAAAGCCGTGACTCGTGGCTTCATTGAGAACAAGGAGGGCTGGACTGCCGAACTGAATCATCTCGATGAGAGCGAGCGTTACTTCATGGATCGTTTCAAGAAAAAGATTCTTGAAAATATGGGCAATGCTGATATGAAGATGGATGATTTGGGTGCCGAGATGCAACTGAGCAAGGTGCAGCTCTATCGCAAGGTGAAGGCGATGACTGGCAAGACGCCTGCAGAACTCCTGAAAGAGATGAGACTGCAAAGAGCCTATACCCTCTTGCAGCAAACCGACAAGACCATCTCAGAAGTTTCGGCAGAAGTAGGCTTTGCGTTACCGGGCTATTTCTCTTCCTGTTTCAAGAAGCAGTTTGGCGTTCTTCCTACCGATTTTAGGAATGAACAGGCAACTAAAAAGGAATAGTTTTCTAACTCCTTTAAAATAAGTACTTTAAAATCTTGACGAAAGATTTGAAAATCGTTTCATGTAACATAATTACTGTTGCTGGAACGATTTTTTCTATTTATATCACCGTTCTTTGCCTAATTTTGCGGCAGAAACAAAACAATTTTGAAACTTTAAACATTAGATTTAGTATGAACAATCTTTCAAGATTACTAATGAGCTCTGCGCTCTGTGCAGTTTGCACAATGGCAAATGCACAACAGGTAAATGTTAGTGGTGTCATTAAGGATGCTACAGGAGAGACGGTCATCGGCGCGTCTGTCATGGTGAAAGGCACCAAGACAGGTACGGTAACAGACTTTGATGGTCGATTCCATGTGGAGTGTACGCCTGGGGCTACCCTTGTCATCTCTTATATTGGTTACCAAACTCAAGAGGTTAAAGCTGCTGATGGTATGAATGTTGTACTCCAAGAAGCAGCCAACGATTTGAATGAGGTCGTTGTCACAGGTTATACTACTCAGCGTAAGGCAGACTTGACTGGTGCTATATCTGTGGTAAGTGTAGATGACATCGCAAAACAGAATGAAAACAACCCTATCAAAGCTCTCCAAGGACGTGTTCCTGGTATGAACATCTCTGCTGATGGCTCACCATCTGGTACTGCTACCGTTCGCATTCGTGGTATTGGAACATTAAATAACAACGACCCTCTTTACATCGTTGATGGTGTTCCAACAAAAGCTGGTATGCACGAACTGAATGGTAACGACATCGAGAGCATCCAGGTATTGAAGGATGCTGCCTCTGCCTCTATCTATGGTAGCCGTGCCGCCAATGGTGTTATCATCATCACTACCAAGAAAGGTAAGGAGGGAAAGATTAAGGTTGACTTCGATGGTTCTATCGCAGTTTCCACCTATGCACACAAGATGAAGGTCTTGAATGCAAAGGAATATGGACAGGTGATGTGGCAGGCATACGTCAATGACGGTATGGATCCTAACACCAACGGTCTTGGCTATCGTTATGATTGGGGATACAACGCCCAGGGTACTCCTGTGCTCAATGGTATCTCCATGAAGAAATACTTGGATGACGCAGGCACTACTCCTGCTGCCGATACCGACTGGTTTGATGAAACCACTCGCACAGGTGTCATCCAGCAATATAATGTTTCTGTAAGCAATGGTTCTGACAAGGGAAGCAGTTTCTTCTCTTTAGGCTATTACAAGAACCTCGGTATCATCAAGACTTCTGACTTCAATCGCTTCTCTGCTCGTATGAACACAGAGTATAAACTCTTGAAGAACAAAATGCTGACCGTAGGCGAGCACTTTACCTTGAATCGCACTTCTGAGGTGCAGGCTCCAGGTGGTTTTCTACAGAATGTATTGCAGTTCAACCCTTCTCTTCCTATCTATACAGAGGATGGTAACTATGCTGGTCCTGTAGGCGGCTATCCTGACCGTTACAATCCTGTGGCTGTATTGGAGCGTAACAAGGACAACCGCTATACTTACTGGCGTATGTTTGGTGATGCTTACTTGAACCTCAATCCTTTTAAGGACTTCAACATCCGTACCACCTTTGGTCTTGACTATTCACAGAAGCAACAGCGCTTCTTCACCTATCCTGTGACAGAAGGCAACGTTGCCAATAATAAAAATGGAGTTGAGGCAAAGCAGGAACATTGGACCAAGTGGATGTGGAATGCCGTTGCTACCTATAATATGGAATTGGGCAAGAACCGTATCGACTTGATGGCTGGTATGGAGTTGAACCGACAAGACGACATCTACTTCTCGGGTTACAAGGAAGGCTTCTCTATCTTGAACCCAGACTATATGTGGCCAGATGCAGGTACTACTAATCCACAGGCATATGGTGGTGGCTCTGGTTACTCCCTCGTATCTTTCTTCGGTAAGGCCAACTACAACTATGCCGACAAGTACATGGCATCTTTCACTATCCGTCGTGATGGTAGCTCTCGTTTCGGTAAGAACAACCGCTACGCTACATTCCCATCCGTATCTGCAGGTTGGCGTATCAACCAGGAGAGCTTCTTAAAGAAGGCTTCTTGGATTGACGACTTGAAGATTCGTGCTTCTTGGGGACAGACAGGTAACCAGGAAATCGACAACCTCGCTCGTTACACTCTCTATGTGAGCAACTATGGTGTCAACGAGAATGGTGGGCAGAGCTACGGTACTTCTTACGACATCGCGGGTACCAATGGTGGTAGCACCTTGGCTTCTGGTTTCAAGCGTAATCAAATAGGTAACGACAATATCAAGTGGGAGACGACCACACAGACCGACCTTGGTTTCGACTTTGCTTTCTTCCGCAATACTTTGTATGGTAACTTTGACTGGTACTTCAAGAAGACAAAGGATATCCTCGTCAATATGCCTGGTATTGCCGTAATGGGTGAAGGTAGTTCCCAGTGGATTAACGCAGGTGAGATGGAAAACCGTGGTTTCGAGTTCAACATCGGTTACCGCAACCAGACACACTTTGGCTTGAAATATGACGTCACAGCCAACATCTCTTCTTATCGCAACAAGATTACTGCATTGCCAACTACTGTTGCAGCCAATGGTACATTCGGTGGTAACGGTGTAAAGAGCGTCATCGGACATCCTATGGGTGCCCAGGTTGGATATGTAGCAGACGGTATCTTTAAGAGCCAGGAAGAAATTGACAACCACGCCACACAGGAAGGCGCAGGCCTCGGTCGTATTCGTTGGAAGGACTTAACTGGCGACGGCAAAATCACAGAGGCTGACCAAACTTGGATTTATAACCCAGTTCCAGACTTCACATACGGTTTCAACATCTACTTGGAGTACAAGAACTTCGACTTCACTGCGTTCTTCCAGGGCGTACAGGGTGTTGACATCATCTCTGACTTGAAGAAGGAGACTGATATTTGGGCAGGTCTTAATATCGGCTTCTTGAACAAGGGTAAGCGTTTGCTCGATGCTTGGAGTGCAACCAATCCTGACAGCAACGTCCCAGCCCTGTCTCTCTCAGACAACAACAATGAGAAGCGTGTGTCTTCTTATTGGGTTGAGAACGGAAGCTATTTGAAGCTGCGCACCATCCAGTTTGGCTACAACTTCCCACAGACTATCGCATCCAAGCTCGCCATGCAACGCTTGCGCATGTATGTCAGTGCACAGAACTTGTTCACTATCAAGAGCAGTAGCTTCACAGGTGTAGATCCAGAGAATCCAAACTATGGGTACCCTATACCTCTCAATATCACATTCGGTCTTAACGTAACATTCTAAAAGAATCATCAAAATGAAAAAGATATTATATTCAGCCCTTATGGTTCTAGCCCTCGCTGGTACGACAAGTTGCTCCGACTTCTTGGAGGAGCAGAAGCCTCAAGGCATCTTGGACAACGATCAGGTGAAGGACCCAAGCAATGTGGATAACCTCGTTATCTCGGCTTATGCTATTTTTACCACTGCCGAAGACATTAACTCTTCATTCTCCATGTGGAATTTTGACGTGCGCAGTGACGATGCCTACAAAGGTGGCAACGGTACCAGCGATGGTGACGTGTTCCATCAGTTGGAGATTGAGCAGGGTGTGTTGACCACCAACTGGAATATCAACGATATGTGGGTGCGCCTCTACAACTGTATCTCTCGTGTCAACTCAGCTATCGCCCTGCTTGAGCAGACTGACGACAGCTACCAGCTGAAGGCACAACGCCTTGGCGAGATGAAGTTCCTCCGTGGTTATGCTCACTTCCTCTTGAAGCGTCTGTACAAGAATATTCCTTTCATCATGAATGCCAACCTCAGTCAGGAGGAGTACAACAATCTCTCCAATACGGAGTTCTCTAATGATGAAGGATGGCAGCAGATTATCAACGATGTGAAGACTGCCTATGATGTACTCCCTGTTACACAGAGCGACAAGGGCCGTCCTACCAAGGCTGCCGCAGCTGCCTTCTTGACCAAGTTGTATCTCTACAAGGCTTATCGTCAGGATGATCCAACAAAGAATGAGGTGACAAGCATCAACCAAGATGATCTCAACAAGGTTATCGAATATAGCGACCCTTCTATCTATACTGCTGGTGGTTTCGGCTTGGAAGGTGACTTCCACAATAACTTCCGTCCAGAGCCACAGTATGAGAATGGCAAGGAGAGCATCTGGGCAATGCAGTACTCCATGAACGACGGTACCAAGTATGGTAACTTGAACTGGAGCTACGGTCTGATTGTGCCAAATATCCCAGGTGTCACCGATGGTGGCTGTGACTTCTATAAGCCAAGCCAGAACTTGGTTAATGCCTTCCGTACCGATGCTGACGGTCATCCTCTCTTTGATACCTTTAATAATAAGGACTATGACAAGAGTGAGGACTATGCAGACCCTCGCCTCTTCCTGACAGTAGGCATTCCTGGTTTACCATACGAATTCAACAAGAACTTTATTATGGATGAGAGTTCCACTTGGAGTCGTTCCAATGGTCTCTATGGTTATTACGTCACTTTGAAGCAGAACGTTGACCCAGAGAGTGGTTACCTGATCAAGGGTTCTTGGTGGGGAACTTCCATGAACCGCATCGTCTTCCGCTATGCAGACGTGATGTTGGAGCGTGCCGAGGCTTACGCCCAGTTGGGCGAGTCAAGCAAGGCTATCACCTTGGTCAACGACATCCGCAAGCGTGCTAAGCAGAGCACAGGCATGATTGCCAACTACCCAAGCGACTACGGCGTGAAGTTCAATATCTCTACTTACGATGGCTCTTTCTCTAAAGAAGAAGCCTTGAAGATTGTCAAGATGGAGCGCCGATTGGAGATGGGTATGGAGAGCGAGCGTTTCTTCGACCTCGTAAGATGGGGAGAGGCTGACACCGTACTCAACAAGTACTTTGCAGGCGAGAGTGACAACTGTTCCATCTATGGCGCAGCTCACTTCACCAAAAACAAGAATGAATATTTGCCAATACCTTACTCACAGGTGGCAGCATCTAACGGACATTACACCCAGAACATAGGAGAATGGTAATATGAAAAAGATTTTATTTATGCTTATGGCCATCTTGGCCCTCACTGCTTGCAGTGATGATAATGTTTCAGATTTGAATCTGAGCGGAAGCTGCTCCATTACGGAATTGGCTCTCGACAACTACGATGGTTCCATCGATAAGACTACTCGCACGATTATCGTGCGAGTGCCTGAGACCTACGATATCTCTCAGATGAGTGTCACCAAGTTAAGCCTCAGCGATGGTGCAAAGAGTAACGTTAATGTAAACGACCAGCTCAACATGTCTGCCCCACAAGCTGTACATGTCACCAATGGTGAGGTATATCTCGACTGGACCATCAAGGCTCAGAGAGACGAGGCGAAGATTACCTCTTTCAAGATCAACGACATCTACGTAGGTACCATCAATGAGAACACCAAGACCATCATGGTCTATGTTCCTGCCTCTTTGGACATCAAGAACTTGACTCCAACCATCGCCTACAGCGAGAATGCAACCGTCTCTCCTGCTTCTGGCATTGCTACAGACTTCACCAATCCTGTGATCTACACGGTAAACAACAACACGGCAAGCAACACTTACACCGTGACCGTCAAGCAAATCGACAAGCCACAGGCTCTCTATGTAGGTCTTGCACAGAGCATGGATGAGTTGAATATCGAGGAAAAGACTGCTTGCAACTGGATGTTGCAGAACGTTCCTAACTCACTCTACGCTTCCTTCACCGACATCAAGAACGGTAGTATTGACTTGAGCGACTGCAAGGTCATCTGGTGGCACTTCCACAAGGATGGTGGTGTAGATGGTAAGAGCAACTTCGAGAAGGCTGCACCTGAGGCTTTGGAGGCTATTCCACAGTTGAAGGATTTCTATAAGAATGGTGGCTCATTCCTCTTCACACGCTATGCAACCAATATGCCTGGTGAGCTTGGTATAGCTAAGAATGGCGGTGTTCCTAACAACTGCTGGGGTCAGGTGGAAGCTGACGCAGAAACCTGTGGTGGTCCTTGGGACTTCAAGATGAAAGGTCATACGGATCATGCTCTCTACCAAAACTTAGTGAAGGGTGACGATGACAACTGCGTCTATACTACAGACAAGGATTACCGTATCACCAACTCTACAGCGCAATGGCATATTGGCACAGATTGGGGTGGTTACGCAGATTACGCAGCTTGGAGAGAAGCTACAGGTGGTATCGACCTTGGTTATGGCGGTGATGGTGCAATCGTTGTTTGGGAGTTCCCTGCCGAAGGTACTTCTGGTAAGACACTTTGTATCGGTTCTGGTTGCTACGACTGGTATAGCGTAAACGAAAACTATACAGAGAAGTTCCACACGAACATAGCCATTATGACGGCTAATGCTTTTAATTATCTTATGAACAAATAAAATGGAATCAAAATGAAAACAATGATAAGTTCAATCATATTGGCTTCATGCCTCGCCTTGCCTCTCGCTTCATGTAGTGACGACGATGCTGTATTAGAGCAAAAAGATTGGTCTTCGACCTCTTACTTCAGTTCTACCGACGAGACAGCACAAGGCACTTATTACAAGCCAGCTGTTGGTTATGTGGGTGACCCTATGCCTTTTTATGACCCTGTGGCAGGCGACTTCAAGATTATGTACTTGCAAGATTACCGTCCTAATCCAAGTGGAACTTACCACCCAATCTGGGCGGTAAGCACTAAGGATGCTGCAAACTATGAGTCGCTTGGCGAGTTGGTATCTTGTGGTAACATCAATGAACAGGATGCGGCAATCGGTACGGGTTCTACTATATACGATGAAAGCAGCAAGCTCTACTATACTTTCTACACAGGAAACAAGTATAATCCAACAGCTTCTGATAATGGGCAAGCCATCATGTACGCCACTTCTTCCGATTTCAAAACTTGGACAAAGTGTAAGTCTTTCATCTTGAAAGGTGATGACTACGGTTATAGCAAGAATGACTTCCGTGACCCATTCCTCTTCAAAGGTGATGATGGCAAGTATCACATGTTGGTTGCCACTACTAAGAATGGTAAGGGTACTATCGCTGACTTCATTTCTGATGACTTGAAGTCTTGGAAAGACAATGGTGTATTCATGAACATGATGTGGGATCGTTTCTATGAGTGCCCTGATGTCTTCAAGATGGGCGACTGGTGGTATCTCGTCTATAGCGACAAGACTTCTTTTATGCGTAAGGTTCAGTACTTCAAGGGCAGAACACTCGACGAGTTGAAGGCTTGCACTGCCAACGACGCTGGTATTTGGCCTGATGACCATGAAGGCTTCTTGGATAGCCGTGGTTTCTATGCAGGAAAGACAGCAAGCGATGGTACCAACCGCTATATCTGGGGATGGTGTCCTACTCGTAAGGGTAAGGACAACACCGAAGTAGGTGCATCTCCTGCAGAACCAGAATGGGCTGGTAATCTTGTGGCTCATAAGTTGATTCAGCATGAGGATGGTACGCTGACCCTCGGTGAGGTGGAAGCTATCAGTAATAAATATAACAAGGAGTGTGAGGTTGAGGTCAAGGAACAAAATGGCGTGACTGCTTCTAACGGCACTTATACCTTGTCGGGCGACAATGCTTACATGCTCATGAGTCGCCTCGGCTATCACAACAAGATTAGCTTCACAGTCACAACTTCCAACGAAAAGGATAAGTTTGGTATTTCTTTGGCTCGTGGAACTAAGACTGATGCAGAAGGAAACGCAACCTTCAAGAAGTACTACACAATGGTTGTCAATCCTGAGAGCGATACTCGTCGCAAGGTCAACTTCGAGGAAGAAGGCGATGGTGGCAAGGGCTTCATTGAAGGCATTGATGGATATAACTTTGCTCGTCCAAGTGACAACGTGTATAACATCACCATCTATACCGACAATAGTATCTGCGTGATGTATATCAACGATGCCGTTTGCTATACCAACCGCATCTATGGTATTCAGAAGAACTGCTGGAGTATCAATAACTATGGTGGCAACATCACGGTTAGCAATTTGAAGATTAGTCAGTACTAATATCTTACATATCACAGAGCCTGTGTCACATGACAGGCATAGGCTCTGCTTTTACAAAATCAAATATATTAACATAAGCTTTTTAAATTCACAAAAATATGAAAAAGATTATTACTTTTGGTTTTGCTTTGATGGCATCAACCACCATGTTTGGACAGACTGTTCTTTGGAATGGTGAGAACTACGATATCAAGTCAAAAGGTGACTTTTGGGATCGCTGTAACCAAGAAGTTGTAGAAAACCCATCCAAGGATGGAATCAATACTTCTGATAAATGTCTCAACTTTACCATTACAGGTAATGAATTTGATAAATGTTCCGCAGCCAAAGGTCTCACATGCAATGCTTTTGACAGCAAGCGTCTCTCTTTAATGATTAAAAAGGACGTAAACAGCAATGTCCGAGTGGAAATCAAGTGCAATGATGTCATCAAGAAGGTCGCTGCTTGGTATGATGGAGCTGGTGCATGGCGCAAACTCTACTTCGATTTTTCTACCAACAATGCAGAAGGAACTCCTACAGAGATTACCATATTCCCAACAACAGATAACGTTGATGGTGAGCAAGTAGTTTATATCGATAACATCCAGATAGAGGATGCTCCAAAGGTAGGTGACGCTTTACTTGGAAGTATTAGCGATGGTAGTCTTGATGGCAACATCAAACTCACAGGTGAATGGTTGAAAGGCGAATGCCAGAATGCTGATGGCGATTGGCAGAAAGTAGAATACAACGACTTTGCAACATTGGCTGGCAAGCTCAAAGACGGCATTACTTCCATTGATATGCGTGGCACTACAACCAAGGATGTGGATGTCAACGCTATGCGTGGTGGTCACTCAAATGTTCTTGTATTTGCTGATGAGGCATACGATGCAAACAACATAGTAGCCAATGAAAAGTGTGCTAATTTGGTTCTTACCAACGCGCAGCCTTTCGCTACCCCAGAAAACTTCACTGCAGCAAGCGTATCTATCACTCGCCCTGTTTTTGCAGGCAAAAACACAATGTGCTTGCCTTTCTGGGTATCCAAAGAAGACTTAGGCGCAAATACCATTGCTACATACGTAGATAACGAGGAGAAAGACGGTAACACCATCATCAATTTCGATAAGCAACCTCATGTTGATGCCAATATACCTTTCATTGCTCTGTTTGATGAAGCAAATGCAAAAGCAACTCTTACTTTCACAGATAAGGGCGTAGTCACAACTCCAGCAGAAATGGGCAATCCTTTCACTGGTATTTACACTCCAGGTTCTGCAACAGGCAAATATGGTTTGAATACTAATGGCTTTTTCCAAAAGGGCGGTGACAATGCGAAGATTAATGCCTTCTCTGCTTACTTGACATTGACCGAAGCACAAGGGGCAAAGCCTATTCTCCTTGCTATTGGCGGTGAGACCACTGGCATCAATGCTGCTACTATCGCAAATGGTAATGAGACTGTAAAGGTCTATAACCTTCAGGGTTGCTTGGTTGCTACAGCAAAGTCTTTGAACGACTTGCACCTTGCAAATGGTGTTTACATCGTTAATAACAAGAAAGTGATTGTTAAATAATTAGTTCAACTTATAAAAAGTAGTTACAATATGAAAAAGGCTATTTATGTAACACCTGTCATAGAGACTCATCGCATAGATTCACCAGTTATTATGGCTGGATCAGGTGGACAAAACAATATATCCATTGGTGTAGTAGAGGATCCTAATGATTTTTTCGACGATACATTCCGTTCTAAACAAAACAAGAAGGGTTTGTGGGATGAAGATGAATAAATGAGTCTATAAAAGGGAGGTTTGCCACTTCAAACGTGGCAAACCTCTCCTTATGAACTCAACGCTCTGTGCGGTTTGCATGATGTCTAACGCACAATAGTTAAATATATTGGTGTTGTTACTGACGAGGTGAATGCGATTGTTTCAGGATAACTATATATAATTAAGGTGTAAAACAAGATCAAAAATTCTCATTTATGAAAAAGAAATTAGTTACAGCTCTCATTGCTCTCGGTTGCACCATGACCGTTCAGGCGCAAGAAGTGCAGTTCTTGAGCAATAATCATAGTCTCTATCGCATCAAAAGCGACAATCAAAGCAAGAAGTATCTCTTGCTTCCTGTCCAGGAGAGTGCGGAGGTGAGCAATATTAAAGTTATAGGTAGCAGCAGGCAGTTGAAGACCCTCAACGTGCGCTTGGCAAACAATCACATCGACTATTATGTGCCACTCTGCTTGCAGGAGTTCGATGACGAGAAAGGCTTGATGCTCGATGTGCATGTCAACGGCACTTATCGTACTGACGGAGGTATATCGACTTTCTCATGTTGGAAGAATATGAGTTTCTCCGATACCTTCGATATGAAGAATCGAGAGCAGTATCGCCCAGTCTATCATCATACTCCTGCCTACGGTTGGATGAACGACCCTAACGGTATGTTCTATAAGGATGGTGTATGGAATCTCTATTTCCAGCACAACCCATACGGATCGCAGTGGGAGAATATGACCTGGGGACATTCTACTTCCACCGACTTGGTGCACTGGAAGTTCCAGGGTGATCCTGTTCAGCCAGATGCTTTGGGTACAGTCTTCAGTGGATCGGCTGTGGTTGATAAGGAGAATACTTCCGGCTTCGGCAAGGGTGCAGTCATCGCACTTTATACTTCGGCTGGTGAAAACCAGATTCAGAGTATGGTTTACAGTACAGATAACGGCAAGACCTTTACCAAATATGAGGGAAATCCTATTATCACCAGCAATGTGCCTGATTTCCGTGACCCTCACATGTTCTGGAACGAGGACATCAAGAAATGGAATATGATCATGGCGGTTGGTCAGCACATGGAAATCTATTCTTCAGATAACTTGAAGGACTGGAAATACGAAAGCTCTTTTGGTGAGAAGTATGGCAACCATGGTGGTGTTTGGGAATGCCCAGACCTGATGAAGATGAAGGTTCGTGGCACCGATAAGGAGAAGTGGATGCTCATCTGCAACATCAATCCTGGCGGTCCATCCGGTGGTTCAGCAACCCAGTATTTCATCGGTGATTTCGACGGTCATAAGTTTACTTGCGACAGTAAGCCTGAGGTTACCAAGTGGATGGATTACGGTAAGGACCACTATGCCACAGTTTCCTTTGATAATGCTCCAAACGGTCGCCACGTGGCTATTGCCTGGATGAGCAACTGGCAGTATGCCAACCAGGTTCCAACCCAGCAATACCGTTCAGGCAACTCTATTCCTCGCGACTTAGGTCTCTTCGAGTATAAGGGTGAAACTTATTGCAGCGTGGTTCCATCTCCAGAGATGACAGCAGCAAGAAGCAAGAAGGCTGGCAAGAAACTCACAGAATCTTGCGAGATGGTAGTGAACCTGAAGGGAAATGCTACTATCACTTTGAGCAACGACAAGGGCGAGAAGGTAGTGATGAACTACGATGCCAAGGCAGAAACCTTCTCAATGGATAGAACCAAGAGCGGTAAGATGGATTTCAGCAAGGACTTCGCTGCAGTCACCAAGGCTCCAACCTACGGCAATATCAGCCAGCTGCGCATCTTCATCGACAAGAGCAGCATCGAGGCTCTTGATGCCGATGGCAAGATGGCAATGACCAATCTCGTGTTCCCAAGCAAGCCTTACAACAAGGTTACTGTAAAGGGAAAGGGTAAGTATCAGGTTTACGACATCAAGTAACTTCATCTGTTAAGAACTGAATCTATAACACTATTGTTTCTTAGCGTGTTACTGATGTAACAATGCAACAAAAATGGTAGCCGATGAACGATATTTTATGATATATTGTATCGTTTATCGCTACCTTTGCACCAGCAAAATAGAAACAATAACGCTAACAATTATGAATAAATCATCAAAGTTATCAATCATCCCGGTGATGCTCTGTTTCTTCGCCATGGGATTTGTAGATTTGGTAGGTATTGCCTCCAACTACGTAAAGGAAGATCTCAACCTCAATGATGCAACAGCCAATCTGTTCCCATCGCTGGTATTCTTCTGGTTTCTCATCTTCTCGGTTCCTACGGGAATCCTGATGAATAAGATAGGTAGAAAGAAGACAGTACTTCTGTCTTTGCTCGTTACCGTTATCTCACTCCTTTTGCCCATCTTTGGCGAAAACTTTGAGCTGATGCTCGTGTCGTTCTCATTGCTCGGCATCGGAAATGCCTTGATGCAGACCTCCCTGAACCCTCTGGTTTCGGTGGTGACATCAGGTCAGAACCTGGCATCCACATTGACCTTCGGTCAGTTTGTCAAGGCGATAGCTTCCTTCCTGGCTCCATACATCGCTATGTGGGGCGCCATGGCAAGCATTCCAACCTTCGGCTTGGGCTGGAGAATCCTCTTCCCAATCTATATGGTTATCGGAATCGCAGCTACCTTCTTCCTGGCAGGTACACCTATTGAAGAAGAGAAGAACGAGGGTAAGGCGTCTGGTTTCGGTGAGTGCTTCAAGTTGCTCGGCAAACCTATCGTGCTGCTTTCCTTCATCGGTATCATGTGTCATGTAGGCATCGATGTGGGTACCAATACCACAGCTCCTAAAATTCTGATGGAGCGTCTGGGATGGACGCTGAACGAGGCTGCCTTCGCTACATCGCTCTACTTCATCTTCCGTACCATCGGATGCTTCACCGGTACCGTTTTCCTCCGCATGATGAAGACCCGCACTTTCTTCGTCATCAGCGTAGTGATGATGGCTCTGAGTATGATAGGCATGTGGGTAGGCGAGAGCAAGATGATGCTTTATATCGCCATCGCCCTCGTGGGATACGGCAACTCTAACGTCTTCTCCATGATTTTCTCTCAGGCACTTCTAGCTATGCCTGATAAGAAGAACGAGGTGAGTGGACTGATGATCATGGGACTCTTCGGTGGTACCGTCTTCCCGTTGATTATGGGCTTTGCCAGCGATACTTGGGGGCAGGCTGGTGCTGTGGCTGTCATGGCTGTGGGAGTCGCTTATCTCTTCACTTATATCCGCAAGTTATAATAATCTTCATTCGCAATTATTTATACTATATATAATAAGATGTAATTATGGAAACAAAGAATTTAAATACAAAATATTGTGTAGGTTTGGGCGAAATCCTCTTTGATGTTCTCCCTAGTGGCTCTCAACTCGGCGGTGCTCCTGCCAACTTCGCTTACCACGCAGGTCAGCATGGTTTGCATTCTGTAGCTGTGAGTGCTGTGGGCAAGGATGCCCTGGGCGATACAGCTCTCCGCCTGCTCGATGAGAAGAAGTTGAAGTATGTAATGCCTGAGGTAGATTATCCTACCGGTACTGTTCAGGTGCAGCTTGATAAGGAGGGCGTTCCGACTTACGATATCAAGCAGGGTGTAGCCTGGGATAATATCCCGTTCACCAGTGATATCAGGGAGATTGCTGTCAATGCTGGAGCTGTATGCTGGGGTTCTCTGGCTCAGCGCAGTGAGGTTAGCCGCAAGACCATCTATCAGTTCCTTGATCATACTCCAGAGGATTGTCTGAAGATTTTCGATATCAATCTCCGTCAGAACTTCTATACTCCTGAGGTGATTACCGAGAGTCTGAAGCGCTGCAATGTGTTGAAGATTAACGATGAGGAGTTGATTACCATCGGCCGTCTCTTCGGTTATCCAGGTTTGGATATCGAGAACAAGTGCTGGCTGATTCTCGGCAAGTATAATCTCGATATGCTTGTGTTGACCTGCGGTGTAAACGGCAGCTATGTCTTCGCTCCGGGTGTGAAGTCATTCCAGGAGACTCCAAAGGTTGAGGTGGCTGATACCGTAGGTGCAGGCGATAGCTTCACCGGTACTTTCTGTGCCAGCATTCTGAAGGGCAAGAGCATTCAGGAGGCTCACGAACTTGCCGTAAAGGTAAGTGCCTACGTTTGTACCCAGAATGGAGCGATGCCTCAGATTCCTGAGGAATACACCCGTTAACCCCGCTTCCTCTATTGTTTATATAGCAATATAAGATGATAGGTTTAAAGAATAGTTGATATAAAGTTAATGTTAGTTAGTAAGCTGCATCCTGTTTGCGAAGAATGGGTGCAGCTTTTTCTTTTTCAGAAATACAATCTCTCAATTACAATAAAAGAACCCCCTAAAATGGTAAAATGATGCCCCAAAATGGCAGAAATGAATAAAAAGATAACGTTTTCATTAAAAATATTATAAAAGAGTTGCAGATTAATAGATTATTTTGTACTTTTGCATCTAAAATATTAGTAGAACATTAAAAATATAGATGTTATGAAAGACTTAGATTGGTCTAATTTGTCATTTGGCTATCGCCAGACTGACTACAATGTTCGCTGTTACTATCGCGACGGCAAATGGGGCGAAATAGAAGTTTGCTCTGATGAGTATTTGAAATTGCACATGGCTGCAACCTGTCTGCACTATGGTCAGGAGGCATTCGAGGGCTTGAAGGCTTATCGTTGCCCAGACGGTAAGGTGCGCGTGTTCCGTATGGACGAGAACGCTGCCCGCCTGCAGAGCACATGTCGTGGTATCATGATGCCAGAGGTGCCTACAGAAATGTTCGAGGAAATGGTGAAGAAGGTGGTTCGCCTCAACCAGGAGTGGATTCCTACCTACGAGAGTGGTGCTACGCTCTATATCCGTCCGCTGCTCATCGGTACAAGTGCTCAGGTGGGTGTTCATCCTTCTAAGGAGTATTGTTTCCTTATCTTCGTAACTCCAGTGGGTCCATACTTCAAGGGTGGATTCTCAACCAACCCATACGTCATCATCCGTGATTTCGACCGCTCTGCTCCTCTCGGAACAGGCATCTATAAGGTAGGTGGAAACTATGCTGCTTCTCTCAGAGCCAACAATATCGCTCACGAGAAGGGTTATGCATGCGAGTTCTATCTCGACGCCAAGGAGAAGAAATACATGGATGAGTGTGGTGCTGCCAACTTCTTCGGAATCAAGAACAATACATACGTTACTCCTAAGAGTACATCTATCCTCCCTTCTATCACCAACAAGAGTCTGATGCAGTTGGCTGAGGATCTCGGTTTGAAGGTGGAGCGCCGTCAGATTCCTGAGGATGAGCTGGATACTTTCGAGGAGGCTGGTGCTTGCGGTACTGCTGCCGTAATCAGTCCTATCAGCTACATTGATGACTTGGATACAGGCAAGCGCTACAACTTCGGTGAGAAGCCAGGTCCTGTCTCTAAGCACCTGTATGATACGCTTCGCGGAATCCAGTATGGTACTGTAGAGGACAAGCACGGTTGGACAACCGTAGTTATTGAGTAATCAATGACTTCTTTATTGCGTAAAAACCAATATTAGAAATATAATTATGATCAGGGCACTTTGAGGAGTTCACGCTCCTTGGAGTGCTTTTTTTATGTCTTTTTTCTTGGAAGTTTCATAAAAATATCGTAACTTTGCCCGCAGAATATATAACTTCTTAAAAGAAAGGAAAGATTATGCAGACAACTATCAACATATCATTGGATGTGCCTCAGTCTTATCAGTTGGATACATTGAAGCAGGAACTGACGGAGTATGCTAAGAAATTAGTGGCTAAGGCTAAGCCTAAGGCAAAGATTGTAAGAAAGCAATATGCTCATGATGCCTTATGCGGTATTATGAAGACTGATATGAAGACTGATAAGTCGGATAAGGAATTAATAGAGGAGTATCTAGAAGAAAAATATCAAATCTGACAGCGATGAAAGTCTTTTTAGATACTAATATTTTTATCGAATATACCACGTGCCGTAAGCAATTCAGATGGGTACGTGATGTTTTTGATGCTATAGAAGATGAGATTATTTCTGCTGTAGCTTCTGTTGGAGGTATGTACACAAATGCATATCTTGTTACTCTTTATTTTAAAGAGCATGGTATTCATAGACCTGAGCAGACAGAGAGAGTCAGACAGACGCTTTTAGCGTTTTTGCAGTTGGCTTCTACTGTAGATTGTTCATCTGATACAATTCAAGAAGCTATCAATGATGAGCGCTTTACCGACATAGAGGATAGCTTTCAGTATCATTGTGCAGAGCAGCATGATTGCGATGTCTTGTTGACTATCAATATCAAAGATTATAAAAACGTATTAGGTGGAAGACCGGAAGTTCTGACTCCTGAGGAATTTGTAGAGAAGTATCTCAAATAAAAATACAGAAGCCTCTCAGCATCGTTTTGCTGAGAGGCTTTCTGCCTTTTTATGCCTGGGGGTTAACAGAGTTAACAGTTAACAGCTGTTTTTTCGATACTCCTCTCGCGCGTACCTTATTATAATATAATATATATATACTTATTTTTATATGTGTGTGGGGGGTACCATGCATTTTTGGGGTGTTAACTGTTAACCTGTTAACCCCTCGCTCTTTTTTCCCCGTTTCTATGCTTTGCGGGGCATAAGTCATAGAGTTGCAGGGGAAGAAGCTGTGAGTTATTTTCTTTAACATAAGGCTCTAAAGCAGCCAAAGGAGAATAAGAGAGGTTGGAACGTAAACAGTTGGGAAT
>ENA-OVGC01001365-OVGC01001365.1-human-gut-metagenome-genome-assembly--contig:-NODE-1365-length-19003-cov-5.172419_pt1 | contig 19003 bp, 22 predicted proteins | sample MGYA00237768_ERZ505415 | MGnify/ENA primary metagenome ERZ505415 (study PRJEB26158, sample SAMN06016382) | human gut metagenome | biome: human gut; feature: ankylosing spondylitis patient; material...
TACGAGATTCAAGTGTGACTGGAGTTCAGACGTGTGCTCTTCCGATCTTATGATGCCGGAGCATCTTCTTCGACATTGGTAGAGATTGCAAAATCAGAAATGGCACTTAATAGTAAGTGCTACGATATTGCATCAAATTACCTAACCGGAATGGCTGATTCAAGGCATGAAAACCTTTTGTACATGGGAGTTTAGCTTATGGGAATCGGATATAAAGATGCCGTGGTTTTATATAACAGGCATTACAACGACACTTTAGAAACTGAATATTATTTCGGTACTCTATTTGAAAATGTAAGAATCGAGCTTACGCAGGCAGAGAACATAAACAAATCTGGAATGAAAGATGCAGATAGTTTTCTTGTAAAAATCCCGAATGATGGCACATTGAATTATGCTAATCCGCCAGACTGGGAGAACATGAGCGAAGAAGAAAAGATAAAGCATTTCACTTTAAGAAGTAATGATTTTGACTTCGTAGTGATTGCAAAAAAAGATGAACTTCTCATTGATAGGGAATTGCCGGTTGGATTAATTAATTCAGACGATTATCCGGGTAAATTCTTCCAGTACATGGTAAATGAAAAAGGGAATTGCTACAAAGTGAATACTATCGGTGTTTACAGCCTTATACCAAGGTTTGAGATTGGAGGTAAATGATTTGGATGAAAAGCCAAAAATAATGCTTGTATCAGATGCAGAAACGGCGCAAAGAGCTATTCTTGATATGATAAATAGTTATCCAGATTTTCCGCCCGGTTTCAAACCATCAAATTCAACAATCTTATGGAACAGCATAAAAGATACTCAGTCTATTGGAGTTTTTCCGGCGCAGGATCCAGTTTATTTGAAAAAATATGTCAGCGGTTCTTATGTCGGACAAATGACGTTCCAGATCGTATACAAAAGCAATCCAACAACAAACAAGGATAATATTGCAGCAAGCAATCTGCTTGAAAATATTGCAAAGTTCCTTGAAAGTGGAGAATTTACATTAAAGGATAAAAATTTTGATGCAGAACAAATCAACCGCACATCGGATGTATTTTGCGGTACAGCAGATGGAAAAACAACAGAATTAGCAATTAATATGCAGCTTAAATATTTTTATAAAAAATAGGAGGAATACTCATGGCAAAAGACAGAACTAACATGGTCTCACTTTTGGATATTGGAAGCCTTATGGGTGGAAAAAGTGAAAAGCTTGCTGAAATGGGTGACGGTTTCACAGAGCTTACAGAAGACTGGGGACCTAACACAGAAAGCACACAGTATGTAAACATGAAAAATGCAAGCAACTCTGTAAAAGGATATGCATTTTCAATGTCTCCGGAAAGAGAGCATCTGTCAGATGAAATGCAGACAGCGTTTAATGACATTTTCAAAAAGCTTCCAACAGGAGATCAGTGTGAGACATATTATTATCGCTTCTTTAAAGCTGATATTACAAGCGGATCCGGAGATTGTATTCGTATCCCGGTAACTGTATGTGCATCAAGCACTGGTGGATCAGGTGGTGATATTTTAAAGTCTACAATCCAGATTAATGGAAATGGAGATGTAGAACAGGGAACAATCACTATTGCTGGTGATGGATCGTTCACATGGGCGCCTAAAGTAAGCGCTTTGGCTTTGGATGAAGATTACCCAATTGCATAGGTGTTAATTAAAAATTAGCATATGTGGGATGCCTGCCTTTCCTTGGTGTCCCACATTAGGAAAGGATGTTAATTATGAGTGAAGTAATTAGACTTAATACAGGAATAAAAAAATATGAAATCGTTAATGAGGACAATGAAAGAGTGGCGGAGCTGGCAATCGATACGAACGATACTCATTTAATGAATCGTTTTATTGAATTGTATGAAAACGGAAATAAAATCAAAGAAGCCTGTGAAAAGCGGCTTGAGGATTTAGGCATTGGCGATGAAGATAAGATCACTCTGGAAGAGGCAAAAAAGATTCTTGATGTAAATGAATATGCAGTAACCCAGATGATTGAGGAAACTGAAAAATTATTCGGCAAAGGACTGTTTCATGAGGTATTCAAAGAAAACTACAAGCTGAATCCAAATTTCGTACCAGATGTATCACTGATCCAGAATTTCTATGAACAGATTATGCCAATTGTGGAAACAATTTTTAAGAAGCAGCAGAAGTATTCACCAGCTAAAAAAGGCAATCACTGATGAGTAATGTTTTATATGAGCCGCTCCCGTTTGTGTGGGAGAAAAACGGAATTGAATATGTGGTTAATACATCTTTCCGGATAGGCGTTCAGCTTTCTTTGTTATTCGAGGATGATGAGGTGACGGAGAGAGAAAGACAGTACTATATGATCGTCCTTCTTTTCGGAAATGATGATGGAAGTATCAGGGAGTTTCCACAGAATCCGGATGACTTTTCGGAATGTCTGGAATGGTTTATGAGCGGATGGCATCATGATAACCCAAGCCCACAGAAAGAACATAATGAAAAAGTCATGGACTATTTTGTAGATCAGGGAAGAATCTACGCTGATTTCCGTCATGTTTACGGAGTCAATTTAAACGAAGCAGATATGCATTGGTGGGAATTTCAGTGGATGCTATGGAATATGCCAGATGGACAATCCTCTTTCATGAACGTTATCCGGGTAAGGACACAGAAGCCACGGAGGAAATCAAGCAAAGAGGAATTGGATGCGATCAGCAGAGGAAAATCAATTTATGGACTTGGAAAGAGTAAACCCCAGGAATACACGAAAGAACAGGAAAAAGCAATTGATGATTATGATCGCATGATGGCAGAAATAAAGGCAAAAAAAATAGATGAAGCAAAAATCATCGAAGAATTTAGGAAGAGGTGAGAACAATCGCACAGTATGACGGATCCATAAGAATTAATACAAAACTTAATACAGATGGATTCAACAGCGGAATAAAATCCATGATGGGAAGTCTCGGTGGAATCACGAAGCTGTTAGGAATTGCCCTTTCTACAGCTTCGCTCATCAAATTCGGAAAAGAGGCGATTGGACTGGCATCTGATCTGGCAGAGGTAGATAACGTTGTAAATAAAGCATTTGGCAATATGCGCAGTGAAATGGATGCATTGGCAGATTCAGCTATTAAAAACCTTGGTATGAGCCGGCTGATGGCATACCAGACAGGATCTACATTCATGAGCATGGGAAAATCAATGATTGAAAATTCGGAAGATGCTAAGAACATGGCTCTGTCATTGACAAAGCTTACTGCAAATATGTCATCTTTTTTCAATGTATCACATGATCTTGCAAGTATTGCCTTAAAGTCCATATATACAGGTGAGACAGAGACGCTAAAGCAGTATGGAGTTGTCATGACCGAAGTGAATCTGAAACAGTTTGCGATGGAACAGGGAATCACAAAGGCATATTCTGCAATGTCACAGTCAGAAAAAGTCATGCTTCGTTATCAGTATGTTATGAATCAGTTGTCTTATATTGGCGATGATTTTATTGATACTCAGGATTCATGGGCGAATCAGACAAGAATCCTGTCGGAACAGTGGAAAGAGTTTTTAACGATCATCGGTAATGGGCTTATTACAGTGCTGACTCCGGTAGTAAAGGGACTGAATATGATCGTTTCAGCACTTATCAGTGTAGCAAATACGATCAGCAGTATTCTGTCAAATATATTTGGGATACAGATGCAGCAGATGAGTGCAACAACGGCAGCAGCAGAGGATGTAGCCGGAGGCTACGCAGATGCGGCGGATTCAATGGGCGATTATACGGATGCAACAAAAAAGGCGGCAAAAGCGGCAAAAGGAGCACTTGCACCGTTTGATGATCTGAATGTTTTACAGAAAGATACATCAAGTGGAAGTAGTTCAGGTTCTGGTGGCAGTTCTGGTGGCGGTTCCGGGATGCAGATTCAGCCAGTAGATCCATCTGCACAAACAAGTGCCATTGATCAGATCCAGAATAAATATCAGAAATTTTTCGATTATATCAATAAGCTGAAAGATAATTTTTTAAAAGGTTTTCAGTCATCATGGGATGAATTAGATGTTTCATCACAGTTTGAGAATATCAGGAAAAGCGCAGAAAGCATAAAAAATACATTGGCTGATATTTTTACCGATCCATTTGTGCTTGCATCAGTCGATAATTTTGTGCAGACCGTAGCATATTCTCTTGGAAGCATGGCGGCATCCGTGACCAGCATCGGAGCAACGATCGCAGAAAACTTTGTTGGTGGAATGGCGATTTTTCTTGAAAATAATTCATGGGATATCAAAGGATATATTCAAAAAATGTTTGATGTGTCGGCAGACATAGCAGCACTTGCAGCAGATGGATTAGAAGCATTTGCAAATGTGTTTTCAGTATTTGGGGATGAAAACGGACAGCAGATCACAGCAAACCTGATTCAGATTTTTTCGGATGCATTCATGATGGTTACGGAGAATGCGGCAAAATTTGGAAAAGATATTATCGATTGCATCGTGACACCTTTTGTAGAAAATCAGGATGCTTTAAAAGATGCGTTAGATGGACTTCTTGGTGTGATTTCGGATTTAACAACGACTATATCAGACGGTGTACAGCATGTGACCGATAAAATCACAGAATTGTACGATGAACATATTCATCCGTTTATTGAAAATGTAAAAAATGGAATGTCAGAACTGATAGAAAAATTCTTAGAATTCTGGAACACTTATGTGCAGCCTATTTTACAGAATCTGGCGTTAATGTTTGAGGATACCTATGAAAATCATTTAAAGCCTGTGTTTGATAATATTTTCGAAATAATGGGAATCGTGATAGACATACTGAACGATTTATGGACAAATATTTTACAGCCGATTATTGCATGGATTATTGAAAATGTGCTTCCGGTAATTCTGCCGATTATTGAAAACCTGAGCCAGAATATAAAAGACAGCGTCGATTTTATTTTAGATCTGATCAATTTTTTGCTGGCAGGGGTAAAACTTGTATTCGCCGCAATTCATGCATTACTTACGAAAGACACAGACAAAGCATTACGCCAGACAGAAAAATCGGTAAAAGATTTTGTGAACAGTGTTATCCAGATGTTTGAAAATATGGTAAACCGTGTTATTAATGGTATCAATTCATTAATTTCTGGCTTTAACAGCATTGGATTTGATTTACCTGATTTTTTGGGTGGCGGATCATGGCATCCAAGTATTCCGACAATTCCTACTGTAAATCTGCCTCGTCTTGCCAACGGTGGCGTAACAACCGGAATGACACTTGCAGAAATCGGCGAAGCCGGAAGAGAAGCTGTCCTGCCGCTTGAAAATAATACCGGATGGATGGACGACCTTGCATCGAAGCTTGCAAGCAAAATGCCTGACTACAGCGGTGCAAAGACAGTAGTGCTGGCTGTGGATGGTAAAGAGTTCGCAAGAATCAATCTACCGTATTTACAGGACGAAGAAATAAGACTTGGAATAGCGGAGGGATAAGATGGTACATAAGTATACACAAGGACTTATCATTGATGGAATTACATATAATATCCCTCTGGTGTCTATCCAGAGGACACTGGACTTTCTGGAAAAGTATGCAGAGAGGACAGAGGACGGCGACATGAAAAACGAGACCATCGGACTTTATAAGAATTATACGATCTCAATTGGAACGATCGATGATGCAGAAATGTATGACAGGCTGATAGATCATATCACGGATTGCGATAACAGATTCCATCATGTATTACTACCGGATGCAAGCAAGCAGTTTGATTTTTATGGGTATTTTTCATCCATTAAAGATGAAGTGGAAAAGGTATTGGACAACGGAGCGCAGTATAAAGGCTTGTCCTGGAAAATGACGAGCAAGAAACCATCAAGGACACCGTAAGGGGGCATTTATGAGAACATATTGCAGGGCAGAAATGAAATTTATAGATGTTACCGCACTTGCGGATGCTTCGGTCACGACAGATGATAACCAGGGCATAGGTTCAATAGAGTTATTTGCAGAACAGACGGAACAGAAAAGTTATGGGACTTTTGAACTGAACCAATTTGTGCTAGATGGAAGTAAAAGCGTATTGACGGAAAATCCGAAAGACATTGCATTTTGGAATGATGCGTTATCGAAGGAAGATTGTACTTTTGAAACAGATCCTAAGATTACAGTCACGTTCCAAGAGCAGCACACGTCCGCAGCGATCACGCTTTATTTTGAAGACGAGACACCTGCAGAGTTGAAAATCACATGGTATACGATCGCCGGTACAAAATTAATCACAGAGACATTTTACCCGGACAGCCTTATTTATGTTTGCAATACACAGGCGCAGAATTACGGAAAAATCGAGATTGAATTTGTAAGAACAAGCTTTCCACAGAGATATATTAAGCTTCAGTACATTTTATACGGAAAATATATCGTATGGGATAAGGATATGATCCAGACAGCCAAGGTGCAGGAAGACATTGATGTGACCTCTGCAACCTTGTCTATCAACGAAGCGGATATTTCAATTGTTGATATGAATAATGACTTTGACGCAGAAAACGAAAACGGAGTATGGAAGAGTGTGCAGAAAACGCAGGAAGTCACATTGTCAGAGTTTAATAACGGAAACATGATTCCTATGGGAGCATTCTTTATCGACGATTTTTCTTTTTCAAAGAATATTGCAAAATTTAAGTTGATTGATGTAGTTGGGTTATTAGATAAGTATACATTTTATGACGGACAGGTATATAACAATGTTCGTGCAGAAGTACTGCTGATTGCGATATTTGCCACTGCCGGTATTAAAAAATATACGATCGATGAAGAAGTAGGCAACATACTTTTAAGTGGCTATTTAGCCATCCAGACGTGCCGTAAGGCATTGCAACAGGTATGCTTTGCGTGTGGTGCGGTTGCGGATGACAGCCGGAGCGATACCATCAAGGTTTATAAGCCAGACAGATATGTGAAATCCACTGTCGGGACGGATCGCAAATTTAATGGAAATACGAAAGTATCTCTTGAAAAATATATCTCTGGTGTGAATATTGAGATGAAAAATTATGCATTGGAAGAAAAAACATCTGATATTTATAAGAAAACATTGCCGGCCGGAGATACCAAGATCACATTCTCAAGTCCATATCTGCCATCGTCCATCACAGCAAGTGCCGGGACACTGAAAGAAGTAAAAACAAATTATCTCATCATTAACATGCCGGATGCCGGACAGTGCCATATTACAGGTATTAAATATGCAAACACTGCTTTTTCTTATGAGAAACGTGTGGATAAAATCGAATCCGGGGAGACAGAAAATATAAAGAAATACAGCGGATGTACTATTTATAATTCTGATTTACTGCCGGATATCGCAGATTATCTTTTGAGTTACCACGCTTTAAGAAAAAAGGTAGGAATGAAGTACCTAGTTGACTTAGAGCGGGTAGGAAATTGGGCGAATATAAATTCCATCGGTGGCAAGACATCTACTACATTGATTGAGAGTCAGACGCTTGATTTGACCGGTGGATTTATCGCAACAGCAACGTGCAGGGGGTATTCAGTAGTTGTTACGGAAAATTACTTCGCCGGAGTTGAATTATATACAGGAGGAGATGTGATCATCTAATGGAAATGAGACCAATTATATACAGTGCAAAATTATCCAGTCAGAAAGTCACAACGAAAACCAAAGTAACAATAACGGTTGTGGCAGATGATGTAGAGACATATTACACAGAAACAAAATATACCAGATCCAGCAATCATGAACTTGTAGCTGGACAGGAGATAGGAGTGATTTAATGGCAATTGTAAAAGTAAGGGTACAGGTTGATGGAGTGTGGACGAATCTCACATTTAGTAATGGAAAATGGGTTGGAACGATCACAGCCCCTGCAACCACATCATACAATCTGGCCAACAAGTATTATCCGATTAAAATTGAGATTACCAATGATGCAGGAACTGTAGTAACGAAAGATGCTACAGATGCCACTTTGGGAGAAGCATTGAGACTGATCGTAAAAGAAACGATGAAGCCTGCGATCACACTGGTATCTCCATCAAAAGGCGCATATGTGACAAATAATAAGCAGCCGATCACATTTAAAGTCGTAGATGAAGCCGGTGGATCAGGAGTTAAGCTGTCATCTGTAAAAATTAAAGTAGACAGCACTACATACACAACTTCAAGCACAGGAATGGTAAGCAAAGGGATTACAAATGGTTATCAGTTTACATTTACGCCACAGACGGCACTTAAGGATGGAAGCCACACCATCACGATCAATGCGTCAGATAATGACGGCAATGCAGCAACGGCGGTTTCTTCGACATTTACGATTGATACCGTGCCGCCAACACTTACGATTTCGTCTCCGACTGCCGGACTTATCACAAACAAAGCAGCATTGAACGTGACAGGAAAGACCAATGATTCAACATCAAGTCCGATCACACTGACAATGACTTTAAATGGCACAAGTCTTGGAACAGTAACAGTAGGACCAGACGGAAGTTTTACAAAGGCCGTGACACTTGCAGAGGGAACAAACAGCATTGTGGTAACGGCAAAGGACGGAGCAGGACAGACTACCAGCATTACATTGAGTGTAAAGCTTGATACCACAGTGCCAGAACTAAAGGGAATCACACTTTCGCCAAATCCGGTAAGTACAAGTGCAAGTGTAGCAATCACGGTTGAGGTCAGCTGATGGCTTCTGGAACGATCAGTTTTGAACTGTCAACAGACATCACTTATGTTGCCGGGACTGTAAATGGTGTTGAGACAGTTTTTATCCAGGATGAAGCATATCCGGTGAAGTGGCGTGCAACGGTAGATGTGGCAGAGGATAGCTTATACCATATATATCTTGAAATGTATGATGAGGCAGGAAATAAGAGTACCTACGAGAATACGATTGAGTATATTCTTCCGTGGTTTGTGTATGATCGTACACAGGCGGATGTAGACCGTGTACAGGAACTTCGGAATATAGGCTGGGAGAATATGACAGACAGTGAAAAAACGGAATGGCAGCAGGGGATGAAAGGCGCATTCAACTTATCGGATGTCAGGCGGAATGAAAACAACTGCTATGTCATAGCACAATTGCTGAACATTTCTCTGGTCACTTGTAAAGATAATCTCCCCACATATCCGGATAAAACATATTTTGACAGTCTTTTAAAGAATGTGACAGCACTGCGGAATGCCGGTTATCGGTATGCAGAGACACCGGAAGTTCCACAGCAGCCGATTAACACGTACCAGAAAATTAATGATATTGAGAAAATATTACATGACATTTATGAAGTTTATAATTCAAACTTTGTTCATTACGCAGGCGAAGAAATCTATGCCGGACAGAGCATTGGATTACTTTTATAAGAAAGAGAGGATTTTATCATGGCATTTAATTTAAAAACATGGGTGAATCGTATTTCCGAGTACCCAAACAGAAGAAAATTAACACATGAGGACGGCAGCACGGAACTTGTGACCGTAGCGAGAGCAGAGGGACAGATCTCAGCAGAGGGAAATGCATTTTCTGCGGAAGAGATGAATGATCTGGAGAACAGGATTAAGGGTGGGTTTGATGAGGTTAACCAGAGTTTAACTAACTTAAAAAATCCAGCTAAAGGCACAAAAGGGATTCTAGTTGATAGCGGTTCGCCTTTAACTAAAGATTGTTTATTAATTTACACAATTACGACAACAGACGTTTTATATTCTGGAGGAAATTTAAGCATTAACGATATAAGAGTTGTAGAATTCACAGCTCAAAAAGCAAATTGTCCTAATAAAATTGTTGGAGCTATAAGAGCTTTTAAAGGCGATAAAATTTCTTATTCTGCTAATACTGCAGGCGGTACAATGAGTGTCTACGCATATAAATGAGTATGATAGGTAAAAAAATGATCACAGTCCATATACAACCGCATAGAAGTCAGAGTCACAATTTATTTTTATAGTGTTATCGTCCACATACTCTATATTGCAATATAATAATTTGTAACTGATGATTTGTTTTTAATGCAAATAAAACACAAGGTATAGAAAATTCACATACTGCTTGTTCTGTAGCTCTGTGGATCATTCCTAGATGTAAAATCTCTGGTTATGCGAAGTAAAATGGGACAAAAAAATCATTCTGAAATATTATAATTGAATTATACAAAAGAAAGGAAGATGATCCAATGGAGATGTTAAAAGAAACGTACACGATTGCTTTGCCTATCGTTCTGACAGCATTTATGGGATATATAGTGTGGCTTTTGAAAAATCAGAAGTCAGACAGAGATGCGAATAGCAGAGGAACAATGCTTTTGCTTCGTGTGCAAATGATTGAGTACCATAATAAATACATGGCTCTCAAAGAAATTCCATCCTATGCCTATCAGAATTTTATGGAAATGTACGATGCCTATCATGCGTTGGGTGGAAATGGAATGGTCACAAAGATGAAAAACGAGATTGAAGAGCTTCATCTGAAGCAGAAAGAGAGGATTTAAACATGACAGATTTAGGATTTTTAACAGAATTTATGGTGCCGGTGATCGTAGGCATTTGCCTTTGTGTAGGCTATGTCGTGAAGAAGTGGATTAAGGATGTGGACAACAAGTATATCCCTACCATTTGTGCGGTATTAGGTGTGCTTTTAGCCATTTGGATTAACGGATGGACAATCACAGCATCTATCTTATTAAGTGGCTTGTTTAGCGGTCTGGCAAGCACAGGACTGCATCAGATGTTCAAACAGTATATTGAAAAGAAGGAGAATTGAGATATGAAAAAATTATTTATCAGTCAGCCAATGAAGGACAAGACGGACGAGCAGATTTTATCAGAAAGAGAAAAAGCAATTGAAGTAGCAAAGCAGAAAGTAGGAGATGATGTAGAAATCATTGATTCTTTCTTTAAGGATGCACCACACGATGCGAAGCCATTGTGGTTCCTTGGAAAATCATTAGAGCTTTTAGCATCAGCAGACGTAGCTTATTTTGCACCAGAGTGGGATAAGTACCGTGGATGCAAGATTGAACATGAATGTGCAGTTCAGTATGGAATTACAACAATTGAAAGTGAGGAATAATACATATGATTATTAATGTACATGCAGGACACAACCCGGACGGAAAAGTAGCATGTGGAGCTATCGGAATCATCCGGGAATCAACAGAAGCAAGAAATGTAAAAAATGAGGTTATCAGACAGCTTAAATGCCTCGGGCATACCGTGTATGACTGTACGGTTGACAATGGCACAAGTGCAAATAATGTGCTTTGCAACATCGTAGGTAAATGCAATTCTCATGCGGCTGATCTTGATGTATCTATCCACTTTAATGCAGGTGCGAAGGATATGTCTGGAAACGGACGGACAACAGGTGTAGAAGCATATATTTATAGTGATAATAGCAAAGCAAAACCATTTGCAGAGAAAATTGTGAAAGCAATTGCAGCACTTGGATTTAAAAATCGTGGTGTGAAGATTAACAAAAAGCTTTACGTGCTCAATCACACAAAAGCACCTGCGATGCTGATTGAATGTTGCTTCGTGGATGATAAAGACGATGCAGCACTGTATGACTTTAAGAGCATGGCAAGTGCAATTGTTTACGGAATTACCGGACAGCAGTACATTGAACCATCCAATAACACATCTGATGACGATGCTGCAACTTCTGGATCAGAGACAAGCGTAGGTGATAAAGATTCTATTTATCGTGTACAGGTCGGAGCGTATCGCAATAAAGCAAATGCTATTGCCTTGCAGGAAAAATTGAAATCGGCAGGATTTGACGCTGCGATTGTAAAAGCGTAAAATAAAGGGCGGTTAGAATTTCTAATCGCCCTTTTTAATAGACTTGTACTAATTGATGTTAACCTCTCGAATATGCAAACCAAAGACCGAAATCGGCCACCTGGACAGTGACCGGAAGCGCGGCTTTCGTCCTCGGAAAAGAGAGGGGAATGGCAAAAATCACAGGGATCACAACCGGAAAAATTGTGGATTTTGGGATCAAAGATTCCATGAACATGGGGGCAGCCATGGCACCAGCAGCCAAAGAGGTCATCAGACAGCATTTTGAGGATTTCGGGCGAAGTGAAAAAGAATATGACAGGATCATTACAGGAGATCTCGGAACGGTAGGACAGAAAATTCTCATTGACCTGTTGTTAAAAGACGGTTACGATATCAGTAAGATACACTCGGATTGTGGAATTGAAATTTTTGATGCTGAGAGCCAGAATACCGGGGCAGGTGGTTCCGGATGCGGATGTTCAGCAGTGACGCTAAGCGCTTACTTTTTAAAACAGATCGAAGATGGAACGTTAAAACGGATATTGTTCGTGCCGACAGGCGCATTGCTTTCAACGGTGTCTTTCAATGAAGGAATGACGGTGCCGGGCATTGCACACGCAGTTGTCATCGAACATGCAGATGCATAGACAATGGATTTTCAGAAAGAAAAGAGGATGAAAAATGGATTATATCAATGCATTCTGGGTAGGCGGACTGATCTGTGCACTTGTCCAGATTCTTATGGAGAAAACAAAAATGCTTCCGGGCAGGATCATGGTTTTACTCGTATGCCTTGGGGCGGTGCTTGGCGCATTGCAGATTTATCAGCCATTCATAGAGTTCGCGGGAGCCGGTGCAAGTGTACCGCTGCCAGGCTTTGGAAATACACTTTGGAAAGGCGTAAAGGAAGCAGTGGACGAGAATGGATTTATTGGCATTTTTATGGGAGGATTTAAAGCGAGTGCGGTTGGTATTTCCGCAGCACTGATTTTTTCCTATATTGCAAGTATCATTTTCCAGCCGAAAATGAAAAAATAGTAACCGGAATGGAGTGGTGAAAATGGATAAAGAGAAATTGAAAGCCTATGGTATTGATTATGAAAATGCAGTGAAACGTTTTGCGGGAAATGAAGCTTTATATGAAAGATTTTTGAAAAAGCTGACTGAGGACGATCATCTTGCAATCGGGGAACAGGCAATGAAAGAAGAACGGTATGAGGATGTGTTAGAGGCCGTTCACGCCTTAAAAGGGGTTGCAGGAACCCTTGGAATGACGGAACTGTTCCAGGCAGCATCAGAGGTAGTAGCTTCCATACGGAAAAATGAAATCAGCCATCTGCAGGAGCAGATGGCTAAGGTACATACAGAATTTGAAAAAGCCTGTGAGGCGGTTTCCTGAACAGATAGTTATGCTGCCCGCCTGTGTGCGAAAGTGTGCGCCTGGCGCACACTTTGTTCCATATTATTTAAAATAACACCGGGCGTGTGGAATCTAATTCGCGGAGCAAAGCGGCAAAATCGGCATGATCTTCCGGGAGTTTCCAGCAGAGGATGGAAGGGTGATAAGCGTTCTGCAACACATATTCTGTGAGCAGATTCCTACAGTCCTCCTCATCTGCAGCAATGTCGCAGAGTTCTTTTAATTCCACACAGGCAAAACTTCCGTCCCCGTCCATATCGTCATAGACAAATGGATCAGATTCCAGAGTGCGGATGAGATCCTTTTCCGGGACACAAAGACCGTTTACGAGGACAGAGCCGTTTGATTCCATGGACAGATTGCGCAGTCCAAAAGGAAGGACAATCTGATCTTCTGTGGCGCCATTAACGATCAATCCTGCCACGACCACATAAAGCTTTGGAGAGGTTTTTCCATTCCAGAGGCATGGGTTCGTCAGATGGCAGATATACTCTGGTGCCGAGGCCGGAACACTTTTATTTGCAAGCATTGTACCTGTGGTAGTAAGCACAGTGTAAGAGATCATGGCATCTTTTGGAAGATTTTTTGCATGGGCAGTGATACGGATACTTGCAGAGGAAGTGGAAATTTCCTCTGGAATCACGGTAAGTCCTGCATCACCAAAGTGGTCTAATGAAAAATGATGTTTTCCGACAACGATAAGACTAGCATCTAAACAAGGAACTTCACTGTCACATACAATGTCTAATTCGTTGTCGCCATTTACGATCTGATCGGTGACATCCACGCGGTAAAGCGTATAGCTTCCGGTGTGATCTCCGATTTTTTCCTGATTCACAAATACTTCCATGGAAGGTGCAGCTCCTAACAGTTCCAGATAATAGCAGTATTCGTCTTCCTTATTCAAAGGAAGGATCCTTTTGTGGACAGCTTTGCCGTCCGGAGTCTTTTCCGTGGATAATATCCAGTCAGAATTTATATTCAGAATATTTCGCATGTAAAATCTCCTTTAAGATAAAAATTCTTTACAGTTAAAATTATTATAATGTAAAACCTGCCAAAAGAAAAGAAAAAAGCGGAGTTTAACTTGTGAACTGCCGCTTATAGGTGGTGTTACGGATTTCCTGAGGTTATGTCGTATTGCATGCCAACAAAGTGTATAGAAATATAAAAAATAGAACTGTTTGTTTTCAGGAGCGCTTCCGCTTGTTGTCGCTGGCAGCGGTACTAAGAAAGCATCCATCGTGATTTCAAAATCCAATTACATTGGCTTTTGAAATCGCAATGTCTGCTTTCTAAGGACCGGCCGCTCCCAAAATCCTGAAAACAAATCAGTTCTATTTTTTATTAAGCCAAGACTGTGTGGCATGCAATATCCAGATTGTGAAAATCCGTCAATCCAGAATACGAGCGGCAGAAATCAAAGCCAACCAAAGTTCCATAACGTAAATTGCAGATTTTGTGGTGCAATTCACAGCGTTGATTGGGCATGTATAAGAGTTCTCTCACAAGTCATTCACAGCGTAAATGAAAAGAAAAACGATATAAACAAATATTATTTTCTTCGTGAGCTATGAAGATGGGATTCTAAAAATATTTTCCCATGGTGAAATTATAGAACACTTCCAGAGCTGACGCTTCCATTGAAAGAGGCTGCTGCGGCAGATGAGCCACTGTCGCAGGTGGCTGTATCTACAGTGCCTGCATCGGCGGTGGCATTTAACTCGGCATTCATCTGAGCTTCCGTTTGTGCTTCCATCTGCTGTAATTCACTCATCTGCAGTCCGACATAAGACAGATCGACGGTTGCTGCACCGGCTGCAGTGGAAATACCGCCGTGTTTGTAATCCATAGTATTTTGCAGATATTTCATATCCGCTTCGTTGATGTTGCTGCGCTCTTCATTGCGGTGCATACGGCGTTTGCGGATGATTTCCTGACGTCTTGATTTCTCTTTCTGTACCTGCTGAATCTCCTCTGTCGCCATCTTTTGTTTCAGATCATTTTCTTTCTGGTGGACGCGGCGTTTCACTTCGGACTTCTGCTGCATTTCTTTTGCTGATTTTTCACGTTCATATTTCCGCTGTAAATTTTCTTCCTGTTTCAGATTAGACACCTTGGACTGGGCGCATTTTACCATTCTTTTTGCGTGTGCGAGGGCAATCTGTACCTCACTGTCATCATATTCCCCGGTTCCGAGGCAGTGCTGTAAATTATTGACTGTACTTTTTGCCTTGGTGAGAACCGCAGCGGCAGTCCGCGACTTTGTGGCGCGGATAAGCTGTGAGGAGATTTGTTTTGCATTATAATTAAGAGATTTTTTGGTTGACTTTCCTGTGCTAAAGGAACTGCTTTTGGAAATTCCAGTGTTTCTTGTGTTGATCGTGGCAGTGGAGAATCCATTCATCGTTCCGCCAAAATAATTGCTTACGGTTAAGTTCATCTTTATTTCCTCCGTGAAATAAATTTGACTACTTGTTTCGATAATTTATATATCGGCAGGTTGGAGAAGTTTGTTCAGTTAAAAAATTCTTTTCAGAAAACATAAAAAAAGGTATGATAGGAACTGAAGTTAATCGGATTCGAAAAGAAAAACAAAGATTAGATTGCAATGAGGCACAATATGAAGAAAAAGAATAAAAATAAATCGTTAGTTAGTCAGACAATCCATATGTTTGTAATTCAAAGTGCATTGCTTGGAATTGTAATTGTTACCTATATTTGTGTCTCATATTACACAGTTTTGGAAAACATGCAGACAAGCAGCAGAAATCTGCTTCAGTTATATGGAAAAGAACTTGAGAATAAACTTGAGAATGCAGACATGCTGTTAGAGCGTTTGATTTATAAAAATAATGATTATGATATGCTTCAGAGCGAAAAAGAATCAGAACGATATTATGCTTCCATAGAGATAAAAAAAATTATACAGGAGCAGATTACTTACGATCAGTATGTGGATGCCGTTGTGATTGGAGATAGTACATATGGAAGCTGTCTGGATTATGAGAATAGCGATATGACTTATCAAGAACGTGAAGATTTACGTCAATATGCCTTGGAGAGAGCAAAGGAAGGTAGTGCAAAAGCAGAGTGGATGATTGTGCGGATTGGATTGCAGAATTATGTGTCCAAGATGTATGTATGGCAGGGAAGATCAGCCGGTATTTTCATTTCTGTTGATCATTTTATGGACAATGTAACGAAAAAGAATTTGCAGAAAATTTTTATATTATTGAAAGATGAGCAGCAAAAGGTATGGGGTGGATGTGGAAAACAGGAATTTACCTGTGAAATTGGGAAAGAATTACAGGCAACACCTCAAAGTCTCGGTGTGTATAAGAATGATTATACACTTGCCGATGGGAAATTGCAGTTATCGGCATATGTAAGTAAGTCTCAGGTTGTTGGACAAATCCGGTGGAACATGATATTAGTATTATTCGTAATACTGATACTGGCAGGCTTTTCAGTGTTTTTTATTAACTTTTTGCGAAGAGAAATGCTTGCACCAATGGGACATATGCAGAGAAGCATGGAACAGATGCAGACTGGAAATCGAGAATATCGTATTACAAAAGAATTTGAAAGCAATGAATTTATTGTATTAAAAGATGCGTTTAACCGTCTGATGGATGAGATCATGAAGTTAAAAATCCAAAGCTACGAAAAACAGATAGATCTGCAGGAAACAGAGCTTAAATGCATAAAACTTCAGATAAGACCACATTTCTTCCTGAATGCAATGACCACAATCTCAAGTTTGAGCCAGCAGGGAAAAAATAAAGAAATTGAAAGCTATATCAGTGCGCTGTCAAAGAACATACGCTATATGTTCCGTGCAGGTTTGCATACAGTGTCACTGCAGGAAGAAGTAACACATGTAGAGAATTATTTTGAAATGCAGGAGTTGAAATATCCGGGATGCGTGTTTTACTATATAGACATTAATCCGGAAGTGAGAGAGTGGAAGATTCCACAGATGATTATCCATACAATCATAGAAAATGAGTATAAGTATGCAGTAAATATCAATCAGATGCTTACGATTCTAATCAAAGCATCAAAAGCGGATGTAAATGGCGAGGAGATGCTTTATGTTGAGGTAGAAGATGATGGAGCCGGATATCCTAAAGAAGTACTCCAATTTTTTGAAAATCAGGAAAATACGATTTCAAAGACAGGGGAGCGTGTAGGTTTAAAGAGTGTGAAACGGATGATGGAACTTATGTATGAGCGTGAAGGATTATTTACAATCAGTAATATTGAACCACATGGATGTAAAAATACATTCCGGATACCAGCGCATGCAGTACAGGAAATGAAAGAACAGAAACAGATAAAAATGGATTAATAAGATTACAAAAGAGGATTGTGCAAATGCAGGTTTTAATTGTAGATGACGATATGGCAACGGTGGATGTCATTAAAAATTCAGTAAAGTGGAAAGAACTTGGTGTTTCAGATATATTTACAGCTTATAATATCCAGCTGGCAAAAGAGATTTTAAAAGAACATAATATTGATATTGTAATCAGTGATATTGAGATGCCACAGGGATCTGGAATCGATTTGCTGGAGTGGTTTCGGAGAGAAGAGCTTCCGGGAGATTTTCTGCTTTTGACCTGTCATGAGAGTTTTGACTATGCATCCAATGCAATTAAGTATCAGGCATGTGAGTATTTATTAAAGCCTTTTGATGTGAACGTTATGGAGGCAGCTTTAAAGAAGATTATTTTAAAACGCATGGAAACTCAGAAATTACAGGAAAACAGTGAGTATGGAAAATGGTTAAAGGAGAACCAGAATCATGTTCAGGTTGCTTTCTGGAGTGAAATATTATCGGGACATATTGCAGGAAAAAATGAGATCATAAAGAATGAAATCGGAAACCGTAAATTGCAGATTAACGTAGAACAGGATTATAATCTGATTGTTTCCAAGATAACAGAAATCAAAAAAGACCGTGCAAAAATGAGCCCGGATCTAATGCTTTTCGTAGTTGAGAATATTCATTCAGAGATTTTTTGCGGATGTCCTGATAATAGCTCGGTTGTGTCAATGGATTATGATAATTATTATATTGTTGCGACGGTTTGCCGGAAAAAAGACAGTGAAGAATTAAAACAGTGTTGCAAATTATTACACACAGGTTTTAAAAAATTATTTTCATCTGAAATTACCCTGTGTGTAGGAAAGCCTTGTAGGATAGAAAATTTTTATAAAACATTCCACTGGCAGCAGAATCTGATTGAAAGGAACGTCGCATTTTATGGCAGTTATTTTCAGGAGGATGACGCAGCAGAAATTCAGCAAAACATTAAAAATGTTTTTGAGGTTGATAAAATAGAACAATTTTTATCCGAAAAGAAAAAATTAGAAATTTTAAGTTATATGAAAGCAATGCTGCATGAAAGGATTAATGATAAGACATTAAGTGATCAGGTTTTATCCAGAGGAAAAGAGGAAATTCTTCAGGCGGTTTATACTTATTTTGGAAAAAAAGAGATTCAGATATCAGGTTTATTTGTGGATGATAATTTAAATCAGTTAGGTCAGAAAGCTTCGCAATCTGTATTGGATATGATAAGGTGGACAAATTATCTGATTGACTGTACTTTCCAATATGAGGAAAGTGTCCAAAAGAATTATAGTCTCAACGAGAAGGTTGATCAATATATCAGGGAGCATTACAGAGAAAATATTGGAAGAACTGAGATTGCAGAACAGTTTTATCTGGCACCGGAATATTTATCAAAGACTTATAAGAAATTAACTGGTAGAACAATCAAAGATA
>ENA-OVGC01001366-OVGC01001366.1-human-gut-metagenome-genome-assembly--contig:-NODE-1366-length-18998-cov-3.345352_pt1 | contig 18998 bp, 20 predicted proteins | sample MGYA00237768_ERZ505415 | MGnify/ENA primary metagenome ERZ505415 (study PRJEB26158, sample SAMN06016382) | human gut metagenome | biome: human gut; feature: ankylosing spondylitis patient; material...
GGGTTCTATCTTTTTGAGCTCATCCCTGAGCGGCTTGAAAAGGCTGAATTTTGCTGCCATGCAGGCCGGAATAGTCATGGGGGCGCCCGTGCGCGGGTTGCGGCCCATACGTTCCGCCCGCTGTTTCACGAAAATCTTGCCGAGCCCCGAAAGGGGCACTTCACCTCCCTTTTGCAGTTCCATCAGTGCTACGCTGCGGAGAGCTTCAAAGCAGCGCTCCACGGTATCCCTGGAGATTCCGCTGCTCTCGGCCACGGCCTTTTTGAGTTCAGTCTGGTTCATGATTTACCTCTCTTATATCAGATGCGCTGATACACGAATTCGCGGCTGTATCCGTTCTGTATCAGCAGGTTTCTGGCTCTCGCCGTGATTGCAATGCAAATATCGCTGCGCTGCTTTGGCGTGGCGTTTGCCCATTGCGCTGTACGTGTCAAATTGTCCAGCTCCGTCGGGCCAGAAGGACATTGCTCCCTCAACACCCTCCGGGCATATTCCAACGCAAATGCTTCAATCTGCGACTTCCTGAATACGGGCTGCACCATGAGTTTCCCCCTGTCCGATCTGCTCTGGCACCGCGTCCCGTCTGATTTCAATAAAGAAGGTATCTGACGTCTGACGTTTGAGACCTACCAGTTCCAGCCGCTCATCCGGCCAGTCTGCGGCCCTTTCCTTGTCCACCTCTTCCTTGATGCGGATGCCGTCCGTGAAGTTATACTGGTGAAGTTTTTCCAGTGTCATCCCTGACGTGATTCCACGCATCTGCACAATTCTGGTGCTGGCCCGGAACCCAATGGTGCCAAAGGCAAGATCAAGGCTCTTGGCTTTGGTAAAGAGGTCCGCCCGGTTCAGCCTGGCGAAGACTGCCACGGCGTCCGCCAGCTCCCTGCGCCGGGCCTGCAGAGGGGCGCTGCTCTGGCTGGCCTGCATCTTGGCGGCGTCTATGGCTTCCTGCATGGGGTGCTCAATAGACTCCAGTTTGCGGTCCAGCGACGCGATTTCCGCCAGCGCCCCTTCCGCCTGCTGGCGGTCATTTACAATGTGTGGATTGGGTTTAATCCGCGCAGCCATCACGCATAGCCTCCCATATATTTTCGTGTGCAAAGGTCTCAGGCTTATCCGGTACGATAAGCGAGGCTTCCATGGTTTCGGCCTGCTCAGCCGCAGCATCCAGCTCCCGCCGGATGACGCGCAAAATATCAGGAGCATCCTTCTGCGCCTGGACGTCTTCCAGAGAAATCCTGATGCTTCGCAACTTTTCAGACAACATACTATTCCTCCACGTTCTCATTTTGGTTGACGGATTTTTCAAACCTGGCCAAAAGAATTTTGGCTGAATTCACGATGACCCGGGCTGTACGCAGCGCGTAGGGGTCGGCGCACAGCATCAGGCGTATAATTGTCGCCGCTGCTGCCCGCTCCTTCTGGAAGGGATCTGCCTCGCGGACTGGCGGGTATGGGGTTTCAGGCGTCGCGTGCGCTTTGCCTGTAGCGCGGAAGAGAACCGCTCTCCTGCTGTTGCGCCCGGTCCGTTCGAGAAAACCTTCGCCTTCCAGCCATGCCACATAGCGCAGAATGTGCGTGTAGCTGACGCGGGTCATCAGGGCACAGTCGCTGATAGACCAGCCCGCTTTTGTAGTCCGGACGAAACGCCAGATGATGGTGTGCATCCGGCCCCCGCGGGGACGGCGCTGCTCGTCATAGGTGCATACTCCGGGACGCACGGGCTGTATCTCACCATGTCTCTTCATGTCGGCCGCGCGGGAACGCACCACGGCCTGCTCTGCTTCACTGCTCAGTCCCAGAGCCTCATAAACCTGCCGGTAGCTGACTTCACGGCCTCCGTCGCCAAGCGCCCGGATGGCCTTGCGTACCATGTCGGTGGAGATTTTCACGACTGCCCTCCTACTTTCGCCGCCAGGTGTGGGCGGAAAGAGCCGTATCCAGCATGGCCTGGTCGACTGTGAAGCTGCCGCCAGCCTTGGCGGATTTTTCCAGCAGCAGACACAGGGTTCGCACAAGCCGGAAGTCTCCCTCGGTTTTCTGGGTAATCTCGGAGGCCAGCGCTAGCGGCACTTCCAGCCCTGCCGCCTGCATGGCGTACATGGCCACTTCCGAGGGTGATATGGGGCCGAACTCCACTTCGTAGGCCACGCGCGACCAGATGCGCCGCCGCTCGGATAGCAGCCCGAAGATTCCTTCCTCGCCTATGAGAATGACAGGGGCACCTGTCATCTCATGGATGTCACGAAGGTCTTCAATCCTGTCGATCTTCAGCCTGTCCGCTTCGTCTATAAAAATAGGCTGCCGGTTCTCCTCCAGGAGGGACACGATCAGTTCCTTACAGCGGTTCCCCGTGTGCCGGGGCATATCCATGTTCTTCCCCCTGACTTCGAAAAGCAGGCGCTGCAGGAAGCTGGTCTGGCTCCATCCCTGCCAGACACGCACATACGCGCCGCCACGCTGGATGTGATACCTGTCCGCCGCTACGCTCTTCCCTCGCCCGGCCTGCCCGTAGGCAAGCACGAAGCCCGAGAGGTTGCGCCCGGCACCTACGACTTCGTCCACGGCGTTGTCGAATCTGGTCATAGCCCCAGTCTCAATGATAGTTTCGCGCATCTCGTTCCTCCATTATGGAACACTTGTCATTCCATGCCTTTTCGCCTTCGCGGAAGGCCGTCCAACTGTCGAAACACTCAGTCATGTAGGCCTTAACGAATCGCCTGATGGTGGTGTCGGAGGGCACGAACAGCCCCTCCGCCTGAAACTTGCGCTGCACTTCCCGCACGCACTGGCTGATGGCCGGGGCATTCGGGTTCAGGACGTGCCCCAGGATGATCTGCTGGTGCCGCTCCGTCAGCAGCGTACGCACCCGATGAGCTCCTGCGGCTTCGTCTACGGCGTTGCCGAATCTGGTTATAGCCCCAGTCTCAATGATAGTTTCACGCATCCCGTTCCTCCATAACGCTATGCCTGTGCGGCGCGGGCCTGTTCCCTCGCGTACACCTGGCGCAGCCCGTCAAAATATTTCTTCCAGTAGGTCTGGTATTCCGTGGTCTGTTCCCAGGCCTCCATCCACGCGACATCGTCCGGCACAAGTTCGATGGACTGCTCGAATTTAACGTTGAACAGGTAAGCGTACCGTTCCTGAGAATCCTTCCATCGCTTGAGGGCAGACGGGGTGTAAGCCGGAGCGGCGTTCATGGCCGCGACAGCAGCATCCCTCTGTGCCGCGAACGCCGCCTCTTCCTCTGCAGTGGGGGGCTTCGGTTCTGCTGGACGGACTGGTAATGGCTTGGGCTGCGGCCGTGTAACCGATGACACGCGTGCCTGGGCCTCCGGCAAAACATCCGCGTTGAGCATTTTCGTAATACCCGCGAAACTCTGCTTCTTCTGTCCCTGTTTCAGTTCTGCCGCTGCCCGGAAATCCTCCTGCTGCTCCGCCGTGCCCAGCACTCTGGCCACGGGATGCAGGCCGCAGGCAATACGGTGATGTTCACGATCCAGCGCCTCGCAGAGGTATTTTCCATCCAGTGTGTAGACGAATACGCTGAAGGGGTTGAGGTACTCGTCGTAACGTACAAGGACGGGATGGCGCCGGGAAAAGAGAGCCTCATGCCAGTACAGACGCCCGTTGATGCGAATGCCATCCTTGGTGATGGTCCGCACTTCTTTCTGCATCATCAGCAGGGTCAGGCGCTGCATCTCCTCCGGAGTAAGGCCCGGGCCGCGCCCTGCTTCCATCACCGCTCCCGGTGTTGCACCGTGCAGGTGTGTGCGGAACTGGGGGCGGGCCTTGTAGTCCTCAAACCAGCGGGCTACCTGCAGCTTGGTTTCCTCCAGTGTCAGAGGACGTGCGCCCATCTTCTCGTACAGCTTGCGGTGCATTTTTTCTCCGCGCATCATGCGGGCTGGCTTGTGGGCAATGTCGTAGCCTGTGTACGAGGGCATCCATACTTCAAGCTCGTGCATGGTCCCGAAGAAACGCTCAACCGGCTTACTCTGCCCGTGGTAGGGCCATGCGTGGATAACCGTGCAGCCGAGGTCGCGGTACAAGCCGAGAAAGCCTGCCTGCTCAAAGTCCGGACAGCCCTCAAAGAACCGGGCCCGGAAGGCTCTGCCGTTGTCGAGGTAGATGACGCGCGGGAACTTGCCCAGAATGATGCAGCTGCGTCGAAACGCCGCCGATATGCAGGCCGTGTTCTCCGTTGCCATAATCTGCCAGCCCAATGGGCAGTTGCTCGCGCCGTCGTAGAACAGCACTAGCGTCATACGCTTGGGCTTGCCCGTGTCCGGGTCAATGCTTTCGAAGTTCAGGGTGTGGCCGTCCGCGATCACCACGTCCCCCACTTCCACCAGGTTCCAGTTGCGGAGAAGGCTTATGGCACACTTGTCATTCCATGCCTTTTCGCCTTCGCGGAAGGCCGTCCAACTGTCGAAACACTCAGTCATGTAGGCCTTAACGAATCGCCTGATGGTGGTGTCGGAGGGCACGAACAGCCCCTCCGCCTGAAACTTGCGCTGCACTTCCCGCACGCACTGGCTGATGGCCGGGGCGTTCGGATTCAGAACGTGCCCCAGGATGATATGCTGGTGCCGCTCCGTCAGCAGCGTACGCCCCCGATGAGCTACACCACGCCTGTCCGCGAGGATCAACACACTCCCGGCACGCTCCTGCTTCACCTTCCAGCGTTCCAGAGTCTGCCAGGAGACAGGACCGATTTCCTCCAGCAGTTTCGGCCACACTCCGGCACGGTAGGCGTCCACGAATGCTGCTTTCTGTGCCTTGCTCGCACCGTTTTTGCGCTGCCATACAAGGTACTGCCGCAGCAGGTCCGCACGCGCCAGCGCCTTGTAGCGCTTCTTGTCGTCCAGTATGGCCGGGGTCGTGACAGATGACAGCTGCTTCTGAGGCAGAGTTTTCTCTTCGCCTAAGGCCTGCTTCTCCTCCGCGGCACGGATAGCTAGCTGTGTTTCCTCAGGCATGGAGGAGACAAGCCATTCTTTGCCGCCTCCGCGCCCTGCGCGGTCGCGTGATTTCCAGTCTTCTCTTGCAGCTCGGAATAAAATTGCGCGCGATGTTAGTGATAATATTTTCGCTAACTGCACTGCACTATAAGCTGACTTAAGAGCCATAACGCCCCCTAGACAGCTTTTGCAGTCTTGCGTGGGTCAAACAAAAGCCGTTCAGGAATACCGAAAAACCGGAGCGCATCTAGCACGCGAGGACTATGTCGATACCCATTCATCGTTGCGGATACTGTCTGACGCGTTACACCAGCCATCTCCGCCACATCGACAAAGTTTTTGCCTTTGTTGTCGAGAAGCCGCTGTATCTCTCTCTTCGCATCGGCGCGCTTCCGTCCGTAGGGTTGCAACTTGCTCATAAAGCACCTCCATCTGAGCCGAAACGTTGCCATTGCTAAAACGGGGGCGGCCTGCTATGGCTTACTTGTCCCGTAATTTGTCAACCGCCCACAGAACATGTTTTATAGATTTTAGCTTAAAAACACAAGCGAAAAATTGTTTCAAAGTTAAGAAAAGATATTTTTTAGCTAACATTGCGAAAAAATTAGCTTTTTCTTCAGTGGGCGTTTCGATGTTCATTTCGGAGTTAAGCCATGGAAAGTTCGAAATCCTTTGAAGAAAAATTTATGCGCATCTGCGAAGTTGCGCAGACAGATAAAGATGCTGTTTTAGCTAAAATATTAAATATTAAAGCTCCCTCGGTGGCAGCCGCCCGGAAACGGCGCCAAATCCCCACAGGCTGGGTTGAGAAAATAGCCTTGAAATTTAATGTTTCAGCGGACTGGATTTTTTTTGGACGTGGTCCAATGAGGATTTCTGACCTCATGGCTCAAGAGAATTTAGCGAATGAAAAGGGGCAGGCGGCAGCTCTTGTAGATCGGTTAGACGCTAAAGTAGAACAAGAACTTGAGTTAGAGAGAGAGGAGCGTAGAGAGCTGGCTGCAGAGACTCGCAGGCTATATCGAGAAAAAGAGCAACTCCTACGAGAGAAAGAGGATCTTCTACGTGAGAATGGAGCCCTCCGAGAGCAACTTGCCCGGCTGGAAACTGCCTCCGCAGAAAAATCCCCCCAGCAGCGCGCCGCAATGGCTGGGGATGGGATTCATGACATACGATCCGCAGTTGAACCTCTTCCTGATTGTGCTGAGAAGCATGCCATAGCCTCAAAGTAAGAGACCGCCCCTGCTGCATCACATGGTGTACAGGGGCGGTCTGATTCTCTGTGGCCTGGTGGAGGCGTTCTCAACTTGCGTGACGAACTGGCCGGAAAACCGGCCTTCATTCTCACACCTTTCACGTGGCAATTTTTCGCGGGCGGTCAAGCGTCAGGCCCGCGCCAGTCAAGGAAAAGTCGCCTATTGGTCCAGTAGGATCGGCCCCATCCCTCATTCTCATCTATCGTGACCCCCTACAGCGGCGCTGAGGGCGGCGCCATGGGGGAGCTTCATGCCGAGGCGGGTCAGGACAGCTTCAAGGGCCGCCAGGGTGAGCAGCACGCAGTCCCTGCGCGCGTTGTAGCCCATGGTGCCGATGCGCCAGATGCGGCCTTTGAGGGGGCCGAAGGATGAACCGATTTCGATGCCGAAATCGGCCAGCAGCATGGCGCGCACCTTTTCTCCGTCAATGCCTTCCGGAATGATGACGCCGAGGACGTTGTTCATCTTGTGGCGGATGTCGCCAAAGGGCTTGAGCCCCATGGCCGTGATGCCGGCCAGCATGGCGTCGCCGTTCAGCCTGTGTCTGGCAACGGCTCTGTCAACGCCTTCCTGGCAGAGTATGCGGGCGCATTCGCGTGCGCCGTAAAGGGCTGTGGTCGCCTCGGTGTGGTGGTTGAGGCGTTCGGGTCCCCAGTAATCCATGAGCATGCAGATGTCGAAATAGTTGGAACCGATGACGGGATCCGGACCGGTGACATGATGGGCGTCGCGTACGCCTTCCTCCACATGCTGGCGTCTGCGGCAGGCGTCCACGAAGGCAGGACTCAGGGTCACGGGCGAGGTGCCGGCCGAGCCGGCCATGCATTTCTGAAGGCCGGCTGTCACGGCATCGAGGCCCCAGTCGTCGGTTTTCAGGGTGTTTCCGCCAAGGGTGGCCGTGGCATCCGTGTAGAAAAGCACGCCGTAGCGGTGGCAGATTTCGCCCAGGCCTTCAAGCGGCTGGGCAATGGTGGTGGACGTATCGCCGTGCACGGTGAGGAGCAAGCGCGGCCGGATTTTCCTGATGGCTTCCTCCACTTCTTCAGGCGTGAAAACTTCCCCCCATGGCTTTTCGATGACGTGAAGTTCGGCTCCGCAGCGGCGGGCGATTTCGCAGAGGAGCAGGCCGAAGCGGCCGGCCACTGTGACGAGAACGGGATCCCCGGGCCGTATGGCCGAGACGAGGACGGATTCGATACCGGCGCGTGACGTGCCGTCCACGAGGAAGGTCTGTTCGTTCTTCGTCTGGAAAACTTCCCTGTAGAGGGCCATGGTTTCGTTCATGTACCCGGTCATGACAGGGTCGTACTGTCCCACGAGCTGGGCGCTCATGGCTCTGAGAACTCTCGGGTCGGCGTTGATGGGGCCCGGACCCATGAGAAGCCTGGCCGGGGGGTTGATCTGATCGTATCTGCTGATATCGAACATGATTCTGCCTTCTTTCGTGATGTCCGGCGCGCCTCTGCGCGTCAGGGTTAGAGGCCGGAACGCACGCGGGAGATGAACTGCGTGAGCTCCGGGGTTTTGGGATGAGCGAAAATTTCTTTGGCAGGCCCTTCCTCGTGGATTTTGCCCTGGTACATGAACACGACCCTGTCGGCCACGTCGCGGGCGAAGGCCATTTCATGGGTGACCAGCACGATGGTAAGTCCTTCTTCTGCCAGCTCGGCGATGACTTTGAGAACTTCACCGACGAGTTCGGGATCGAGGGCTGAGGTGATTTCGTCACAGAGCAGGACCTTGGGATACATGGCCAGGGCCCTGGCTATGGCCACGCGCTGCTGCTGTCCGCCGGAAAGGCCCGAGGGATAGAAGTCGCAGCGGTCCCCGAGCCCGACCTTGACGAGCATCTGCTCAGCCAGAATGTGACTTTCCATAATGCTGAGACCGAGCACGAGCTGGGGGGCCAGCATGACGTTCTGTATGGCTGTGAGGTGGGGAAAGAGATTGAACTGCTGAAAAATCATGCCGATGCTGCGGCTGATTTCCTGGGCATCGGCGGGATCCGAGGTGATGGTCAGTTCACCGTTGTAGATAATCTGTCCTTCCTGGTACTCCTCGAGGCCGTTCATGCAGCGCAGGAGTGTTGACTTGCCTGATCCGGACTGCCCGATGATGGCCACGACCTCGCCCCTGTGGATGTTCAGATCAATGCCCTTGAGGACGTGGTTTTTGCCGTAATACTTCTGCAGGCCGGTTATGCCCAGGATGGTTTCATTTCTGTTGATACTCATTGCATGGTCCTTTCGAGACGGCGCGCATAGACGGAGAGCGGGTAGCAGAGGAGAAAATAGCCGAGAGCCACAAGACCGTAGATTTTGAAGGGCTGAAAGGTGGCGTTGGTGAGCATGGTGGCGGCCTTGGTCATTTCCTCGAATCCGATGATGGAAGTCAGGGCCGTGCCCTTGATAAGCTGGACGCAGAAACCCACAGTGGGCGGCGTGGCGATGCGGATGGTCTGTGGAGCGATGACGTGCACCAGTGTCTGGGTGAAGCTCAGGCCGAGAACGCGGCAGGCTTCCCACTGGCCTTTGGGCAGGGACTGTACGGCGCTGTACCAGATATCGATGAGATAGGCTGAAGCGTAGAGGGTCAGGCAGACGCCGGCTGCGGTCCAGGGACTTACCTCGACACCCAGAAGCGGGAAAGTGAAGAAGACGAGGAAGAGCTGCATGAGGAGCGGCGTGCCCTGGAAAAGATTCACGTGCGCGGAAACGAGAAGGTTGACTGTTTTCCCGCAGGTGAGGCGGAGCAGGAGCAGGACAATGGTGATGAGCGTTCCGCCCGCGAAGGCGATGAGGGAGAGCAGGACAGTCCAGCGCATGGCGAGGAGCAGGCTGCTGATGATGTCCCAGTTTGTGAATTCGTCCATTAGATGTCTCCCCTGAACCAGAGCCTGGAGAGAGCGAGCAGGACATGCTTCATGAAGAGAGCCAGAAGCAGGTAGAGTACGGTCGAGACGATGTAGCACTCGAAGGAGCGGAAGGTGACCGACTGTACGTAGCTCGCCGCGTAGGTGAGATCCTCGCAGGAAATCTGGGAGATGACGGCCGAGCCCAGCATGACCAGGACGCACTGACCCACGAGGGCCGGGTAAATCTTGCGGATGGCCGGAGGCAGGACAACGTGGATGTAGGTCTGCCTCCTGGTGAGGCCGAGGCAGCGCGCAGCCTCCCACTGGCCGGGGCTTGTCACGGCCAGGCCCGCGCGCACAATTTCCGTGTTGTAGGCGCCAAGATTGATGATCAGGGCCAGAACCGCGGCGGAATCAGCGGAAAAGTGGAGTCCGAGCTGGGGCAGTCCGAAGAAGATGAAAAAGAGCTGAATGATAAAGGGCGTATTGCGGATAAGTTCGACGTAGCCTGTCCAGAGGTGGTACAGAACGCCGTGCTTCGGACTGTTGTGCACGACAGCACCGAGTATGCCGAGAAGTGTGCCGAAAATGGTGACGATGAGGGCTATTTTGGCCGTCAGCGCCAGTCCGTCGGTGAAGAACTGGGCATACGGAAGCAGGTCTCCGAAATTCAGTGTGTAGTGCATGTCAGCTCCCTGAAGAGGCTGTGCGCCGGCGCGGCTCCCTTGAAGGAGGCCGCGCCGGGGAAACCGGAGGAAAGTTATTCGCCGGGCTCCTGCGTGATGAGATCCTTGGGAGCGGGGCTGCCGAGATATTTCTGGGAGAGGGCGTCGAGAGTGCCGTCCTGGAAAGCCGCAGTGATGGCTTTGTTGACAGCGTCCCTGAGGGCCGGTTCGTTCTGGCGCAGGCCGATGAAGTCAGGCGAGTTGCGCAGGCTGAACTTGCTTACGGGCGCGCGGTCGTTCTTCATGCGTCCCTTAAGCGCGCCGGCCACGAAGTTGAGCGTGCAGATGAAGTCTGTCTGGCCGGAAAGATAGGCCTGGCTTGTGGTGTTGTTGTCCTCGTAGCGCTTGAGCACGGCGCCCTGGGGCAGAACCTTGGAAATGAGCTGATCTTCAATGCAGCCCCGGGTCACGCTGATGGTATGCCCCTTGAGATCTTCGGGCTTCGTGACGTTCATCTTTTCCGGGCCGAAAACGCCGGAATACGTGGCAGCGTAGGCGATGGAGAAGTCAATGACCTTCTGGCGTTCCTTGGTTTTGCCCAGTGTGGAAATGACGATGTCGGCTCTGTTGGAAAGCAGGAAAGGAATGCGGTTGGCGCCGGTGACGGGAACGAGTTCGCATTTCACGCCGAGCGCCTTTGCCACGATGCCGGCCATCTCGATGTCGTACCCCTTGAGCTGCTTATCGGGGCCCATGAAGCCGAAGGGCGGGTAGTCCTGGGGGATGGCCACGCGCAGGGTGCCGCGGGCTTTGATATCCTGCAGCTGATCGGCGCTGGCTGCGGAATGCATGCCGAGAACCAGGGAAGCGGCTATAAAGAGAGCAGAGAGCATTCTGGTAAATTTCATGGTTTTCCTCCTGATTGCCCGCTGTCAGAACGGGGCGTTGTTACAGAAGGAATTGCCAGAAGCGTGCCAGAAATATATTTTCCCTGCTATTTCAGAGCGTTATAAATTTAAAAAAATGAGGTCTGTTCGGGCTCTGTTTTTATTAAGATAATTTTGTATCAAAACGAGGGGCTTTGCGGAGGTGATAACAAAAAAGAACCAACGGATTTTTTCTGACGTTCATGACAGGGCAGGATGGTCCGTTTTTGCAGTGGAACGCTCACCTTTCCCGGAGATATAGGTAACAAAATTGTATTGCAGCCTGATTATTCCGCGTGAAGGCCATGTTTTTCGGCGAGACGGCCGTTTCCCAGAAAGTCAAGGAGGACACCGGCCGTGTACGGCATGGTGGCGCCGCACTGGGGGGCGTGTCCCGCTCCGGGCACGGCGTGCTGCGTGAAACGGGGGCACAGGGACTGAAGCTTTTCCCTGTCTTCCGGTGGTGTCAGCCTGTCGCGGGATCCGCAGAGGAGAAGAAAAGGCATATCGAGGCTGCGGAAATCATCTTCGGAAAACTGCGGGTAGAGGCAGCAGTTTTCTATGGTCGTGCGCGCGAAAGTCCGCCAGTCGCCGCCGTGGGCGGGCATGTGCTTTTCCTTTATGGCCTGCACGAAACGCGGAAAAGCCTTTTCCGGGTGGGCTTCGGGGGAAAAGCGCTGCACGAAACGTGAGACGGACGGCCCAGGAATTCCGGCAGAGCCGATGGAGACAAGCTTTTCCACGCGGCAGTGGCTGAGAACGGCCATGTACATGGCCACGTCTCCTCCCATGCTGTGTCCGGCTACGGAGGCCCGGCTGATGCCGAGAGCGTCAAGAAAGGCCAGCATATCCCTGGCAAGCTGCGGGACTGTCCAGCCGTAGGGGGCTGCGCGCGTGGCACCGTGCCCGCGCATGTCGGGGCACAGAACGTGGCAGTGCGCGGCAAGAAGAGGCAGTATTTCCCCGAAGGCATCGGCGCCGGTGGAAAAGCTGCCGTGCAGGAGCAGGAGCGGACTGCCGTGTCCTGCCTCAGTGTAGTGGAGTTCCAGATCCCCGAGAATGATTTCCGGCATGTTTACCTTCCATAACGAAAAGGCCTCCTGCCCTGACGGGCAGGAGGCCTGAAAAAAGTATTCTGACGGGCAGGTTAGTCCTTGGCGTGTTCGAGGAGTTCCCTGCGGGTGAAGATGGCCTTCAGTTCGTAGCCGGCTTCCTTAAGCTTTTCCCTGCCGCCTTCCTCACGGTCGAGGATGGAGCAGACGCCTACGATTTTCAGGCCTGCGGCCTCGATGCGCTGGCAGGCCTTGAGGAGCGATCCGCCCGTGGTCACCACGTCCTCGACAACGACGACCGGGTCACCCTTTTCGAAGTTGCCCATGCCTTCCACGAACTGGTTGGTGCCGTGGCCTTTGGCTTCCTTGCGCACGAGCAGGCCGTTGAGGGGCAGGCCCTTTTCCTGGGAAATGACCGTCGTGGCGGAAACCAGGGGATCGGCGCCCATGGTCATACCGCCGATGCCCTTCACCGGGGTGCCGGCGTCGATCATGCCCTTGATCATTTCGAAGAAGAGGTTGCCGATGAGCCAGGCGCCTTCGGCATGGAGGGCCGTGACGCGGCAGTCAAAGTAGTAGTCGCTGTGGCGGCCGGAGGCCAGCAGGAAGTCGCCTTCCCTGTAGGATTTCGCGACGAGCAGGCGGGCCAGGCGGCGCTTGTATTCGATATTCATGGATGCGTCTCCGGAAACCGTGCCGAAGACACGGCGGTAAATGTCATCTTCATGGTGCAGATAGAACATGGGGTCGAAGAGCTTTTCGAGCGCCTCTTTCCCGAGAATGCCCACGATCTGGCTGTCGGCTTTCACGAGTTCAGGGAAGGAGCGGCGTTCGGTCCAGCTCTGCATGGCCAGGCGCTGCACGGCTTCGTAGGATTTCTGGCGGGGATGGTTGGCCTCGATGAGAGCGGTGAGCACGCGCTGGGAGAAGTAGAGCCCGTAGGAGCGGTCCATGTTCTCGAGCATGCGGTCTTCGTGAACCACGAGGTTGGCGAGCAGGCGGCGCAGCCTGTTCAGGGCGTAGTCGGCCAGAATGGTGGAATCGGGCATAATGATGCGCTCCACCGAGGAGTGGCTGATATCACGCTCATGCCAGAGGGCCTGATCCTCAAGAGCGGCCAGGGAATTGGAACGCATAACGCGGGAGAGGCCGCAGAGGTTCTCGGCGGAAATGGGGTTTTTCTTGTGGGGCATGGCCGAGGAGCCCTTCTGGCCCTTGGCGAAGCCTTCCTCCACTTCAAGCACCTCGGTGCGCTGCAGGTGCCTGAGCTCGACGCACAGGCGCTCGATGCCGCCGGCCATGATGGCGATGGCGGAGAAGAAATGGGCGTAACGGTCGCGCTGCACAATCTGGGTGGAGTGCGGATCGACTTTGAGGCCGAGAATGTCCAGGGCCTTCTTTTCAATGGACGGGGAGACAATGGTGTAGGTGCCCACGGCGCCGGAAATCTTGCCAACGCGGATGTCTTCGATGGCATCGGCGATGCGGGCGCGGTGGCGCACGAACTCGGCGTAGAAGCCGGTCATCTTGAGGCCGAAGCTGGTGGGCTCGGCGTGCACGCCGTGGGAGCGGCCGATGCACAGGGCTCCCTTGTATTTGAAGGCCATGGATCTGAGGGTCTCGAGAAGAGCGTCGAGATCCTGGAGGATGAGCCTGCCGGACTGCACCAGAAGCAGGGCGCCGGCCGTGTCAACGATGTCCGAGGAGGTGCAGCCGAGGTGGATGAAGCGGGCGTCAGGGCCGATCTTCTCTTCCAGAGAGGTCAGAAAGGCGATGACGTCGTGGCGGGTCGTTTCCTCAATGGTCAGGATGCGGTCCACGTCAATGGCGGCTTTGGCCTTGATATTGGCCAGCGCCCCGGCGGGAACCTTTCCTTCCTGGCACCAGGCCTCGCAGACGGCCAGTTCGACCCTGAGCCATGCCTTGTAGCGGTTTTCGAGCGTCCAGATCTGTCCCATTTCGGGCCGGGTGTAACGTTCAATCATGGTTGCTTTCCTCCATGGGCAGGAGAGGATCCCCTGACCGTGCGTCTTGAAACTCTACGTATAAAAAAAGGGCCATGAGGCCCTCTTCTGACTGATTTACTTTCCTGCGGCCGTGGCAGCAGGCTTTGCCGCGGGGGCGGCCTTTGTCTCTTTCGGAGCGGAAGAGGAGGTGCTTCCCGTTGTCGGTTTGGAATCCTCGTCCTTGATACCCTTGCGGTAGCCGTAATCCGTTACGTACCAGCCGCCGCCCCTGAGGACGAAGGAGGTCTCCGAAATGATACGCGGTGATTCCGTCCCGCAGTCGGGGCAGGGTACCATGGACTGGGCGTCGGAGAGATGCACCCATTCCTCAAAAACCTTGTTGCAGTGAGGACAGCGATATTCGTAAATAGGCATAGGAAAAGTCTGATATAAACGCGGGCAGCACGGCTTCGCGCCGGAAGCACCGCGCGGACAGTTCTCTCCGAATCGGGAAAAAAGCTTCCTCCCCGCCGCGTCCGGAGAGGGGCGTGGCAGGGAGGACGAAATGCGGATGCCTTAGGCCTTGGCAGCCTTGGCTTCGTGGATACGCTGCTTGAGGCGCTGCTCGCGGCGATGGCGGCGGCGGTCAAGTTCCTTCTTGCGTTCAACTTTCTTGTGAGCCATTTGATACTCCCGGGAGAGGAAAGGCGGGCCTTTCCTCCAGTGTGATGTTGCCGCCGGAATGACCGGCGGGTATTTCGGGGCGTGTCACCCGGATAGGGGGAGCACCCCGGAAAAGAGACATATATATCTGATATGCCGGAACTGGCAAGTGTCCGGAGCGCCTACATTCCGGACTTTCCGGAAGAATCCGGTGATTTTTCCGTGTCGAAGAAGCCGCTCACGCGGCCTGTCACCTTCACGGTCCAGGGACTGAAGCCCTCTTCCCGGAGGATTGCGCCGACGGGTTCCCGCCATTCGGGCAGAAAACGCGTGCACTGAAGCACAGGATCCGGCGTGAGGCGTAGCCGGAAATCCCCGAGGAGGCGTCCGCCCTCCCCGTTCTTCAGATCGAGGAGCTTTTTCTCTGCGCGGCCGAGGGCGGCGAGCACGGCCCTTTCGGGGCAGAGGCCGTAGGCGTAGCGCGTGAGAAGACAGGGCCTCGGAGGGAAGGAGGGCAGAGCCATGCCTTCCTCCACGGCCTTTTCCCGTATGAGGGGTTTGTCATAGCCGCTGAGAGCCAGAGGGGAGAGCACGCCTTCCTCCTGAAGGGCCAGGAGGCCGGGGCGGAAGACCGCGAGATCGCTGTGGTTCGTCCCGTCGCAGAGCGTGCGCTCCGTCTCCCCGCGTTCCGCAAGCAGTGTCCGGATGCGGGAAAGCAGGTTCTTCTTGCAGGCGTAGCAGCGCCGCTTCGTGTTGTGCGCCGCGTCCGGCAGGGTCAGGGGATCGGTGTCGAAGACGATGAGCGGCAGATGCAGGTTTTCCGCGAAGTCCACGGCCTCACGGGTTTCATACTCTGGTATGTGCGGGCTCCTCGCGTGGAGGGCCAGCACGCTGGCGCCGGCCCTGAGCGCTGAAAAGCACAGGAAACGGCTGTCCAGACCTCCGGAGAAGGCGATGGACAGGCGGGGATGCTCCGCGAAAAAGGCATTGAGTTTTTCCCGGGGGGCTTCTTCCCCGCCGGCGCATGGACGCTGGGCCGTTACCATGTCATGCGCATTGGCACGCCATGGCTGGCCATGAATTCCTTGCACTGGCGTATGGTGTACTGGCCGTAGTGGACAATGGAGGCGATGAGCGCGGCGGACGCTTTCCCTTTGGTTACGGCGTCCAGCATGTGCTCGGGTTTGCCCGCGCCGCCGGAGGCGATGACCGGGATGGACACGGCTTCCACAATCTGACGGGTGAGATTGAGCTCGTAGCCGTCCTTGGTGCCGTCGGCGTCTATGGAGTTCACGCACAGCTCGCCCGCGCCGAGCTCCTGGCAGCGCCTTGCCCAGGCTATGGCGTCAAGCCCCATGCGTCTGCGGCCGCCATTGATGACGATCTCGTAGCCGGAGGGAATTTCGGGGGTTGCCGGCACCTGCAGGACGTCCATGCCCACCACGATGGCCTGGCTTCCGAAAGCGTCAGCGCCCTCGCTGATGAGGTGCGGGTTGCGCACGGCTGCGGAATTGATGGAAATCTTTTCCGCGCCTGCAGTGAGCACCTCGTGCATGTCGTCCACAGAGGAGATGCCGCCACCCACGGAGAAGGGGATGAAGATGGTTGACGCCACGCGTTCAACCACGTCGATAAAGATTTTGCGCTTCTCGGCCGAGGCGGTGATATCGTAAAAGACGATTTCGTCGGCTCCTTCCTCGTAGTACTTTCTGGCGCTTTCCACGGGATCGCCGATGTCGACGTTATGGGCGAACTTTATCCCTTTGGTCAGTTTGCCGTCACGCACGTCGAGGCAGGGAATTACACGTTTAGCGAGCATCGCGGGCCCCCTTGCAGTAGTCATAGAAGTTCCGGAGTATGGCCAGGCCGAAACGGCCGCTCTTTTCCGGATGGAACTGCACGGCCCAGAGTCCGTTTCCGCCGTAGGCGGAGCAGAACTCCATGCCGTAATCCGTCGTGGCGAGGACGAGCGAAGGATCCGGTTTCACGTAGTAGCTGTGCACGAAATAAAAACGGGCCTCTGCGGGGATGCCCCTGAAAAGAGGATCATCCGGCTTCTTCACGTTCAGGCTGTTCCAGCCCATGTGCGGAACGGGAGCCGGGCTGCCGTCTTCCTGGGTGAGTCCGGCAGGGAAGGCAAGGGTTTCGCCGTGCACGAGGCCAAGGGTTTTCGTGTCGTGTTCCTCGCTCCTGTCGAGAAGGATCTGGCATCCGAGGCAGATGCCGAGCACGGGCTGCTTTTCCCGCACGGCCCTGGCGAGGACGCTGTCGAGGCCCTTGCTGGTGAGGACGTCCATGGCCTGTCCGGCGGAACCGACGCCCGGGAAGATGATGCCTTCACTGGCGGAGAGACGATCCGGGCTGTCAGTGATGGCCGCGTCAATGCCGAGATGCCTCAGCGCCCTGAGGACGCTGGTCTGGTTGCCGGCACCGTAATCAAGAATAGTAAGCATAGATGCATCCTGAACGCGTTCGTTGGTTTGATGAATTCATCGGGGGAAAAATGATTGTGAAACGGAACCCGTAAAAAGACAAGACACGCGGAATTGTTCCATCCGTCTTGCCTTTTCCGGAAGCCGCCGCTAACAGGACCCGGTATGCTGCTTCAGGCATCAGCCGGAAAGGAGAATGAGGGTATGACAGAGACAGCTTCCCTGCCCATTGGGCTGTTCGATTCCGGCGTCGGGGGACTGACCGTCCTCAAGGCGCTCCAGGAACGCCTGCCCTGCGAGAACTACCGCTTCCTTGGCGACACCGCCCGCCTGCCCTATGGCACCAAGGGAAGGGACACCATCATCCGCTACACCCTCAACGCGGCCCACAGACTCGTCAGTGTGGGAGCCGTGAAGATGCTCGTCATCGCCTGCAACACAGCTACGAGCTGCGCCCTGCCCTCGCTGCGGAAGGATTTTCCCGACATCCCGGTTCTCGGCGTTGTGGAACCCGGGGCGAGGGCCGCGGTCAGAGCCACGCGCACGGGTTACATCGCCGTGCTGGCCACTGAGGCCACCATCAAGGGCGGCGCCTATCAGGAAGCCATCTTCCGTCTCAGGCCCGACGCCCGCGTGGTGGGCCGGGCCTGTCCGCTCTTCGTGCCTCTCGCCGAGGAGGGCCTTGTGGAAGGGGAAATCGCCGAGGCGGTTGAGCGTCTCTATGTGAGCGGGCTTTTTGAGGGGGCGGACAGACCGGATACCGTGGTCCTTGGCTGCACGCATTATCCCCTGCTCAGGAAATCTCTCGCGCGTGTCATCGGCGGGGGTGTGAGCCTCGTGGATTCCGCGGAAGTCACGGCCGAAAGCGTGGAGGAGTACCTCACCGGGAAAAATCTGAAGAATCCGTCAGACGTGCCCGGGGAAACACATTTCATGGCCACGGACAACGTCCAGCGCTTCGCGCATACGGGAGGCATCTTTCTTGGCAGGGAGCTCTCGGAAGGCGACGTGGAACTCGTGGACATCCCTCCGGCGTCTATTTCTGCATGCTCTGCCAGGTGATGATGTCGGGGATTTTGTAGTCGCTGATGCCCTTGAGGGCCTTGCGCATGCGCAGGTACTGCTGCATGCCCCTGAGCCTCTTGTTGGGGCCCTGGTACAGAGCGCGTCCGGTAGCCGTATTTCTGTCACCGTACGGCAGGGCGGAGGCAAAGCGCTGTCCGTCACATGACTGCCCTTCGATGCTGCTGTCCATTTCCTTTGACGGGGGATCAAAGACTTCGGAAGCGTCGGAGACTTCCCTCATGGGATTGATGAGCCTGCCCGCGGCGTCGCGCATAGTGAGGTGCAGATGTGCGCCCGTGGTCCGCCCCGTGCAGCCCACGAGCCCCACGTGCTGCCCCCTGCTCACAGTCTCGCCGGGTTTTACGAGGGCTCGGCTCAGATGGCAGTAGACTGCCGTCTTGCCGTCCTCCTGGCGGATTTCCACCGCGATACCCGCGCTGCCGCGCGGGCCCGCCTGGACGCAGGTGCCGTTTTTCAGGCTTTTGATGGGCCAGCCGAGGTGGGCGCGCAGATCAACTCCCGAATGATAATGGTCCACGTGCGTCTCCCCGTCTGAGTTCACGCTTCTGCCACGGGCTGCGCCGAAGGGCGAGGTGACGAGGGCGCGCAGGGGAAGCCAGCAGACGTCGGGCTTCTCCGTTGCGGCTTTGTCCTGCTTCCCGTCCTTCGCAGAATCAGCGGAAGCCTTCTTCCGTGCGTCAGCGGACGGCTTTGCACCAGTCCCGGCTTTGTCCGTCTTCCCGGCATCCGCGGCGTCAGCAGCAGCTTCTTTCTTTCTGTCCGGGGCGCTGTCCGTGGTACTGTCTTTCTGCTCTTCCTGGGCTGCGGAAGGCTGCTGTGCTTCTCTCTGGTTACCGGACGGATTTCCGGCCTGCCCCTCAGCCTGCGCAGGGGCGGAGGATCCGGCCTGCGGCAGGGGCGTCTCTTCTGCGCCGTAAGCGCAGAAGGGAAGAAAAAGAAGGAGGGGCAGTATGGCGCAGGAGAGGAAGTTTTCTGTCCTCCGCCTGTGGTGCCTCATAAAATGAAAGTTCTTATATCTGGACAAGTCAGGCTCCGGCGAGTGTGCGTGCTGGTTGCCGCCGGGTGCGGGTGCCCCGGAAGCGGCGCTACTCTCTGCATATGATCGGCAGAAATCAAGCGTTTTTTTGCCTTTTCCCCGCGCCGGCCGGTCAGT